>WNEZ01000216.1_pt1 | contig 73067 bp, 59 predicted proteins | sample 5400521 | NCBI WGS metagenome assembly WNEZ01 (sample SAMN13153339, study PRJNA577476) | soil metagenome | isolation source: 120 cm saprolite under Douglas fir tree site 2 hole 1 replicate 1 | place: USA:California | collected 2015-04-18
CTTTGAGAACTTTGGCTTTTTCTTGTTCCATAGAATACCTAGATGTTCTATGCTTATATCCCTAGGACCTCTACGTGTCAAGCGGAAATATTTTTTGCGATGAAGCGCAGTCGGTCTCGAAACTTTTGCGGCCTTCGAACGTCTTTCCATGGAAATCGAAATCCGCGACGAAGGAGAAGCGGAAAAAATCGGGAAACAAGCAGTCGCGGCGAACAAAATTAGGCCGCGATGCGTTTCAGGTTTGAAGTAGATGGAATCGGGAGGGGTTAAACGGGTCGCCTCGCTTCTGGTTTGGCCGCCGGAGCGATGCGACCCGCAGGAGAAGCGCTACCCTCGCGGGCCGGCGCTTTTCATTTAACCCCCTCTCATCTTAGTTGGCTCCGATTTTCAAATGCAACCGCGAACGCACTTGGCCCCTGCGCCGCGGCCGGAGGATCCCATGAGAGCAAACGTGTGGCCTTTGCTGTTACTGCTGACTCCGACTCTTTGCGCGCAGACCGAACCGCCGCCTCGTCCTTTCGTTCCGATGGTTGCCATTGACCCATCTCACCTTCCGAAACCAGGAGAGACGGTCTCGACGCGCGCATTGCTCATTCCGTCCAAAGCGATGAAGGAACTTCAGCGCTCGCAAAGCGCATTCCTGTCCGGTGACATCCGCTCTTCCGCCCGGCACCTCGAAAGAGCTCTTCAGATTTATCCCCATTATTTGGAGGCGCACAACAATCTCGGAAGCCGCTATATCGAACTGCATGAATATGAAAAGGCTGCCGCAGAGTTTCAGAAAGCGATAGACCTTGATTCGCGCTTCATGCAGCCGTTCAACAATCTGAGCGTCGCTCTTTTCCTCCTCCAGCGTTATCCTGACGCGGAGATCGCGGCGCGCCGCGCGCTCGATCTCGATCCACACAATTCCACCGCCCAATATATGCTCGGTTGTGTTCTAGCCACGGAGAAGCGCAATCCTTCGGAAGCCATCGAACTGTTGCATCAGACTGAAGTCGAGTTCCCGGATGCCAGACTGCTCCTCGCTCAGATTCTGCTTAGGCAAGGGGCTGTAAATGAGGCTGAGAAAGAGCTACACCAATACTTAAAAGTGCCCGGTGTCGAGAAGAAACAAAAAGTGGAATGCTGGCTTGCTCGGCTTGAGCAGACTTCGGCGACAACCGGCTGTGCGCAAGCCAACACACGTTGACGTGCAGACGCTCGCGTTCGAGGTCGCCGAAATCAATCCGGGCAAGGCTGCGATCTCGAAACTTCTCTCAGATCACGGACGGATGACGAGCAAACCGGAAGTAATCGGCCATGACAAGAAACGCGCCTCAATTTTCTCATCTACCGCTCGCTCGTCGGTTTGGATGACGCGAATCACGGAAAGTGACCCTGTAGGAACTTCCAGAAGATCAGAGCGCACGCCACCCAACGATTACGCATCGCACAAAGCGTAGTCCATTTGTAGTCCAAAACCGAGGTCCCGTGGGCCATTTTTCAAGGAGCGACGGGTGCAAGGGATGTAGAATCAACGAGACTTAGTGATTTAGTTTTGGGTTCGATTCCCATCGCTAAAGCTAGGTCTCAGCTCGGTCTCGTTGTGCGGGTCAGAGGGTCGTCCGTTGGTCCATAAGCGACACCAGAACAAGCACTTAGATTGTGACCTTGTTCTGCTACGAACCAGAAGGTCGGGAGTTCGAGTCCCCCCGGGCGCACCACTCTTCCCCTTGAATCTAAGCACTTTACGCAACCTGTGACACTAATTCACTTTGGGACAAATGGGCACAACTTCGGTTTTTAATTCTCGATCTGCTATCAAACCAGGACGTGCGAAACAGACTACCGCCGCTGTGATGTGGAGTCTCTGTTTTCCGAGGGTTTATAGAGAGTGTTTGCTAGTGGATACGCACGTCCTACAGTTGTTGTGCCCGCTGCTTGTACTCATTCTGAAAAGGTTGTCTGTACAATAGAGTTACAAGAAAAGGTGTGACCTAGCTTCAGATAGGGACATCGAAACCGTGCCCTCACTTCGTTGCCTGATCGAATGTACGGCCATGCTCCCTCCCCCATAAAAATTCTGGTTGAACAGGTCGATTCCCAGGTGCTTGCAAGGTGTGCCACGGGCCTGTTGCGCTCGCGCGAGTTGATCAGCTTCTTCAAGTGTGGCGGCAGTAGCCAGGAATTGTACTCGGTTGTCTTCCAGTTTTCTGAACACATCAAACCGGTGCTCCCCATACCTTCAATCAGGTCGAAACCCGACCGTAACGCTGCCTTACGGTATGGGTACCAAAGGTTTGGCGCGGCGAAAGCCATTGCCCGTTTTCTCTTCGTTTCGACCGCAGGGACTTTTCGTCTAATCAAGCTGCTCTGGTAGAATTCGGGCGACAGAAGCAGCATCCTTGCGAGAGGACGCGCTGTGGACCGACGAGCATTCGTAAAGCGGAGTTGTTTGGGCGGCGTGGCGCTGCTACTCGACCACTGGGGAACGTCACCAGCATATAGCCAGGATTTAATCCCGCCGGCGCCGCCGATTCATGTGAACGAGCCGGCAGGGACGGCGGTTTCTTCCCTGCGCATGCCGGGCCTTTACCCTGGTCGCGTCGTGGAGATTTCGGACGAGCGCTCCATCGTAGCGAACCGAGTCTCGCAATCCATTGTTCGTCAAATGATCGAGCAGGGGATGCGTGAATTGACGGGAGAGAAGGACCCGCGCCTGGCTTGGAGCAAGTTCATTCAGCCGCAGGATACGGTCGGCATCAAGATCAATCCCTCGGGCGCGCCGGCTTGTTGTTCGTCGCCGGAAATTGTGCGGGAAATCGTCGCGGGAGTGCAGTCAGTCGGCGTCCCGGCCCGCAATATTTTTGTGTATGACCGTTACGCCTATGAGATGGACATCGGCAGCTATCAAGCGCTGGTGCCCATGGGAGTTCGAGTCACCGGCGTCCAGGAACATAAGCTGGATGTGTCGGGCTACGACCCCAACGTTTTTTGCGAAGCCAATTTTTTTGGAGAGTGGGAAACTCGCTCGTACATGGCGAGCATTGTTTCTTCAGGAGTCACCAAAATTATTAATGTGCCGACGATGAAAGATCATTCCGCGGCAGGTGTGACCGGTTGTTTGAAGAACCTAGGCTATGGAACTTTCAACAATGTGGAGCGCTCGCATCGCAGGCCGTTTTCTTTCACCGACCCGTTGATCGGCATAATGTGCTCCGTAGAACCACTGCGGTCCAAGGCGGTGCTGCACATCATGGATGGAACACGAATCGTCTGGCACGGCGGCCCGCTTACACAGAACCCCGACTTTATTTTTCCCGCCGGCTTGATCATGGTTGGCACCGATCCGGTTGCAATGGATACGATCGAGCTGGAAAAAATTGAAGCGAAACGGCGCAACGAAGGCGTGCCGAGCGTGTGGTCCCGCGATCCCAAGAGCCTTACCAATGATGGCGGAGCGTTTTACCAGGACGCTTCGAAAAATCTTTTTTACCGTCAACCACATCACATCGCGGCAGCTGGCAAACTCGGGCTGGGAATATCCGATCGCAAACAGATTGAACATCATGTGATCCACGTCGCCTGAGGGAAGGCCCTCGAAACGGTAGAGAAAGGTTTCTTTGACGCAGACGGCACACGACTGGCCAACCTTGCTTTGTGACAATGCCCGCAGCGGCGGGCAGGCTCCACAACCGTGGCGTGCGCCCGGCAGGGCGCGTTGGCAAACCAACGTGGAAGGAGCAGTACGCGGCTCGCCGGTGCTCCAGGGTGAACTTCTTTACGTACCGTCTCTAGCGGGATTTCTGAATGCAATTAACATTCGCAGCGGACGGTTGCAATGGAGATTCAAAGCCCCTGCAGCCATTCATTCCACTCCTTCTATTAGTTCTGGCCGCGTACTGTTCGGCTGCAGCGACGGCAAGGTGATCGCAATTGATGCTGTCACCGGCACGAAGTCCTGGGAGACAGCGGCAGAAGACGAGGTATGGACGTCGCCAGTCGTGCAAAACGAAGCCGTGTTTTTCGGGAGCGCTGACGGCGCTATGTACGCCGTGCAAGTGGAAACCGGCGCGCCGAAATGGAAAAAGGTGCTGGGCGGCAGAATCTACTCGACGGCGCACGTTGCTGAAAAACGTGTCTATGTAGGATGCGGAGACGGCAACATCTACGCCCTGGACGCGCTAACGGGTCACGTTTTTTGGAAGACTGCGACCGGGAATGGCATCGATTGCTCGCCGGCTCTCGCCGACGACACGCTTCTGATTGGCTCGCAAGATTTCTTCTTTTATGCGCTCGATGCCGGCAGCGGAGCGATTCGCTGGAAATATGAGGCGGAATTGGGCATCACTTCCGCACCCGCAATATCAGGCGACCTCGTCATTTTTGGATGCAAAGCTGGAACTTTGCATGCGTTGGACATCAGAACGGGAAAGGTCATTTGGAAAACCCGAACGGGTCAAGCGATTACCGCGCCTGCCGTTGTCAGCGGATCGGTGATTTGGATTCAGGCGGGAATCACTTTTGCCATTAACTTGTCCGATGGAAAAGTTTTGTGGAGGGCCGGCCTGGGAAATTCCTTGCAATCGGCGCCGGTGGTGACAAACCACGCCGTGTATCTTGCCGGCATGGAAGGAGAAGTCTATGCACTGGAATAGATTTCTGCTTGCCGCATTGCTGATTTCGTCGGTTTTTCTTCACGTGCCGGAAGCATCCAGCCAGACCACACCTTTCGTTCACAAGAAGCGTTACGCCATGGGCACGGTGTTCGAGATTGTCGCCTACAGCAATTCCGCAGGACGAGCATCGTCAGCCATTGATCAAGCGCTCGACGAGGTTGTTCGGCTCGACAATGTGATGAGCAACTTCAAGTCCGAGAGCGATTTGAGCCGGATGAATCGTGAAGCTCACTTTCATGCGGTAAGAATTCCGGCGGATTTGTACAAAGTGATTGAAACTTCGCTCGCTTATTCACGCCTCTCTGAGGGAGAGTTCGACGTCAGCGTAGGGCCAGTGGTGGATTTGTGGAAGGCGGCGCTTGCAGGCGGCGCGACTCCCACAGCCGCGGAGCAAGCACAGGCGCGCTCTTGCGTCGGCTACGAAAAAATCGAATTGATAGCGCCGGATCAAATCGAGTTCCACGCGGACTGCATGCGCGTCGACCTGGGATCCATTGGAAAAGGGTATGCGGTGGATCGAGCGATGGCGATCCTGCGCTCCAACGGCATTGAGCGAGCGTACATCGATGCGGGTGGCAGCACGATCTATGGCATGGGCACTCCGCCGGATCGCGACGGCTGGCTGGTGCATCTGCGCGACCCCTCGAATCGGCTGGATCCGCAAGTGAAGCTGATCAGCAACAGCGTTTCGACGTCCGAGCAGACAGCCGCAAGCACGCTTACGGGCGACGCACCGGGGCACATCGTTGTTCCAGGTAGCGGCAAACCTCTACGCACCCGTTATGCGGTAAGCGTGACCGCAAAATCAGCGACCGCCTCCGATGCGCTTTCGACCACGCTGCTTCTGCTTGGTCCGGAGAAAGGAGCGGCGCTGGTTTCTCGGCTGAAAGACGTCACAGCGATATGGGTTTCGGCGGACGGTCAAAAGACAATCGCGGGTTCCGAAACGACCATCGCAGTGCGGGAATCTGGTGCGCAGGCAGCTGCGGCAAGCGTTGACCACGTTGCGCTTCCCAAGGAGAAGAAGAACTAGCTTATGCTTCTTCGTTCCTGCGCGTGTCTATTGTCGGTCATTGCTTGGATCAACGTTGCGCCTGCGGCAGGAAAAGTGCTCCTGCGCGTTGCGGCGGGCCCGTTGCCTCCTGCCAAGGCCATAGGAGTCAGCGAGGTCGTCCTGCATTGGCCGGTTCGCGACGCGGCCAGCTTGGCGAAATTGCGCGCCCTCGGCTTTCGCGTATTTCTAGAGGCAGGTTCGAACGACCTTGCGGCCGCTGCCATCGCCGCGGAACGCGCGAATCTCGCGGGAGTTATCGTTGATCACACGGGCTCCGACGCTGCCGCCAACAACGAAACGTTTCGCTCCACCAAGGCGGCTCACCCCAAGTTGCTTTTTCGCTTCTTGATCTCTGGCGGTAAGCAACCGCAAATGCGCGGGCGGTTGGTAGTTGATCGCGACGGAATCCTGCAGGTTTCGAGCCATTCCTCGCAACCTTGGCTTGATACCAACCTCGCCGTCGTGAGGCTGGCGGAGACTTTTCATCCGGATGAGGCACCCGTGCTCTACGATTTCCATTGGGATCTCTCGGATGCCGTTCACAAAGAGCATGGCCCAAGCGTCGACGAGTACGCTCTGGCGATTAGCGAAGCAGAAGCAATTCGCGCCGATGTGATCGTGGATGTTCCTGAGTCGCTGCAAAAAGCTCTCGTCGCCAATCAACCGGCTGCACGGACACTTTGGAATCAGGTGAAGCAATACATTGCGTTCTCGTCCGCCGCCGCGGCAGATGGAATGCGCCCCATCGCGAATATGGGAATTATCACTTGCGACGATCAGACGAACTATGAAGCGGTGAATCTATTGGCTCGGCACAATTTGACGCTTGAGACAGTTCGCCCACAGGATCTGAACGCGGAGCGCTTGAATCGATGGAACGCGTTGGTTGTTTTCTGCGCGTCAAGAAATCCGGAGATCGGCCTCTTCAACGATTTTGCGAAACGCGGTGGAATCGTCGTCCTGGTCAATCAACGCGGCGACTATCTTTGGCATTCGAACACGCCAGCCCGTCAGGACGAGCACTCGGCAACGTTTACCGTCGGATCCGGCGAAATCGTCGAACTCGGAGAACCGGTAACCGATCCCGAAGTTTTTGCGCGCGACCTGCGGCGATTGATCGGGGCGGAACGCTCCGCGCTGAGTCTGTGGAATTCTCTCACCACCTTGGTGACCGGTTATCGGCAGGAATCCACCGGCGAAACGATTCTCAACGTGATCAATTACGCCGACGTGCCTGACAATGTACAAGTTCAAATCAAAGGGCGGTTTGCTTCGGTTCAACTCGAATCACCGGAAGAAGGCTGCTGCCTCCACCTTCGGTCTTTTGAACACGGCGGTTTCACCGAATTTACAATTCCGCGGCTGGTCGTAGCAGCCCGGGTGCACTTGAAATCTGCTGACATCGGCTCGGCAAGACGTTAACGTCTTGCGGGGCTGCGGTGCATGCAAAGGGAAAGGGAACAAACATGCGTTCGTTTTGCCGCTTCTATTTGCACCTCGCGCTGATTGCGATTGCATTCCTCGTGAGCGCCTCGCAATTGGCTGCGCAAGCTCCAACTTATGATCTTTTACTGAAAGGCGGACATGTCGTCGATCCCGCCAACAATGTTGACGCGGTGCTCGACGTTGCGATTGCCGGCGGCAAAATCGCCGCCGTGGGCAAAGACATTTCTGCGGCCCAGGCGAAGAAAGTGGTCGATGTAACCGGGCTTTACGTTACGCCTGGACTGATCGACATTCACTACCACGTTGGTCACGGCGGCGCGCCGCTCGACTGGTTCACTCCTGAAGGGCGCGTTCATCTTCAACCGCTCGGCATCCCTGCCGACTGGGCGTTAACTTCCGGCGTCACCACGATCGTCGACGCTGGGACATCCGGCGCTGAGACTTTTCTCCTGGAAAAAGAAGAAGTCGTCGATCGCGCGCAGGTTCGCGTCCTTGCTTTCCTCAATATCGTCGCGAACGGAATGGATGGCGGACTGGAACAGTCGGTCGATCAGATGGATGTGAAGCTCTGCGCGGAAACCCTGAAGAAATATTCCGACATCATCGTTGGAGTGAAGACCGCGCACTACTGGACCGAAGGTCCGTGGGACGGCGAACACACTCCCTGGGCCGCGGTGGACCGCGCGATCGCCTGTGCTGTGACCGCCAAGGCTCCCGTCATGTATGACTTCTGGCCGCGGTCTGATCGCTCCTACTCCGATCTTATTCTGAAGAAAGCTCGTCCCGGCGACATTCACACCCATGTTTTTGCGCAGCAGTTTCCGATTCTACTAAAAGATGGAAAACTCAATCCCATCTTGGCCGAAGCGCGCAAGCGTGGAGTAATTTTCGATGTTGGTCACGGGCAGGGAAGTTTCTGGTTCCGCAATGCTGTTCCTGCGGCCAAGCAAGGCTTCTTGCCCGACTCGATTTCCACCGACCTGCATACTGGCAACTATCGAACTATCAGCATGGCGAATGTGATTTCCAAGTTTCGCGCTATGGGTGTTCCGCTCCCCGAGCTTATCCGGCGTTCCACAGTGAATCCTGCTCGTGAGATTCATCGCACAGAACTCGGTACGCTTTCCGTAGGCAAGGAAGCAGACATTGCAGTGCTCGAAGAGCTGCACGGAAAGTTCGGTTACGTCGACTGCGGTCTCGCCAAAATGAACGCCGACGTTCAGGTTATTGCGCGTATGACCGTTCGTGCCGGTCGCATCGCGTATGATCCCTCAGGCCTGAGCATGGTCGAGTGGGAAAAGGCGCGCCCGCAATATTTCAATAATCCTTCTGAGGGCAATTCCGCTCCGGCCACCGCCGAAGACTTGCCTCAGCACTGATTACGCAGAGCTCGATAAGGAGAATCCGATGCCCGAAAAAATGAGTCGCCGCAAGTTGCTCCGCAAAGGATCTGAAGCCATCGTTGCGGGAGGCGTTGGTGCATGCGCGGCCGCTGTAGCCGGCGCTGTTCCGGCAACAGCCGCGGTCGCTGCCCCGGCTGCAGCGAAAGGCGTGGACTATTACGAAAAGCTCGGACTCATTCCGTTCATCAACGCGGGGGGAACTTACACGATTCTGAGTGCGTCCACCATGCCCGATGAAGTTCAGGCCGCCGTTGCCCTGGCAGCGAAAAAGCCGGTTCATCTTCTCGAACTACATGAAGCCGCCGGAAATTACTTGGCCAAAAAACTTCGTTGTGGCGGAGCGCTGGTTACTTCGGGTGCCTCGGCCGGGCTCACTCTTGGAACCGCTGCCTGCATCACGATGGGCAACAAAGATGCCATCGTCAATATCCCCACCGATCTAAGCGGTTTGAAAAACGAAGTCATCGTCCAGAAAGCTCATCGCTATGAATACGATCACGCGATGCGAAATTGCGGCGTGAAAGTCGTTGAAGTCGAAACCGTCGAGCAGTATCAAAATGCTTTCACCGAAAAAACGGTAATGACCAATTTTTTCAACGCCGAGGACGCGCCCATCAGCCGCGAAGAATGGATCCGCGGCGCTCATCAGCACGGCGTTCCTTGTTTCAACGATGCCGCAGCCGATGTGCCGCCCATCTCCAATCTCTGGAACTACACGCAGATGGGCTTCGATCTGGTCGCGTTCTCAGGCGGCAAGGGCATGCGCGGGCCGCAATGCGCCGGCTTGCTTCTCGGACGAAAAGATCTCATCGATGCTGCGCGCCTCAATAATTCTCCCAATTCCAACGCTGTCGGTCGCGGCATGAAAGTCGCCAAGGAAGACATCATTGGCATGGTCGCCGCTGTGGATTGGTTTCTGAGCCAGGACGATGCCACAATGGAGGCGGAGTTTCGCAAACGCGCCGATCGCATTGCCGAGCAGGTAAAAAAAGTACCGACCGTCGAAACCACAGTTTTCATCCCTCCCGTCGCCAACCACGTCCCGCATTTGCTCGTTACCTACGATCCCGCTCGCGTCCGTACCACCGGGCTGGAAGTCATGCAGAAGATGCGCGAGGGCAAACCTCGAATCGAACTCAACCCAGGCACCGGAGGCGGTCCGGCCAGCGCCGGATTGCCCGGAGGAGAAAACACCATCATCGTAGGGGTCTGGATGCTGCAGCCCGGCGAAGATTTGATCGTTGGCCGCCGGCTGCGCGAAGTCCTGCAAAACGCCGCTCATTCCTGAGTTTGTAGCTTTTTCAAGGAGCACTGATTGAGTCGCAGCGAACTCTGACATACTCCGCGGCTGTAAGACATACTCTTTGACAAACATCACCGCATTTGAGAATTTCGGGCGCGGCATCATGCTAATTCCGCAATACAAGGTCAAACCATGAGCGTCTCAACACAACTTCTCGTTCGTTTCACCCGCGCCACTCTCATTTTCTGCGCTCTCGCGACGGCTGCTGGCCCCGCGCGCTCACAGCTCGTCACTTTTTCTAAACAGGATCTGGTCGACTATTCCGCGCAAAGTCCGTTCGAACGGTTCCCGGACGGCCGTCCCAAAGTGCCCGACAATTTACTCCAACAAGCGCGCGAGCTCTCCTCCGAGGAAGTCTGGGCGGTCCTGCAAGAAAAAGGTTTCAACAATCAGTACGCCGACGGCTTCCGCATCCTCCATCCCGATAAGCCCATGGTCGGCCGCGCCTTTACAGTTCAGTTCATGCCGCAGCGGCCGGACCTCGAACACATCGCCAACTCCAAAGCCAAGGAGCACGGCCTGCCTCAACTCACCAACCAGACCGCCATTGACATGCTCCAGCCCGGCGATGTCCTCGTTGTCGATATCTTCGGCAAGAAAGTCGGTGGAACGGTCGTCGGCGACAATCTCTTTTACTATGTGATGACCGCAACAAAAGGCGGCGGTTTGGTCGTCGACGGCAGCATTCGCGATCTCAATGGCATTTCCGAAATCGACATGCCTGCCTATTTCAAAGACGTTGATCCCACTCCCATCGACAACGTCATGCTTACCGGCATCAACGTGCCCATCCGCATCGGTGGCGTCACCGTAATGCCCGGCGATCTCGTCGTCGGGGATCGTGAAGGCGTGTATTTCATCCCGCCGCAGTTCGTCAAGGATGTCCTCGACCGCGCTGACGAAATCCGCATCCATGACGAGTGGACCAAAAAGAAATTTGCCGAAGGGAAGTACAAATCCAGCGAAATCTACAGCACTCCCAAAGATCCCAAATTGGTCCAGGAGTATCAGGAATACCTCAAGCTCCGCTTGCAAGAAATTCGTAGCCAGCGCGGCAATCCCAAATAGGCACGCGAACCCAATAACGGCGGGCATTAGCTCCCGCGCGAATCTCCAATGAAAAGGCTCGGAGGACTGTCTTGTCGAAATGGACTTTTGCTTTCCTATTTATGTTCTTGAGCTTTGGCAAGTCGGTTCTCGGCTCACCCGGCGCAAATACAGAAATACGACTGATCTATCTCACAGCCGACAAGAGCGCCGAACTACTCATCGACGGCAAACAGGTCACGCTGCAAAAAGGCGAATGCGCCGGCGCCTGGACCCTTGTGGAAATTCTTCCATACCTATCCGCGCATCAACTCGCGCAAACCTGCGTCGTCCTGGAGGACTATTCCCACATCAACGGCCATCTGCTCTTCGTCAACTCCGGGCATCCAGCTCGACCTGCCCAAATCTTCCAGGATTGAACTTAGTAAAATTCGTAGTCCAAGTGTCTTCCAAACCCGGGGCCTATTACCGTGGATTTGAGCGGGTAACGGGTGCAAGTGGCGTTGAATCAGCGAGACTTAGTATTAGATTTTTGGGTTCGATTCTCATCGCTGACGCTAGGTCTCATCTCGGTCTCGTTGTGTGGGTCAGAGCGTCGTCCGTTGGTCCGTAAGCGACACCAGAACAAGCACTTAGATTTTGACCTTGTTCTGCTACGAACCAGAAGGTCGAGAGTTCGAGTCCCTCCGGGCGTACATCTTCATTTAGTTACGGACCCTCGCAATTTGCGAGGGTTTCATTGTCACGATAATGTCACAGGTCACGCCCTTTGATAGGCTTTTTTTCTTCGTTCGAGGCGCTCTCGAACCTGGCGAGTGAGTGAGTCCTAGCTGGTAGCGGCATTTCGTCTGCGGGCTGCTGTGGCGCATCGCGCGCTGGACAATCGCCGCGCCCGTTTGACACTTCGAATTGGTTTGCTCGCATCGCGTGGGTTACAGGGAACAGGTTGCGGTTCGTTTCCTGCTGTCTTCAGTTACTCCCTGTTTGCTTGATCGCAATCGCCGTCAGATTAACCTTCGTCGAGTCTTCATCACGCAGTTCAAGCTTTGCGCCTTGCTGTTCGAAAGGCTTTAAGAAGTCTTCATCTTCCCACGCATTGTTTTCAACTCCCTCCCACGCAAAAAGTTTGTACTCTCCCGTCGCTAGTCCGTGGAGATCGAAGTTTCCATATTGGTCCGTGGTTTGCGATTTGAATAAACGAAGTGTTGTCCGTCGCGCTTCATCTGGAACTGCAACGACCCAGACGCCCGCTGCTGGTAGGCCATCTTTGTCGGCAACGCTTCCTTGCACACGCGCACCGCGCGAACTGACCGTAATCTCCAGCGCCGGATTGACGCCCTTCGCAACGCTGATCACGTCATCTTTAATAAGCGTCTGACCGAACGTGATCTGCTTTACGCAGCAGTCTTTCGAAACGCCAGAGACCTGCAATCGAACATCTCCCTCCATCAAATCTCTCAATGTGAATTGCTGGTTGGATTCTACCCGCGCAATGCCTCCAGGTAAGAACGTCGACTCGAGCCCCGAGCTGGTAATGGACAGTTCGTCTCCTTCAAGGCTTGGCTTGCCGTCCCAGACAACTCTCCCTTGAATCGTCGCTCCCGTTCCAACTGTGAGCTGTACGCCCTCCAAATCGCTCTCGCCGACATCAATTTTCTGCGCCGCAAGGTGACTTTTTGATTCTGTTGGATCGAGCCAATAAGCGATCAAGCTGTAAGGTCCTGGCACCACGTTCGTTATTTCGAACGATCCATCCGCCTTTTTTACCTGCGCCTGCCCGCCGAAATCCCATTCCTGCCGCTTTGTCCGCGGAACCAAAAACACCTCAACACCCTGTGCCTGCTTGTGCGTCACCTGATTCAGAACTCTCCCGCGTACGCGGTGCACCGTCACTTGTTTTAGCGCGATGTCCGTCCCGGGAATTTCGTCGCCCTCTTTTACGTTGATCGCTGCAGCCCGCGAAATGTCCGGTGTTCCCGGATAATAAGTTTTTGCGTAGCCTTGCTCGTCACCCGCTTGGCCTGCCTCTCCCGAGAACTCCTTGTCGCCTGCAACCTGGCCCCACTGCGGTTCCGCCGCGCTCACGAAGTAGCGGCCCGGGGGCAATCCAAAAAGCCGGAATGCTCCCCAATCGTCGGTCATCCCCTGTGTGAATGCCGCGAGGGTCCTTCGCCCCTCGTGGTAAGTTTCTCGCAAAGCGGTCACCGAAGCATTTGGCACCGGCTCGCCGTCGTCATCAAATATCCGACCCGAAATCACGGCCGAGGGAATCAACTTGATGGTGATATCCGCTTTAATCTGGCCCGGTGATAACGCCAACGCCGCACCTGCATCGCTTGGCCTTCTCTGGCCATATTCCTTCTGGACGTACCCATTGCGGCTGACGATCAGCTTGTAGCGTCCGGCTGGCACATTTTTTAATATGAAATGTCCGTCCGCCGGGGTCTTCGTCGCGATGGTGTGCTCCCGGTCCTCTCCATTCTCCAGTAGCACCGTAGCGCCTTTCAGCGGCGTTCCGTCCGCCAGTTTCAACACTATCCCCGATACCTGGCAGGTTTCCTGTTTTTCTTTCGCGTCCTTGGAAGCTCCCGGAGCCTGCCCATAGCACACCGCCGCGAATATGCTTGTCCACAGTGTTAGGCCCGCCACGAATGTGAGCACAATACGCACGATCCCTTCCGTCAACGTTTCCGACGCCCACCTGGTTTGTAGCGGCGAAGTGGCTTGCTCTAGCCGAAAGCGTCCATTTTTGAAAAGACAGAATTCCGGCCTCATGGGAAAACTTGAAGCTCTCTATCCTTTGAAAAAACCACGTGTCCGGGACCTAGCCTCTATCCCGCCGTCGAGCGAATGAACGCTGGGGCGTTAAGGCGTGGTGAACATCAGCGCATCCCCAGCCAAAATCTATTTGAATCAGGGTCGTAGAGGAGTCGCCAGCTGTCAGTCGAACCAACCTGTTTATACATCTGACGAATAATTTCACGGGCAGGCTGATTTTGCGAATGCTGCTCGATACGAGCCTGGTCCAAACGATTCTCCGAAGGCGAGCCAGTCCCACCAAATACAACGGTCTGGCCGCTTTGACGTGATAACTTTTCGCAAAACCTGCGCAGGGTGACCGGGGCACTGAGACCATCTGTCGCATCAAAGCTCATCACAGTATCGAGAAGCGCCGTTTGCGGACCATCGGAAGATGGAACAATGTCAAATGACACGTGATTCATTGTGTGCAGTTCAAATCGGCCCGGATTGCCGCTGCGATTATAGGCTTCGACCAGCGCGGGAAGGATTTGCATTGACTCGTCAGGATACCCGTCGACGGGAATCTTAGCGAAGAAGGCACCGCCCGCGACCACATATGCACGGGGACCATTTGGATGCTCCTGCAGCCAGGACGATGCTGTGTCGTCCACTCATTGGATTAGCAAACTCCCCAGGTGAACAATCCCCTCGGTTTGGGTCCACTCGATGCTGGACGATTTCCGAGTGCATTCATCGAGGTGCGGCGGCTCTGTTGGGAATCACAGGAACTAAGAGCGCCGAGGGGTGCTCGGCATCGTGCAGGATCGTGTTGGTGGCCGAGACAGACTCGCCACTCGTCGCCTGATCCGCGCCGGTGTTCAGGTTGCGATCAAAGCGCGGGAAATTGCTGCTGGAAACTTCCAGGCGAATCATGTGGCCCTTCTTAAAGACGTTGCTCGTAGCCCATAGGTCCAGGGAGATTTTGTAAACCTGGTCCGGATTCATCAACTCGGGCTTCTCCTGCGAATCGCGATAGCGCATGCGGAGAATTCCGTCGGAAAGATTCATCGTGAAGCCGTCGGGTGAGACGTCCACGAGCTTTGCCGTGAAATCGGTGTCCACTGCAGAAGAACTGGCCCAGAGCTCAAGCGTGACCGGCCCGGTGACTTCCGTATCCTCGGCAAGCGGCTTGGTGGAATAGACGAGTACGTCGTTGCGATTTTCAGCGGCGCGCTGGTCGCGCGGGCCCGGCTGGTAGTGCTCAGCGTCGCAGCAGAGCGACCCGCCGATGGTGGGCACGGGATTCGCCGGATCGTATTTGAATTTGTCGGGCGTTTCCTTTTTTGGTGGCGTGAGGGAAAGGCCACCGTCGCCGCGCAGCGAATTGGCCGAACCACCGGAATGCAAGAAGTAACGAGTGAGTTTATCTTGCGGTGGAGGCCAATCCGATTCCTCGTGGTACTTGTTGTCTCCCATGACAAAAATGCGGACGGGCTTGCCCGCAGTGGTCCCTTCCACGGCAAACTCGTTCTGGACGCCTTTGAAGAGATAGTCGTACCAGGCAATCAAGACATCGGTGGGAGGAAATTTGACCGCCTCATCGCCAAATTCGATGTCGCCGATGTGCCGCCCGAAGCCGGCGTGCCCGCCGATTTGCACAAGCAGGCGCTGGCCGTTGCGTGCCGCGTCCGTGCCGCCGTGCGCCTTGATTCCCATGTAATTCCTGAGTGTGCCAGCTAGAAAAATGTCATACCAACCGCCGATGTGAAGGGCCGGAACCTGAATATCCGAATAGTGCTCCTCGATGGACCACTGCTTCCAATACGCGTCATAGCCGGGATGCGCGAGCCAATCAAGATAATACGGCGCAAGCTGGGCCGTGGCGTCGGCGGCCGCCGGAAGCGAGGCGTAATTGAATGCCGGATAGCGAGTGAGCGGAAGCATTGGCGCGCCCACCAGCGCGTTGGTGTTTTTCGCAATCAATCGCCACAGTGTGTTCGTGGCGAGTTGGGTCGTCCAATTTTGATCGAACCACTGTTCGAGCGCTCCGCCCTGATACGTCCAGCCGTCATGATAATTGCTGGCCGTGACCACTGGGCAGATTCCGGCAAGATGCGGAGGATGGGCAATGGCAGCGAGCATCTGTGTTGCGCCGACGTAAGAACCGCCCGTCATGCCCACTTTGCCGTTGGAGTATGGCAGCCCAGCAGCCCATTCCACTGCGTCGTAGCCGTCGTTAGACTCATGGCGAAACGGGTACCACTCGCCTTCAGATGTGTAGCGCCCACGAACATCTTGCAGGATGACAACGTAACCGTGTGTGACAACCTGATACGCCGGCGCAACCGCCCAGCCTACGCTTTTGTCGTAGGGCGTACGCATCAGGATGACCGGAAATCTCCCGTCAGCCTTCGGACGGTAAATGTCCGAATAGAGTGTCACACCGTCACGCGTTTTCATCGGGACGCCACTCTGCGCGATCACCGCATAGCTTTGCTGCGCGCGAACGCGAGGCGCTGCCGATAGAACTACGGCAAAGATCGTCAGAATTGTATGTAAGATTCTCCGCTGGAACAAAACCGCCTCCTTGCGCGAAATTCAAATGAACTGTCAAGCCGAAGCAAAATCCGCATTTGATCCCGCAGGTACGCCTTGCAGTTCACGAAACATGAACCGCGAATTGTAGTAAAGGATGACCACCGCGACAAGGCATCGTACCAGCGCCGCTGGCAGCAGCGAGTCTCGTGTGCGCTTTTCGCCGGAAAAAATCATGTTCAAGTTCAGACTTCTACAGCAGCTGCTTCTTTTTCTGGCATTCATTTGAGTCCTAGGAAACGAAACATGGGCACGATTTATAGCAGAGCGGTGGTGAGATGGCAGCAAGCTATGTTATTGATTTCGTGGTCGGCTGGAGTTTTGCCGAACCACAGGCGGTAATTCGCAAACAAAAAGAGAAGAGTGAAGGAGAAAATGAGTTGGCCAGGAATCCTCTCAAGTTACTTATTTCGCTTCGCTAGCGTCCGCTCTGGCAAGATTTGGTAAAGTTGGTCGCTCACAATTCGTTAGCGCAACCACTCGGCGAGATGCGCGTGAACGAATTCGTCATCCTGCAAGTGAGGATAGAGTTTGCACACGCGATCTATCTCTTCCGCCTGGCCGGGAGACAGGTCTTCGTGCGGGTCAAGACACCAGCGCCCTTCAAGTAAGCCTTGTCTTCGCAGGATTTCGTGAATTCCAGGAATGCATCCGCGAAAGTGGTGACCAGGATCAAACAGCGCCGCATTTGCATCTGTTATTTGCTGAGCCAGTGTAAGTAAATCGGATGGAATATTATTCGAATACTGCCTCGCGGCGGCAAATTGCGCGACCGCTTTCCTCGTCCATACCGCCCAGTGACCTAATAAGCCGCCGGCAAAACGGATACACTCGCCGCCGAAGTCGTAGGTGGTGAGCAAATCGATCAAAATATTATCGTCGTTGCCGGTGTATAAAGCGATTCTCCGAGCGCGGCCGGATTCGGCGATAGCGCGGATTACTTCGAGCGTTTGATAGCGATTAAAGGGCGCAATCTTGATAGCAACAACATTTTCAATTTGACAGAACTCACGCCAGAAAGCGTACGGCAGAACGCGACCGCCGACGCCCGGCTGTAAATAAAATCCGATGATCGGGATTATCGAAGAAACGGCCCGAGAATGTTCAATCAACTCCCCAATTGAGCCATCGGGGAGAGCGCCTAGGCTCAAAAGCACAGCGTCGTAGCCGAGTCGAGCGGCTACTGCGGCTTCCGAGGTGGCTTGGGGCAATTTCCCGCAAACGCCAGCAATCTTTACAATCGGATGTGCGCGCATCTCCTCCATGGCAAGTTCCAAAACAGGTTCGAACAAACCGATCGCGGGATCGCGAATGGCAAACTGCGAGGTGTGCACTCCAACAGCGATTCCACCGGCACCGGCCGCCAAATAGTAACGCGTCAGAGCGCGCTGCCGACGCTCATCCAATTTGCGTTCCTTATTGAGTGCGAGAGGATGCGCCGGTATCACCGACCCGGAAATAAGCTGCGCGCGCAGAGACATTAAAATTTTCCATCGCGAACCTCAAAATGCGTTGGTTTATTGAGGCGCGCCCCTCCAGAAGAAATCCAGGCGGCAGTCCAGTCGATCATTTCTGGAATCATTACCGTGGGATACCCGAACATTTGATGAGCCTTTGCCGCGTTACTCAATAAAGCGGTGGGCATTTCCTCTGAACTGAACGTAGGTTGTATACAAAATCGGCGGCCGAACTCTTCAGCGATATACCGTACACTCAAAGTTTCGGGGCCGGTGAGATTCAAGAAGAAGGGCGGGGACTGGCAGAGTGCGAACGACCGCAGGCAAATTGAATTCGCGTCTCCTTGCCAGATAACATTCACGAGCGCCATGCGGAGATCAATCGGCCGCCGCTCAAACACCGCTGTACCGATATCCAGCAGCACGCCGTAGCGCAGGTCAATCGCGTAATTCAATCGAAGAATGGCAACGGGAGTGCCCCACTGACGGGACCCGTACTCGAACATTCGCTCTCTTCCCAGAGCAGACTGCGCGTATTCACTCTCCGGCGCCACGGGAGTCGATTCGACGGCTCCGCCCTGCATGGCGTGGCGCAACGGATAGACATTGCCGGTTGAAAACGCGACGATACGCGACGCGCGGTAGCGCTCAGCAACTAGTCCTGGCAAATACGTATTCATCGCCCAAGTCAAATCCTCGGATCCAGTAGTACCAAATTTTCGTGCGGCCATGAAAATGACATTCGGAATGTCGGGTAATTGTGACAGTGCGCCCGGATGGAGTAAATCGGCTACTAAAATCTCGATGCCGTCGGATGCCAAGCTATCACGCAAGCGATTGTCGGAAAATCGCGCGACCGCCACGATTCTCTTGCAAACCCCGCCCTTTTGGGCGGCTCTGCGGGCGCGCCGCGCCAGACTGGGGCCCATCTTTCCACCTGCGCCGAGAATGAGCAAATCGCCATCGAGATGAGCAATAGCAGCGACGTCGGCGTCAGATGGGCGGGAAAGAATTTCTTCCAGTTCAGCTTCTGTCTCTATTCGCATGCTTAACCCAGTTCGAATCCGGCAATTGCGTAAACCATGTCGTCGTTTTTGTTGAAGCGATTTCCAAAGACCATGCGTTCCAAGCGTCTCTGTGGAACAAATCCGAATTCCGTTGCCATCTCAAAAGCATTCTTGTTTGTGGTCAGCAGATCCCAATACCAGCCTGATTCCGACGATCCTCGCAAGCATTGTTCTATCACAAGACGAGCGGCTTTCTGCTCTTGAGCGACACACGGGCCCAAATAGCTGGAGCGCGCACCATTGCGGGAGAAACAATAAGCGCCGGCGACAGTATTTGGAGGATTGCGCAATGCCAGCTTCCGGAGAAGCACCGTGCGATCTGCGCCGAATGCCTCAAGATCGGCCGCCAGCGAATATCGATCGGACGGCGGAATGGGTTTGTGGGGCGCGTGAGTCCAGCGACCATCGTGATACCAGCGCTCCACAATTTGCTCGGTTTTGAAGCCTAGCTTTTCGTAGAGCGGCCGACCTTCCGGCGTGGCATCCAACTTTACACTTTCAATTTTCAGAGCGGCCGAACGTTTAAGAGCAGCCTGAACAAGCCTTTGCGCAAAGCCCATACGCCTGTAGTCCGGCATGGTCAGCACCATTCCAATCCATGCCAGCCGGGTCCCGTAGCAGAGCAATGTTGTCGTCGCCACGATGCGATCGTCGACCTCAATGCCGAAACAACCCAGCGGATCGAGCCGCAACAGTGTCTGCCAATCATCGATGGTTTGATTCCACCCAGCCAGACGTGAAAGCTCCATAACAGCGGCCAGATCGGCGGCGTGCAACAGGCGGAGCTTTCCTCGGGTCATGTGGATGCGATCCGCAAATTCATCATTCCGGTTTTCGCTCGGGCAAGGCGAGCGAAGCTGGTGATCTGTCAAGGTTGGGCGATACTGCAAATATCGCGGCGCCTCCTAGCAATCCCGCAACGGCAATGAGGTTCCAGGCCAACTCGTAGCTGTGACGAGCGTCAAAGATTCTTCCCGCGATCCAGGGTGCCCCCCACTGTCCGAGCGAATAGCCCATTATAATGAGCGCCAGCAGTTTCCCGAGCGAGACGGTCCCAAAACATTCCGCGGCAACCAACGGAATCAGCATGTAGTCCGCGCCCATCGAGAAACCAAAAACCGCCACGAAGGCCCAGATCACAGCGGGATAGTGTGCAAAATTGAGCAAGAGGACTGAGGCGCTCAGGATGCCATAGAACAACGCCATGACGTCTTTCTTTCGAAAGCGATCGGCCAAGTAGCCCACCAGTACGCGGCCGCCAAGGCTGGCCACTAGCAGAGCCGTAAAGAATCGTGACGCCATGCTGGCGGAATAGCCTGCATCCTTCAAAAACAAGATGAAATGTTGGATCACCGCTCCAATTGCGCCAATGACCACGGTTGATCCCGCCAGGATAAGCCAAAAGTTCGTGGTGCGAATCGCAGATTGAACGTCGACCGGCCATAAGGAGGAGTTTCCGTATTCCGCGATTGCAGGAGAGCCATGTCCATCAGTGGCCCCATCCGGTGAAAGGCCCAGATCGGCCGGAACTGAGCGCGTGACGAAAATGGCCACTGGAATCAGCACGATCATGACCAGCGAGCCGATGAATTCCAGCGCATGGCGCCACCCGAAATTTCGAATGAGAAAATTGCTCAACAGCGGAGAAGCAACACCCCCCAGACCTAGCCCTAAATAGACGTAGCCCATCGCGCGCCCGCGCCGGGCCTGGAACCATCGAGCCACCAGCACTTGATTACCGATCGGACCGGCCAGCACGTAGCCCAGCACTTCGGTGATGCATAGTAGTTCGTAATGCCAGAGCTTGGTCATGGATCCCATAAGGATCAGGGACATGCCGATGAGTCCGACACCCGCGAGAATTACCCATCTTGCGCCGACGCGGTCAATTACTGTGCCGGCCACCAGTCCAAAAGGCAGTCCAGCGATCAGAAATCCCAGCAGAAAACCCTGTGTGAGCTGTGCGCGGCTGAATCCCAACGAATCGGCAAGCGCGGGATAAAAAACGGGAAATCCATAAAAAATTATGCCGACCGCGAAAAACAGATTGAGAAACGCCGCAACGACAATCCACCAGCCATAGAAGATTCGGGTTGATTGAATCGTGGACACGAAGCGCCGCCAGCCCCCGCTGGCAATGGAAACATATGCGATGCCCACACTTTTGTCCAAGCTCTTTTCATAAAGTGATAGATTCGGTGCGGGGAAAAAAACCACCATGAGTTTGCCTATCTTGCGGCTGGGGACGGTCAAGGACGTGTCGCGTTTCCAGCAGCATTTGCGTACGCTCGGTTTGAATATTCCATGTGATTCGGAGGTTATTTCCGGACCGGAATCTCCGCTCCTCCATCCGCTTTCACGCGGGGAAATTAATCTGGCCAACCGAATTGCGGTCCATCCCATGGAGGGATGGGATGCCACACCTGATGGCAACATCAGTGAAAGCATGTTGCGCCGCTGGCGCCGGCTGGGCACTAGCGGCGCAAAATTGGTTTGGGGCGGAGAAGCGGCAGCCGTTTCTCATGCTGGCCGCGCCAATCCGAACCAGCTGGTGGTCGCGGCGCATACTCTCAGGGGTCTGGAACAGTTACGCGCAGCTCTGCTCGAGGGACATCGCCAAACGACAGGCTCCTGCGACGGCCTGCTGATCGGTCTCCAGTTGACGCACTCTGGGCGATACTGCCGGCCAAACGACCACGGGAAGCCGGAACCCCGAATTCTTTATCATCATCCGATCTTGGACAGACGGCTGGGACTCGGGACTGATTATCCTCTGCTCACGGATGGGGAGATCGGTGCGATCATCGAAGATTTCCACCGCGCGGCGCGTGCCGCGAGAGAGACAGGTTTTGATTTTGTCGATATCAAGCACTGCCACGGATATCTGGGGCACGAATTTCTTAGTGCATATACTCGCGAAGGTAAGTACGGTGGAAGTCTGGAAAATCGCACACGGTTTTTGCGCGAAATAGTGGAAGGCATACGCTCGGAGGTGCCGGGACTGCAAATTGGCGCGCGGATTTCAGTCTTCGATACCGTTCCATTTTTCGCGGACCCGGCGCGATCTTCCGAGGGAAAGCGCGGACCCGGAATTCCGGAGAAACATGGGGATTTACTGCCATACCGCTGGGGCTTCGGAGTGAATTCCGTCAATCCCACGGAACCTGACCTTGGCGAAGCGGAACGCTTGCTGTCTATACTCGAGAAAATGAATATTCACTTAGTGAACGTCACCGCTGGAAGCCCCTATTACAATCCGCACATTCAGCGGCCGGCTTTTTACCCGCCATCGGATGGATATCAGCCACCTGAAGATCCGTTAACCGGAGTGGCGCGGCAGATGGACGCAACAAGAAAACTCAAAGAGCAATTTCCGAACCTGATTTTTGTAGGCACCGCTTACACGTATTTGCAGGACTTTCTGCCTCTTGTCGCGCAAGCCGCGCTGAGAGAGGGATGGGTCGATTTGGTTGGCTTGGGGCGAATGGCTTTGTCCTACCCGGAGCTGTTATGGGATGCCTGCGCAGGAAATCCCGTGCAGCACAAGCGGATCTGCCGAACTTTTAGCGATTGTACGACAGCGCCGCGAAAGGGATTGCCGTCCGGATGCTACCCATTGGATAGCTATTACAAAAGTTCACCGCAAGCGACACAGTTGAATGCGGCGAAAGCAAAAGGCTGAAGCCGGTGCAGTCCTTGCGTGGAACAAACTACGAATTCGAGAGCAAGGTTATTTTTCTATGTCGATGAAGATCAATTCGTTAACGGAACGGCGAATTTTTTGCCGCAAGGTGCAAGGCATAGCGGCGGCCCTCTTGCCATACGAGCTGGATGGGCAAGTCTCGGTCGAAGCTTTTCAGCGTCACCTGGCGGACACCCACCGAGTTGGATTGATGAACGCGGTAAATATGGATACTGGTTATGTGAACTATCTCGATGACGCTGAAAGGCAAGACGTCTTGCGATGGACGAGAGATGCCCTGGGGAAAGGTGTTCCATTCGTTGCAGGCGCGTATATCGAAGGCCATACCGGAGACATGGTGTCGCTTTATCGCCGGCAGATGGACGGCATCGTAAGTTATGGTGCGACGCCGATCTTGTTTCAGACCAGCCGACTGCACGGAAAAACACCCAGGGAGAAAGTAGCTGTCTACCAAGAGACCGCGCGCGGTTATTCCTGCGTGTTGGCGTTCGAGCTCGGAAGCATGTTTGCGTCCAACGGTGAAATTTTTGACGAGGAAACTTTTTTGCGTCTGATGGACATTCCGGAGATTAAGGGACTGAAGCATTCTTCACTCGATCGGCTGCTGGAGCTCGATCGTTTGTCGCTGCGAGATGCGCACCGCCCGGACTTCCGCATTTATACTGGCAACGATCTCGGCATCAACATGATTGAGTATGGTTCGGACTACTTGCTCGGTCTTGCTACTTTTGCTCCAGAGAAATTCGCGGAGAGAGACAGGCTTTGGGAGCAGGGAGATTCCGGCTATTACGCGCTTTCAGACGCCCTGCAACATCTCGGAAATATAGCCTTTCGTCAGCCGGTTCCGGCCTACAAGCATTCCGCTGCGATATTTCTGCACCGGGCAGGGCGAATACCGTCCAGCCTGGCGCATCCGAAAAACGCGCAACGGCCATTCTGGGAGCTGGAAATATTGCGAGATTGTGCAGTACGTCTGGGATATGAATTCGCGAAGTGATACATAAAAAGGGCGTGAAATGACAAGTAACGATCCCAGTTGTTTTCGTTTCCGCTATTGCGCGACCCGTGGTCTGCGATTGCCACAGTGCTGGCTTGCCGGCGGCGCGCAACCCTAACGTTTCAATCCACCACTGCTTCTTAGTTCTTGGGAGGCCGCCTTATCGCGATGAGCGACATCTGCTCCAAGTCAGGGAAGTGCTCTTCGGCGTCGGGCGAGCGGTTAGATGAGGGAATCTGTTGCACCACAGCTCGCGCCGGGAAGGGTGCCTTGAAGTATTCCGAATAAACCTTGTTGAAGGCTCCGATGTCGGAAATATTGTCGAGGTACACAGTTGTAGAGACGACTTGACTGAAATCCATGGAAGCTTCTTCGAGGTTGTCGAGTTGGTTTCGCATGGTTTGCCGAAGTTGCGATGTGGTCGTAGCGGCATAGACCCCCCCATTTGGTCCGGGGATAAATCCGCTTTTCGCCGAACAGTAGAGGGTATCGCCCGCGAAGACACACGGGCTGGCGGTCGGGCTCGGCAGCATGTTCTTCGGGCGTACTGCTTTTCGGCGGCCCAAGTCGCGCACGGCTACTCCAGTGAAGGCGATGTGTGTACTTTCGGGCAGACTGGACACTTCGATGGTGGCGCGAGCCGGCGTGTTTCCAAACTCAAAGCGCCGGGCATATTGTTGGTTCATGACGCGCGTTGACAGGTCGGGCGTGAGATAAGGATTCACGAAGACCATGTTGGCGTTGGTGAGTCCCGCGGCCTGCAGGACGGCGGTCAATCGATCGAGAGCGAGGTCGACCTGTGCTGCCGGATTCTGCGGCACGGCGCCGGTTGCAGGATCGCTGCCCGGCATGGTGGACACGAATAGCCGGTCACGAGTGAGCATGCCTGCGGAGTAGGCCTTGTCAAGGGTCCAGCCAGGTACAGAGACCGGCTGCTTGCCCTTGAGGTCGCGAACCGCGACCGCGGTAATTTGTAGCGAGGGCTCCGGTACGCGAACGACACCCAGAACTCCCCGAGCGGGTGGGTCCTTGGGAAAGTAGGCCGAGAAAACTTCATTCAGCTCGCTGTAGCGGCTGGTGTCTTCGAGATAGACCTGTAGGTAGACTACGCGATCCAAAGTAAGACCCGCCGTCTCGACCAAGCGTTTTACGTTATCGAGAGACTGGCGGACTTGATCGGCAAATTTTGTGGGAGTGGTCCCGTCCGCGCGACGAGGTCCCTGACCGGAAATGTATAAATAGTCTCCCGCATCGAAACTGGGCGAGCGTGGCGCATCATTCGGACCCGGCGCTGACTGGGCGAGGGCGATAGGCAGCGGGGCGCTCAGAAAGACGGTTGCGGCAAGCAGCCCGACGAGCAGGAATAAGCTTCTCATGCGGACTTCCTCCTGCGCGCTGCGCCGAGGATTGCGCGCAGGCGCTGTCCTACGATCATTTCTTCGCCGGGCTGGATGGTCATTGAAACCAACTCGAGGTGATTCTGCTCTTTGAGTTCCTTTGGATTGGGCTTCGGTTTATCGGCCCCTTCCTGCACTGCGGAAACCATGCTGGGATTGTCAATGCTGAGCACTTCGATCACCGGATCGCCGTCGTGCAATTTCTGAACGCATTCGTTTACGTTGAACCCCCAGGCCTGTTGGTCCCACGAAATGCGCAAGGTTGGATAGCGATTGCCGTCGTCGGGAATGTAGATCTGAGTCTGAACGCCAGGCACGGTCTCCACCAGCGTGGCGATGCGCTTCACTCGTGCGCTCCATTCGTCGTAGAGCCTTTTGGAATCGATTTTCAGCCAGGTCTCTATGGCCGTGAGGCAACCGATGACCTCTTCTTTCCCGACTTTCATGGGGCGGCATAACGCACCTTCGTAGGGGCAAGAGTTACGCAAGGCGGCTTCGATCAGGTCCTTGCGACCCAGCAGCACGCCGCTGCACTGCGGTCCGCGCAGCCCCTTCCCTCCTGAAAAAGTGTACAGATCGAGTTTCATTCTTGCGTACAGCTTGATGTTATCAATGGGCGGAATACCTGCGGCATCGTCCAGGAGGAGAGGCACATTGTGCTGCTTGGCGATGGACGCCTCGCTCGCCAACTTGTCGCCCAGATCGGTGGTATAGATCATGGCCGTGTTGCTGCTGATGACGTTTGCGATATCGTCGGGCTTTTCGACGAGCACGAGCTTTGCACCGGCGAGCCGGATGGCGTTATCAAAGGCGCTGCGCCCGCCGACCATAATGACTTCGTGTTTTAGACCGGTGGTATCCGGAAGCTGCCAGATTTTTTGCGGATCGTTGCCGGCCATGCAGGCCGCGGTCGCGGCAGCCATGGCGCCTGCGGCGCCCGACGTGATCAATCCAGATTCGGCGCCGGTCAATTCCGCCAGGCGGCGTCCTACGGCGTGATGCAACTCGACCATGTTCACAAAATGGCGGCTCGCTTCGGCCTGAGCTTCTTGCACTTCCGGGAATTGCAGCGATCCGCTTAGATAGGTCCAAGTCCCACGACAATTAATGACGGTCTTAACGCCCAAGCGACGGTAGACGTTTCCCCAGGGGTCCAGTCCGATGGCGGCAGCGGATTTTTCGTACATGCCTTGAGCGGCAATCTGGGCCAATAGCGGCGAAGCAGCCAACATCTTCATAAATCCGCGGCGGTTTGATTGCTGTTTTGAAGGCATGCGGTTCCTCCGGAAAGTGCGCATTACTTGGTGAAGATCAATGTTCCAAAATGTTCAGGTACGTGGTTGGCATCGCGCTTGACGACACAGGTTGGCTGCCAACACATGAAATGGCGCTGCGGATCCTCGCCGAGGCCGTCAATGCGATAGAGGTTAGCCCGCCACTTAGTGCCAGCGACCACCCGTTTTTCGCTCACGGAGCGCAGAGGCACGCGCGCCGCTGCGTACCATATGTGATTTTTTTCGTCGATTCTTCCCAGGCGCTCCCAGCCCGAATTCCAGTCAGGGTTGTAGGATTCTTTGTTAAGGTCAATCGCCAGATCGACCCAATCCCCGGTGGGGGCAATCTCAAACTCCCGATAGTGCTTGATGTCTGTCCAATCATCGCCGAGAAAAAACTCGACCACGTCACGGTCCCAGAGCTTGAGGCGGTCTTTGCTATTGTCCGCAGGCAGCCAAAGATTCAGTTCGCTGTATGGAGAGATGAAGAGTAAATACAAATCGGAATCGGTCCAGAATCCACGAACCTCTGTTTTGATCGTTGGATAATCGATTTGATGAGTGCAGTCTTTGCCGATCCAGGTGGCCGACGCATGGGTCCAGGTCGGCGAATGGGGGTCCGTATTCAACTCCGGGGCTTGCGAAACATGAGGTACGGAAAAGGAGGCCGTCGGCGATGTAACTTCGCAAACCTTGGCGGCAGTGGCCTCCTTAGTCGTTTGTGCCGCCTGCCGCGGCGGGTGGCCAGCCAGAGTAGCGGCGACTCCGGAAGCCTTCCAGACAATGACCACCATCGGTATGAGAAGAAATAATAGGAGATTCTTTGAAGATAACATTTCTTAAGGGCGAGGCGCGTTTCTAAGCTCCGGCGAAATTCCGTAAGCTTTATTGAATTCCGCGCGCGACTCTGCCTCCTTTCCTTGTTGATGAAGGGCTAATGCCAGGTTGTAATGGGCTTCGGCATAAAGCGGCTGGAGGCGTAGCGCCTCACGAAATTCCGAATCGGCGGCGTTGAGGTTGCCAGCCTGCAATAGAACTAGTCCGAGATTGTTATGAGCCTCGGCAAAATTCGGATTGCGGCGCACGAGTTCTCTGAAAACGCTGGCAGCGCCGGCGATATCGTTGTTCTGGGCAAGCACCAGGCCCAATTGCACGCGAGCATCGGTGTATTTCGGATCCAGGCTGACAGCTTCGTTCAATTCACGAGCGGCTTCGTTTCCTCGCCCTGACTGAGCCAGCGCGAGGCCAAAGTTGTAATGCCCCTCCGCAAGATCAGGATCGCACATCACCGTGGACTTGGGAATAATCGGGTTTCAGCTCGAGGGCTTTTTGATAAGCCGCAATCGCACGCGCGGGATCATCCTTACGTTCATAAGTAACGCCCAGATAGTAGTAACTGGTTGGCAGTTCTGGGCTCTGGTCAGCCGCCTTCTGGAAAAGAGGCAACGCATCATCAAATTTCTGATGCTTGAGCGCTTCGACGCCATTCAGGATAAGCAATTTTGACTGTGCGAGGTGGGCACGGAAGTCCTGCAGAGCATTGAGCTGATCCAATTCCTTTTTCCCCGCGTCGGATTGGCCTTGCTTCTGTAACGCAATCCCCAGATTGTAGTGGGCCTTTTCGAAATCAGGCTTCAGTGCGATCGCTCGCTGAAACGCCGCAATCGCAGCGGCCGTATCGCCGCCCGCTTTCAATTCCATGCCCAAATCGCATTGAGCTTCGGGATCGTTGGGATCGATGTCAACGGCTCGGCGGAATTGCGCGAGGGCGCCAGCATGGTTGCCCTGACGGCGCAATGCCACACCGAGGAGCCTGTGGGCCGAGGGAAACCGCGGGTTAAGACGGAGTACTTGACGAAATTCAGCCGCAGCTTGGTCCAGGTTGCTGAGCTGTCCTTGAACGAGTCCCAGTTCGAAATGAATTTCGGCCGAGGGCTTCGATTCGAGTGCACGACGCAGTTCGCGATCCGCAGACAGTGGGTCGCTCTGTTCGGAATACACCCGTGCCGCGAGGCGATGCGCCGCGACGTTTTTGGGATCCAGTTCGATCGCGGCACGGAGCTCCTTCAGCGCATTCGCCAGATCGTGCAAGTCATACCACGCGGCACTCAGTCCGTAGTGCGCTTCCGCCCACTTTGGTTTGAGCTGCAAAGTAGTCTCGAATTCGTCAATGGCCTGCCGGGTGTCGCCTTTATATTTCAACGCAAGCGCCAAGTTGTAGTGTGTCAGCGCGTCGTTTGGTTCGAGGTCTAACGCCTTGTGGTAGCTTGCGACGGCTTCATCCCAGGACTTGGCGCGAGATAACTCGATAGCCCGCTGGCGGTATTGGTCGGCGGTCTGGGCAACAGATGGTTCCGCAATTAACAGAGCGAGAAGCAAAACAAACAAGGCTGCCCACTGCCGACCCGAAGAATGTAACGAAGCGTCCCGCGAAGTTCTCATCGTGGATCTTTAAATTAAAGCCAAACCACGAAAGAAGCCAGCGGCCTGCGCTCGCCGCCGATTACCAATAGAACTTCGCGCTGACCTGGCCGATGCGGGGATCGCGAGCACTGGTCACGGTTGCGAAAGTCGAGTCGTTGATGTTTCCACTCGGGTTTTTGAATTGCGCGTGGTTGAATATGTTGAAAAATTCGAAACGGAGATCGAAAGCATAATTCTCATGAATCGTGGTTCGCTTCAATATGCCGAAATCGGTGTTGTTGAAACCCGGGCCATGGAAAAAGCGCCGGTTGGAGGTCCCAAAGGTCCCGGGAGTGGTGTTAAAGGCAAATGCGCTGGGCAGGAAGTAGCATCCCGTGCCGTCGGTGGAGGGGCAATTGGGATTCGACTTGCGCGGATTGACAATCACCACTGGACCCACCCGGTCCGGCATATCCGTGGCCGAGCTGTCTGCCAGCGAAACATCATCGTTGCCCTCGTTCATCTGAATGGGAAAGCCGCTGGCGAACCGCGTAATTCCCTGCATCTGCCACCCTTGGGTCAAGCGCTTAGGTGCTTTGGCGAAAACCCGGTCGAATGGCATTAACCAAACATAGCTGGCCACGAAATTGTGCGTGATGTCGCTCGAGGACAGTCCTCGGCTAATCTTAGCATTCGAGAAGTTCACCAGGTCATTGAAGGCCGAAGAATCGTCCAGGCCTTTGGCGAAGGTGTACGCCGCCAAGAACGTAAAATCATTGGCTTTGCGCTCCACGGTGATTTGCGCGGCGTTATAGATCGAATTGGCAGCGGTGAGTGTGTTCGTGTTGCCGGTGCCAAAGCACACCTGGGGAGTCGCGCCGGAGCAGAAATTGGGACTGTTCAACGATTGCTTTGTGCTGTAAACGCAGCCTGGATTATATGCCGCGCCGCACGGCGCAGCTGCGAGCGTATTGAAGACGTCGTTCTCCTGCCCGGGTCCACAGCCGAAGACGGGATTACCGGGGGTACTCAAAGTCGTATCATAGGCTGTACTGAGGGCGTTCAAACACAGATTCGCGCTGCCCGGGTTGGCCTCCTGCTGCGTGATGAGGTGGTGACCTTCAGTCCCGACGTAAGCCAGCGTCAGCACGGTCGATTTGGTCAGCTCGCGTTGGATGGAGAGATTGAAGTGCTCCGCGTAAGACAGCTTGTTGCGAGTATTGTAGCCCGGAAAAAAGTTCATCGGTTCGTAGACCGAGAAGTCCAGCGTCTTGTTCGACGAGGCGCCCGGAACCGGTGCGGTGAATGGGAACCGTTGTCCTATGGACGCCCCGGTAGCTCGAATCCGGAAGGGCTCTTCAAACAAGACCGATACCGGAGAGGTCCAATAGAGGCCGAACGGAGCATCCGCCACCTCGTAGAACAGGTTTAGGTCCTCGATCGAAGTGTAGTAGAGGCCAAAAGCCGCCCGGATACTGGTCTTGCCGGGTCCGCCAAAAATCTTGCCTAACGCGCCGTGGCTGAAGCCAGGTGAATAGGCAAGACCGAGGCGTGGACCAAAATTATTGTACCTGGTTGGAGCAAGCGTCTTGGGGACGCCGGCGTCACCCGGGAATACCAAGCCTGTGGGAGAAAGCGGAAAGACCGTGGACGTCTCGCCGGGAATGAAGGCCTGAAGCTTTCCTTGCGTGTCGTACCACGGCATGCTCACTTCCCACCGCAAGCCGAGGTTAAGCGTGAGGTTGGACTTAACCTTCCAGGCATCCTGAACGAACGCGCCGCCGTAACGTGTTCGGGAATCCAGGAGCTGCAAGGCAGCCTGGGTGTAAGGAGCAGAACACTGCGTGCAGGTCGCGCCGAGGAGGAAGTCCGCAAAATCGACTCCAGTCACATTGCCATCAAAATTGAAGCCTCCATTCGGGTTGGCGAAGTTGCGTTCGTTCACTTGCAGATAGCGGAACTCACCTCCAACCTTCAACGTATGCTTCCCCAGCAACTTCGACAATACGTCGCTAGCCATATAAGTGGTGTTGGGCTGGAACGTATTTAGGTTGGGCACGCCGATGTTCAAGCCGCTCTGGCCAACAAATTGGACCTGAGGCACATACTGCGGGGAGGTCGTGGAAGGGATAATGCCGAGTGTACCAGGACCAGTCACGAATCCCAGGGAAGAAAGGCTGGCGAAACTGGCGGCCGGGTTGTCCAAGTGGAGGACAGTGCGGAAGACGCTAATCCGCGCTTCATTGACCGCAGTGGCTCCGAAATTCTTGGTGTTGCTCATGACGAACTGCTGGGCACGCGAAGGGGTGACCGTAGCGAAGCCCGGCACACTGGGGCCGGGGTTGCCGGAGGGAATCGCCTTTTGAACGTTCGAGCTGTCAAAATGGTAATACCACGACCAGTTTCCTGTCTTCTGGTTGTTGAAATCCACCCGCTCTCCGATTTTATTATCAGTTATATTATCTTTCTGACTATTATTGCAGTAGTTTACACCACTTGCGCAGCCGCCGGGAGTGGCCGCGGGAATGAAGGGCAGGATCGCTGTGGCTGGCGCCGACCATGCCGCCTGCGGAATCACGCCACCCGGAAACACACACTGGGACGTATCAGCACACCCGACAAAGCTGTACGGCTCGTTTAGTTTTATGGTCCCTGCCGGCAGGCCCAGCCGTGTGTTCAGTACGTCGGCCCAGTAACCACCGTCAACGGTACCGGTCAAGGTTGAGGGATCAAAGTTACCTTGACGCTGGGCGTCCGTCAGCACGTTCGCACTGGCTTCGGCGCCCGACACCTGCCTCGTGCCTTGATAATCGGAAAACCAGAACAGCTTGTTTTTCCAGAGCGGTCCGCCTGCGGCGTAGCCGAATTGATTACGCCGCAGCTCGGACTTGCCAGCGAAGAAGTAATTCTTTGCATCCAACTTATCGTTACGAAGGAACTCAAAGACGTCACCATGAAAGCCATTGGTGCCGGACTTGGTGATGGCGTTCATCACCGCTCCGCTGAATTTTCCATATTCGGCGTCAAAACTGTTGGTGATCAGCCGGAATTCCTCGATCGAATCCAGGTTGGGAACCAAGCCGGCGCCTAGGTTGCGGCCCTCGCTGACGTCCCCGCCATTCACCAGAAAGGCGTTCGCCGTTTCGCGCTGGCCATTGACGGAGATGTTGCCCGGATTCAAACCACCGGACACCGGACGATCCTGCTGGATGGTTTCCGCGGTGGCGGGAGCAACGCCGGCTTGCAAGCCGAGAAGATCGATGTAGCTGCGGCCATTGAGCGGGAGGGCGAGCATTTTTTTGGAATCGATCACGTCGCCCAACTGCGTGCTTTCCGTCTGCACTTGCACCGCATTCGCCACGATTTCGACGATCTCCTTCACGCTGCCAACGTTGAGCGTGACATCGTAGCGCAGCTGGTCGTTTACTTTTACTTCGATATTCGTTTCGGTGAACGTGCGGAATCCGGCGGCCGTGGCCGTAAGCTTATAGATTCCGGCCGGTAGCGCCAGGATGCGAAATGCACCGTCGCCGCTGGAAACGGTCTCCTGCTTGAAATTGGTTTGCACATTGGTGGCAACAATCTTAGCGCCAGCAACCGCGGCGCCGCTGCTGTCGTGCACCACGCCCAGAATAGATCCGGTCACGTCGGCACGCAGGGCCTCTGCGCCGGCAAGCATTATTAAAACGATTGAAATCCATAGAAAAATGCGATTTCGGCGATAGTTCATCGGACACCCCGCTTATTGCCGCGTAGCATATGACGAAGGTTGCCGGAAATCAAGGTGATTTCGTTTTGCTTCTTTTTATTTCGTTTTAGTGCGTTCGCGAAGATCGGTCGGCGAGGTTTCGGAGGGAGGTCGCGGAGCGGCACGATGGTTCGCAAACGGGTCCAAAATTTGCTCACAGCAGAAGGCCAAAATCTTGCCGAGCTTCGCGGCGCTCGCGGATTCGGATGCACCGCAGCGGGTCAGGCTCACTTCGATAAGTAGGGAATGAAACCTCGTGCTTTCGTTCGCAGCCGATAGACGGAAGTCGTAGCAGTGATGTAAAGGGTTCCGTAGTCTGCATCGCCCCAAGCCAGATTTGCGGGTTGTTCCGGCAGAATGATCGTACCGAGATGGTGGCCTTCCGGGCTCCACACCCAAATTCCGTTCGGACCCGTAACATAGAGATTCCCAGCTTGGTCCAATTTCATTCCGTCCGGCACGCCTTCGCCCTTCCCGCCCGGCTCTTCCCCAAAAATTCGCCCGTTTTTCAAGTTATGTTCGGCGGTGAAATCGAACACTTGAATGTTTCGGCGCTCGCTGTCGTCCACGTACAAGCGCTTGCCATCCGGAGAAAATGCCAAGCCGTTCGGTTGCGACAAGTCCTTCGTCAACAGCGTCACTCTTCCGGATGCATCCAGACGATAGACTCCCTGAAACGGAATCTCTTGCTTCTGACCGTCGGGAAGATCGAGGGTCGGGTCCGTGAAATAGATCGCGTCGTCAGGACCAATTACCACGTCATTGGGGCTGTTGAATCGTCTGTTTTCAAAGCGGTCCGCAAGAGTCTGGTATCTTCCCTCGCGGTCGATCCGAATAATCGCGCGCAGCACGCTCGCACAATCGATCAGCCTTTGTTGCCGGTCAAAGGTGTTGCCGTCGGGATCGCCCAAAGCGATCAGTTCCTCTTTTTTTCCTCCATCCAAGTACACGCGAAAAATCTTGTTCGTCACTTCGTCGCTGACATAGACGAAACCCGCAGGGTCCCACACCGGACCCTCAGTAAAACCAAATCCAGATGCGACCGTAGACAGCTTCGCTCCCCGATCAAAGAGGCTCCAGAATTCGGCGGAATTCACTTGCAGCTGGAATTCGCGTTTGGGATCCGTCGCGCCGGCATGGCACTGCGCTGAAAGCAAGAGAACCAGCACGGCGAAAGATAATCGCCAGTTCATTTCCGTCTCCCTCCCGTTTGACCTCTACTCTTCGTCGCCGTCTTCAGGATAGTTTTTCTGCTTTCGCGTGTTTTCTGATCTAGATGTGCGGAGCAAATAGCTAACCAGGTCATTAAGTTCTTCACGCGAAATAATCGCACCATAATCCGAAGGCATCGCCGATCTGCCTTCGTAACTGAGGCTGCGTATGTCCGCCTTGTTGAGAAGATGAAACACTCCATCCGGAGTCTGGAGCTGCAACGAAAAATTGTCCTGATTGCGCAGCAACCCGACCAGCGTGGTCGAATCGGCCAGAGACGCGGTGACCAGCCCGCGACGCGGATCGAGATCCTTGTTTGGATCGACAATTGCGGCACGCACTTCATCGGCACTGATTCTTGCAGCGTATGCAGTCAGGTCCGACCCATAAAATCCGCCTTGTCCGTTGACCATATGACACTGCGAGCACCGGGCTGCTCCATAAAACAACGCCTTTCCCCGCTCAGGGTCCCCTGGAAGAGGCGCTCCCTTGCTGCTGCCTTGCAGCATCCGCAGATAGGCAACAAGCGCCGACAGACCCGTAGCGCCCTGCGACGCAAACGATGGCATGCCCGCCGCAGTCTTTCCATCCCTGAGAATCTTGATAAGTTCCGCATCCGTTTTGCGCGCGACGTCAGGTTGAGTCGCGAGGTCCGGCCCGCGCTCGCCACCACGTCCATCGAGGCCGTGGCACGACGCGCAGACGCCCGCGAAAGTCGCCGCTGCCTCCGTTTGGCGGGTGCCGCTGGCATCAGATGTACGGACGGTTGGCTTGTCTTGCGCCCGCAGCATAGCAGCAAATGAAACAAGCGTTGCCGTAAGCGCAATCGAGATTCCCAATGAGACGGCTGCGTGCTTCATTCGATCCTTGTCCGGAACATTTTTTCGAGTGATCTTAAGTAATTCAATTAACGCGAACAACAAATTTACCCGGCCAGTGCGACGCCGCTTCGTCAAATACCTGGAAGGATGCTAAAGTGCGCGCGTCTGTTCTTTCAAGGAGGAATTATGTTGGGGCTCTTGCATTCTCGACGCGCCGTCGTTCTGTTTTTTGCTTTCGCGATTAGTTTGAGCCTCCTGGCTCTCGCACCAGTTGCCAGGATCTGGGCAAAACAAGACCCGCGCGTTGCTCAGGCGGGCGAAGATGCCACACTTCTCGATGGCTTTCGCCATGTCGAAGTTGCGTCCGTCTCCGATGCCCTGGAACAGCTCACCGGCAAGAAAATGTATATGACCCACCGCATGCGCCCAATTTTTCCTGCGCGATTTACCGGATATGCGCTAACCGTTGCTCTGAAGAAGGAGCCAAATCACGATCCTGACGCCCTGAAGGGAATGCTTCAGGCCATTGATAACGGCAACGCGAATTCCGTTTACGTGATGGTTGTGGAAGATGGCAACGACATCGCCGGGATGGGAGGATTGATGGGCACTGCGATGGCTGCGAGAAATTTCTCCGGAGCCGTCATTGACGGCGGAGTGCGCGACACTGCCTATCTGCAAAAGATCGGGTTTCCGGTATACGCGCTGGGCATTGCTCCCTCCACGTCCGTCGGCCACTATCGCTTTGCGGGAGCAAACGTTGCATTGACCTGCGACGGCGTGCCCGTAAACCCCGGCGACATCATCGCTGCGGACTCCGACGGCGTGGTTGTCGTGCCGAAAGCCGTGGCACGCAAAGTCCTTAAGCTCGCGCAGGAAATGGACTTCGCGGAGCATTCCATGTATGCCTACATAGAGAAGCTTAAATCGATTGAAGAAGCCGTAGCCAAATTTGGCCGTCTGTGAAAAACCGTGGCTTCGCGGCACCGATTTGTAGTATAGGAAGTTTCGGTTGGTGGTTTAATTTCAATTCGACGGGACCAGTGGGAAGAAATCGTCTCTCTAGCTCTGATTACAGGTGAGGGCACAAGACCCAGGTGATGGCTCGATGGAAAAAATTTCGCTTATGCTTGGCACTCGCCTTATGGAAAGTTGCGGCATTGCCCGCGCAGGATCCTGGCATCGCATCCGTTTCCACTGCCATCGACGTGCAGCCCACACGGTTGCTCACTAAACCGATTGCGGAAAACTGGCTTTCGTACAACGGGGACTACACCGGCCGCCGGTACAGCATCCTCCATGAAGTCAGCGCGTCTAACGTGGCCCAGTTGCGCGCCCAGTGGGTCTTTCACGCGCCGAATTCAAGCAGTCTTGAAGTCACGCCGGTTGTGGTGGATGGAATTATGTTCGTCACCGCCGCTAATGACGCTTACGCGTTGGATGCACAATCGGGTCGGACGCTCTGGCACTACTCACGTCCCATCACCGAAGGCCTCATCGACGATGCGTCGCAACATCACAACCGCGGCGTCGGCGTTTGGCGTACACACGTCTTCATGGAAACAGACAATGCGCACCTGCTATGTCTCGACGCACGTTCAGGTCATTTAGTTTGGGATGTCGCGTACACCGATGGAAACCGAAATTACGGCGCGACCAGCGCGCCGCTAGTGATTAAGGACAAGGTCATCGTGGGAACCTCTGGCGGTGACGACGGCATACGCGGCTTTGTAGCCGCCTACGATGCGGAGAGCGGTAAGGAAGTATGGCGCTTCTGGACGATTCCGGGCCCGGGAGAATTTGGCTCCTCCAGTTGGCCTGGTGAAAGCTACAAACTTGGCGGTGGCACCACCTGGATGCCCGGTACGTTTGACCCTGAACTGAACACCATCTTTTGGGGCACCAGTAATCCTGCGCCCGACTTCGATGGAGGTCCGCGCCCGGGCGACGACCTCTACACCGATTGCCTGCTTGCCCTCGATCCGGACACCGGCAAGCTCAAATGGTATTTTCAGTTCACGCCGCACGACCTGTTCGACTATGACGCCGTCGAAACTCCCGTCCTCGTCGATACCACTTTCCGCGGTCAGCCGCGAAAACTTATTGTACAAGCGAACCGCAACGGCTTTCTCTACGTGCTCGATCGAACCAATGGCAAGTTTCTCTCGGCCAGACCGTTCGCCGAAAAACTCAATTGGGCCACCGGAATTGACGATAAAGGCCGGCCTATTCGCACCGGACTTCAGCCAACCACGGAAGGTACGCGCGTGTGTCCTGGTTTTGTCGGAGCAACCAACTGGTACTCGCCGTCCTACAATCCGCAGAATTCCCGGTTCTATTTCATGGCCCTGAATACCTGTAACATTTTCTTTTTGAAGCCTCAGGAATTCAAGCCTGGCCAGACCTATTATTCGACCGGCACGCACCGCAGCAAAGGGGACTACAACCAAAAAGTGTTGCTGGCCTTCGCGTTGGACGACTATAAACCCGCGTGGCGCTACGTTCAGGCAGGCGAGGGCCGCTCCTCCGGGGGCACCATGACGACCGCCAGCGGTCTGGTCTTTTTCGGTGACGACACGCAAACCTTCGAAGCCGTGGACGCGCAGACCGGCAAGCCGCTCTGGCATTTCAACACTGGTCAAAACATTACAGCTTCTCCCATGACCTATGCAGTGAATTCGAAACAGTACGTGGCTATCGCCGCCGGAAGCGACGTTTTCAGTTTTGCTTTGCCATGAATTCTAAGGTTCGCAAACGATTCGAATAGGAGGAACAACATGTTTTCATCTTTCACTTCACGGCGCGGTTTCGCTGCGCGGCTGGCAGCCATCCTTCCCGGACTTGCCGTTTCCGGTGCTGCTCTAAATGCCGCGCCCGCTGCGCAAGGCACCTCTGGCGTAAAAAAACTCGACTACGAGGGCAAGCCAGCCGGCACGGGGTTTATTACTCCACTGATACTTCACAACGACACCATCTACATCGCGGGCCAGGGCGCTCATTCGCACGACCCGAAGGGTGAATTCCCCATGGACATCGAGACTCACACTAAGAAAGTCATGGACAACGTCAAGACCCTCGTCGAAACCGGCGGTGGCACCATGGACAGCATCCTCCAGCTCACTGTTTACCTCACCAAAATCGACGACTACGACGGCATGAACAAAGTCTTCAAGACCTACTTTCCGAACGGCGGTCCCGCGCGTACCACTGTCGCGGTCGCCGCTCTTCCAGGGAATTCGCTCGTCGAAATCAATTGCATCGCCGCAGTTGTGAAGAAAGGATGAGGAGCGCCCATGAGGATTAAGAATCTTTTGAACCGGCGAAACTTCCTCGGCAGTGCCGGCCTTCTTGCCGGGATGCTACTCAATGCTCGTAGAGCCTTCGGCCTCTCTGCAGGCGGAGCCTCTGGACAGGCAACACCAGACAAACTTACTGGTTTCGGCTCCACAGGGAACGTTTATGAAGAACTAGGCGTAACTCCGGTGATCAACGGTCAAGGAACGATGACATATCTTGGCGGCTCGCTGCCCCGCCCCGAAGTCGAAGCGGCCATGGCTCTTGCCGCACAGCATTTCGTTCCGATCGTGGATCTGGAAGTCGCCGCAGGTAAGCGCATCTGCCAGCTTCTAAAGCTTCCGCCGGAATACGACGCGATCGTCACATGCGGCGCCGCCGCCGGAATGCAGTCCGGCCTTGCCGGAATCCTCACCGGCAACAATCCCAAATTCATCGAACAGCTTCCTGATCTGACCGGAATGAAGGCGGAAGTTATTATTCAGAAATCGCATCGCAATCCATTCGATCACCAACTCCGCTCAACGGGCGCCAAATTGGTTGTCGTCGAATCGCGCGAAGACATCAAACGGGCCATCAATCCGCAAACCGCTATGATGCACTTCTCCAATTTCGCGAACGCGGCGGGACAGATCAAAGTAGAAGAATGGGTCAAGCTCGCACACGAAAACCAGATTCCTGCGTTCATTGACGCCGCTGCGGACACTCCGCCCGTCTCCAACCTGTGGGCGTACGCCAAAATGGGCTATGACCTCATCGCATTCAGCGGCGGCAAAGCTATCCGCGGTCCGCAATGCGCCGGCTTGCTCATCGGTAGGAAAGAGCACATCGCCAACGCCTTGCTCAATAACAGCCCTCACGAAGACACTCTCGGCCGCAGCCAAAAAGTCGGCAAAGAAGAAATCGTCGGCATGGTCAAGGCTGTGGAGTGTTTTTTGAACGAAGACCACGACGCTCTGAATAAGGAATGGTGGGGCCGTCTGGACGCCGTCTCCTCCGAAATCACCCGCGTCCCCGGCGTCACTACTACCTTTAATGTTCCAGACGTTGCGAACCATGTTCCGCATATGGACATCTTCTGGGATCCGCGGAAGATTTCACTGGCGCCCCGCGAAGCTGCCGCAGCGTTGCGTAACGGAAAACCCTCGATCGTGCTGGGTTCCTCGGAACACGGTCTCGGTATGAATTCGTTCATGCTCAAGCCCGGCGAGGAAAAAATCATCGCTGCGCAGCTTCTCCAGCTCTTCAAATCCCACCCTGCCTGACAATCGTCAATGATTCCATTTCTCGCGGCACCAAGAAGGTTGAGATTGCAGACAAGACTTCTCGGAAATCTCCGATGACCGCTGCGCCTACGACGCACATCCGCTGGCTCCTGATCCTCTGCCTTTTTGTGCTGAGCGCGGTCGCCTATCTCGATCGTGTAAACCTGTCGATCGCCAGTGCGAAGCTCACCGTGGAATTCGGCATCAGCAACGTTCGCCTGGGATTCGTTTTCAGCTCCTTTCTGCTTGGTTATGCGCTCTTTCAAACGCCCGCGGGCTGGCTCGCCGATCGCTTTGGTCCCCGGCGTGTGCTCACCGCCGGCGTCCTGTGGTGGGGTATTTTTAGCGCTTTGACCGCAGCGATTTCCCACCACATCTCAAACGCCGTGCTTGTACTCATCTCCCTTCGCTTCTTGCTTGGCGCGGGCGAGGCCATCATGTATCCGGCGTCCAATCAGTTTGTCGCGCGCTGGATTCCCACTTACGAACGCGGCATGGCCAACGGAATTATTTTCGCCGGAGTTGGCGTGGGGGCAGGCGTAACTCCGCCATTAATCTCTTTCATCATGCTGCGCTACGGCTGGCGCTCCTCTTTCCTGCTGAGCGCTCTGATCGGACTCGCTGCCGGTGCCGTTTGGTTTCTCGCCGCACGCGATTCTCCGGAAGCTCATCCGTCCGTGTCGCCTGCCGAACTCGCCCTCATTCAACAGAGCATTCCAAAATCAGCTGCCACGAAAAACGACAATCTTCGGTCTTCTTGGGTTGCCATCCTGTCAAGCCGTAACGTCTGGATTCTTGCCCTTGCATATTTTTGTTTCGGCTACGTTGCCTGGATCTTTTTCAGTTGGTTCTTTCTTTATCTCGCAAAGGTCCGCGGGCTCGATCTCAAATCGAGCGCCTTCTACGCGACGCTACCCTTCCTTGCGATGGCCATCTGCAGCCCGCTGGGCGGAGCTGTCAGCGACGTATTGACCAAGCGCTTCGGCTCGCGCATCGGCCGCTGCAGCATTGCAGTCTTGGGCTTCGCGCTCACGGCCGTTTTCATCGTGTTTGGGTCGGGAACCGAGAATACGCGTTTAGCCAGTGTGGTTCTCGCCGGCGGTGCAGGCTCGCTGTATCTTTCGCAAAGCGCATTTTGGGCGGTCTCGGCCGATCTCGGAGGAAGGTCTTGTGGTTCGCTTTCTGGGCTTATGAACATGGCCAATCAAGTCGGAAGCATGATCACCGTGTCGTTGACGCCCTACCTTGCGGGAATATTTGGATGGAAGGCCGGATTTTACGTCGCGGCCGCGATGGCAGGACTCGGTGCCACCGCGTGGCTCCTGGTGAATCCCAATCGCGGTTTGGGAGAAATGGCACACAGTCATATTCCGCCTGCGAGTCCTTGATCCGCTGCGCCTGTCGCTCATCTCGGCTGGACGTCCTTTCCCTTGCTTGTGAAAACCTCGATAGTCTGCCAGAGTCAAAGGAAACAAAACGAAACCTTTGATAATAGGAGAATCTGCATGCTCAGCGAGGAACGCCGTCGCGAAATTTTGGAAATGCTGCGCATGGATGGCCGCGTCCTCGTTCGCGATCTCTCCAAGCGCTTCCGCACGTCGCTGATCACCGTTCGTAAGGATCTCGAGTCTCTACACCATCAAGGTTTGCTCGAGCGTACGCACGGCGGCGCACTTCCCGTTCGCACCGGCGCTCTTCAAGACCAAACGCTGCAGCAAAAGGAACGCCTTCATAAGCAGGAAAAACTTCGCATTGCCGCCGCCGCCGTCCGCATGATTCGCCCAGGACAGGTAATTATTCTCGATTCGGGCACGACCACTACAGCCATTGCGCGCGGCTGCCGCGATCTTCGGGGCCTCACTATAATCACCAACGCCACGAACATCGCTGCGGAGCTTGCGGGCAGCAGCGTTGAGGTAATTCTTACTGGCGGGACCTTACGCAAGAATTCCTTCTCTCTTGTCGGACCGCTCGCGGAAGAATCGCTCCGCAAGCTCAGCGCGGACATGCTCTTCCTTGCCGTGGATGGTTTTGACGTCGGCTACGGTCTCACTACTCCCAACCAGCACGAAGCACGCGTCAATCGTGCCATGTCCGAAGCTGCTCGACGAACGATCGTAGTGTGCGATTCCTCGAAGTTCGGCCGCCGCAGTCTTTCCCTGATCATGCCCGTGTCATCTGTGCACGAAACCATAACCGACCGCGGCATTTCCCGCCGTGAACTGAAAGCCATTCGCGAAGCCGAAGTGGAAGTCACTCTGGTCTGACTTTCCATCGATGCGCGTCTTTGCGGGGAAATCGCTTCGCTTGACTTAGAAACAAATAGTAAGTAAAAGAAGGAAAGCGTAAGTCATGCCAGAACTTCCCGCTTCTCACGTTAAGCTCTCGGCCGGCAAGCAAAGAGGTCTCGACGCGATCTCCACCGACCGCGGCATTATTGCCGCCATGGCGATCGATCAGCGCAGCGCACTCCGCAAACTTTTTGCAGACGCCTCTGGCGTCGCCGTAGACGATATCTCGACCGATCTCCTGGTCGAATTCAAGTCGCATGTCAGCCGGATTCTCACCGCCCACGCGAGCGCAATTCTTCTCGATCCGGAATATGGGCTCCCCGCCGCAGTGCTGCGACACAAAAATGCCGGTCTTCTTTTTTCCTACGAAAGAACCGGCTACGATAAATCGATTCCCGGCCGACTCCCGTCACTTCTCGAGCGTTTTTCTGTCGCACGCCTTCGAGAGACCGGAGCTGACGCAATAAAAATTCTGCTCTATTACTCCCCCTTCAGCGCAGCAGGAATTAACATGCAAAAATACGCTTGGGTTGAGCGTGTCGGTGCAGAATGTCTCGGCATGGACATCCCGTTCTTTCTCGAACTCGTCAGCTATCATGACGACGTGGACGAAAAGGGCTCCGACTTCGCGCGCATCAAGCCCGATATTGTCATTCGCTCGGTCGAGGAATTCTGCAAACCGCGTTACTTCGTGGACGTTCTCAAAGTGGGCGTTCCCGTGAACATGAATTTCGTCGAATCGCCTGCACTACCGCGTTCGCAAGCTCTCTACACACGCGTCGAAGCCGCCGCCCACTTCCGCCGCGCATCCGACGCAGCTTCCCTGCCTTTCATCTACCTTTCTGAAAGCGTATCGAATGAACTGTTCGCTTATGCGCTCACGCTCGCCGCGGAATCCGGCTCGGCGTTTTCTGGTGTTCTGTGCGGGCGCGCCATCTGGCAGGGCGGCGTGGCCGTTTTCGTACGGAATGGCGGGGCCGCGCTTGACGACTGGCTCAATGACCAAGGCGTGAAAAATATTCAGAACGTCAACGCGCGCTTAGCGGCCGCCCACCCCTGGCAGGAAAGACTTACCGCGGTCTCGACGAGGGAAGGCTAGCTCGCCTCGTTTATGTTTCTCTGCGTCAGTCCCAATCCCGCGATAGACAAGCGCCTCACGCTGCCGTCGCTTGCCCGTGGAGAGATTCATCGCGCGCGCACCGTGCAAAGTCTCCCTGGCGGAAAGGCAACGCACGTCGCCATGGTCCTTCACGGCCTTGGCGACGTTACGCATTGGATCGGCCTTTGCGGAGGTGCCGCTGGCGCGGAACTTGTCTCCGGCCTACGCTCTCTCGGAATCGAACCTTATCCGGTTGCTACGCTTGCGGAAACCCGGACCAATCTCGAAATTATTGACGACCAGGGTGCCGTTACGGAGATTCGTGAACCCGGTGCTGCTCCTTCCGCCGACGAGCTTGGCGCTTTCGAACGCGCTTGCCATGAGCATTTTGCTCAGAGCGGGGGATCGACTTCGGTGATTTTCTCCGGCAGCTTGCCCGAGGGCGTAGCGCCTGATCTCTTTGCGCGCCTGATTGCATTCGCACGGGCTTCGGGATGCCGCACGTTTCTTGATACAAGCGGCGAACCTCTGCGCCTTGCCACGTCTGCTAAGCCTGACTTCGTCAAGCCCAATCGCGACGAAGCAGAGGCGCTTATAGGTTCGCTCGTTGATTCTCCAAACTCTGCCGTCCGCGTTATTGAAAGACTCCTGGAGCTTGGTGCCCGCAGCGCCGCTGTCAGTCTCGGCGCCGACGGTTTGCTTTTCAGCTCGGGTAAGAATGCTTCCGTCCTGTTCGCTCCGGCACTTTCGCTGCAGCCGCGGTCCACAGTTGGCTGTGGTGACGCTGCGCTTGCCGGCTTCGCTCATGCAATTGCATCCAATTCTTCTGACGAAGACGCGCTTCGCCTCGCCGCTGCCTGCGCTGCCGCCAACTGCTTCGCAGACTCGCCCGGGGCCGTCCGTTGGGAAGCGATCCGAAAATATCAAAGCCACGTTCGCGTGCATACGCTGACCTCTGGACCGTAGCGTGCGCCTTGCTGAGGTTTCGCGGCTATGGCACACTACTGAGGACGAAATAAAAAGAAGTAATTCGTAAACAATCGTAACACTCGGGAAAAGAAACGATTGGTTTACCCGAACTTGATTATGACAAGGACATCAAATGCCCGCTCCCGGTTCTCTGGTCCGCAGCCTGCACACGCTCCTGGAAATTCTCTCTCAGCCCGAGGTATGGCTGGCGTCTCAGCGCGAACTTGCGGACAACCATTTCTTTCAGGACGCGCTTAAGAGCACTTCGCAGCGAAAGGAGTGGCTGTTCGTCGGCTGTGGCACAAGCTTCTATCTAGCGGAGGCCGCTGCCGCGTCCTGGACACTTTTGACTGGCCAGCGAGCCCGGGCTCTGCCGGCGTCCGAATTGCTCCTGTTTCCGCGCCTCGCGCAACTCAACGCCGCAGATCTGCAAGTCGTTATCATCTCGCGGTCAGGGCGCACTTCAGAGGCGGTTCGCGCCGCCGAACTCCTTTCCCGCGAGCGCAATCTGCACACACTCGGCCTTACTTGCGCGAGCGATTCTGATCTTGCCAAAGTGTGCCAGCTGGCTGTTGTGCTCCCCTTCGCCGACGAAAAAAGCATGGTTATGACACGTTCGTTCACATCTATGCTTCTCGCGGTACTTCAGTTAGCCGCCTCACAAACCGGTGTGCCGCCCGCTTCTTCTTCGATCGAAACCGTTGCCTCCGCGCTCTCCTCTCGCATCCAGTCGTCTAATGCCAGCATCGAATCGTTTGTTGCGAATCACTCCTTCGCGGACTACATCTATCTCGCGCAAGGTCCTTTCTTCGCGATCGCACATGAGGCCGCTCTCAAAATTACAGAGATGTCTTGTTCCTACGCGCAGGCGTATCACACGCTGGAATTTCGCCACGGACCAAAGTCCATCGTCAGCCCGCAAACCTGTCTTACATTCTTCTTGAGTGAATCCGGCCTGCGGGCCGAAAGTGAAGTTCTCGTCGAAATGAAAGAACTCGGCGGCACGATTGTTACCATCTGCAATCGCGCACCTGAATCGGTGCGTCGTGCGTCCGATCTCCTCTTCGAACTTGAAGTCGATGTTCCTGAGGTAGCCCTTCTCGTTCCGTTCATTGTGCCTGCACAGCTTTTCGGATTTCACTCTGGCGTCAAGAAAGGTTTCAATCCAGACGAACCCAGGAATCTTAGCCGGGTTGTCATTCTGGACTAGCGCCAGATGGCAAGTCTCCAATGACCGAGTCGCACAAGTTTGATCTAAGTGTCGTCGGCGAGCTGAATCTCGATCTCATCCTCTACGGTCTTCCCGTTGAGTTGGAGCTGGACCGCGAACATCTTGCTTCCGATCTTCGCCTCACGCTCGGCAGTTCCTCGGCTATCTTCGCTCACAATTTCGCCTTGCTCGGCAACCGCGTGGGCTTCAACTCCGCCATTGGCAAAGATGCCTTAGGTGGCCTTTGCCTCTCTCGCCTCGCCGAGAGTGGCGCCGATGTTTCTGCCGTCCGTGAATTTTCCGGCAAGCAGACCGGACTTACGGTTATTCTTCCGCGCTCGGACAAGCGCTACATCCTGACGTATCCCGGCGTCATGGCGGAAATGCGCTTCGAAGACCTCGATCTCGATCATCTTCTCAGCGCCAGCCATTTGCATCTTTCCTCTTTCTTTTTGCAACGTGCGCTGCGGCCGCGTGTAGCGGAGCTTTTTCGGCTCGCCAAGCAGGGCGGCCTCTCCACATCGTTCGACACGAACGACGACCCTGAGAATCGGTGGGATCGCGATGTCCTCGAGGCCCTAAAGTGGGTGGATGTGCTCTTGCCCAATGAAAGCGAAATCTGCCGCCTTGCCCGCCGCGAAGATCCTCTTACGGCGCTCGCGGTGCTCGCCGAAAGCGTTCCTATAGTCGTGATGAAGCGTGGAGAGAAAGGTGCGGTTGCAAGTCGCGGAGGACAAGTCTTCACGGCCGCGCCTGAAAAGACCGAACCCGTAGATACGATTGGCGCCGGCGACAGCTTTGACGCAGGCTTTCTGCATCAATTTATCCGCGGTGCAGCCCTCGAAGACTGCCTTCGTTTCGGCAATCTCACGGGAGCTCTGTCCACCACGCGCCAGGGCGGCACGGAAGCCTTCCGCGACGCAGCCCACCGCACTTCGTTTCTAGGCCGTTGACCGCAAAAGGGGCTCTTACTGTGCTGTCTGGGTAGCTTCCAAAAGCAAATTTCCTTGGAAATCCGCAGACAGTTTTGCTGTCGGGCCTTCCACCGTTCCGTATTCCCGGTTGTTGACGTAATCGACGACGCGATACGTTTTTGCCTCCAGGCCCCGTAGCTCTACTTCCCCGTGATACTTCCCGGATTTTCCCCCTGTTTTTCCTGGCGGCTCCGGGGCGTAAAACGAGTAATACATCTTTCCATCTTTTTTGATCGCATACGCTTCGGGCGAGTCGTACCCATATACGTATAGATCCAGGAACTGCCCCTTGGAGAGCATTTTCTGGTTATAGAGCGCGATCCACTTCTTCCATTCCGGTTCCTTCTCCGAGTTCAAGTATACGTTCTGGAACTTTTTTCCGTAATCCGGCCATGTGAACTTCGTTCCCAGCACGCCGCCGGTCCCGAGGGTTGAAGCGAAATCACTGCCGGTGTCTTGCTCGTTTCCGCCGCTCGGATTGGAAATCTCGGTCAGCTCGACATGATCACCATAGACCGCCGCGCTCGGCCCCAGCAGTGCTTTATACATTTTTATCCGCCGTCGCACCTGAACCGAACCGACCGGATCCGCTGTGACCGCCTGATCCATGTAACGAAACCATGCCAGGCTTGGCGGCGTTCCACACGGGCAGCTCTGCGTAACGCTGTCCGGTTTCAGCCCGCGCGTAGTTTCGAAAATCGTCTTATATACATCACTCATCGCATACACGGAATCGTACGGAGATTTGTGATGGTGTTTTGGGTTATAGCATTTTGGCGTGGCATAGATGTTGTCTAGCTTGTGGCCGTCAAAGTCCCATTCGCGAATAAATTTTTCCGTCAGCCCTTTGTAATATGCGCGTACCTCTGGAACGGCAGGGCACAGCGTCGCCAGGTTTCGCGTCATCCGCGCCGGCTTCCCGCGCTCGTCCAACACCAGCCAGTCTGGGTGTTGCTTCACCACCTCCGACGTCACGAATTTGTGTCCGCCATAGCCGAACTTTCCGTCTTCGACAGCTAAGGGCAGCCACCACAATTGCACTTTGATTCCTTGTTCATGGAAATCCTTAACGAGCTTCAGAATGGCGGCACCGCCAAACGTGTCCGCGCGCGGCGCCCAGTCGCCGTAATTGTTGAACCAGCGGTCGTCCAGTGTTGCCCAATGAATTCCCAACTCCTTCAATTTGGGAATCGTCTGCACCATCTGCTTCGGGGTAACGTCCGATTCGTAGCCCCAGCCGCACCAGCTCACCGCGTAATTTTCTTCATTGTTTCTTGGTGCCGACAGTCCTTCGCGTTCGACCACCTCTGACCATGTATGCAGTGGCTCGTAATAATCGCCTTTGTACACGGATGCAAATAGTCGCGGAGTGGAGAACTTATCTCCTGGCTTGAGAGTGGTCTCCGCTGGCACGACTATGCTGGCCTCCACTCGGCCGTCGGTGGTCGTATTCACGGGAATCGAAATGGCCAGCGGTAGAGTCTCCACGTGCCCGACCGCGAGTCCCACATTCCGGGTCCAGAAGGCTACTACGGGAATGCCGCCGCCTACTCTTCCCAAGTCATCTTTCGTTTCCACCGGTGTCCCGAATGGGTTTTCTTGTGTAAACTTTGCGGGAATCGGCAGCACATCGTCCTTGCCCCATTTCAAGCTGGAGCCAAAGAACGCATACATCTCGTGAGTCTTAACTCCGGTCTCGGCCAGGGCTGCATTCAATCGGTGGCTCTGAAGAGAAATGCTATCGAGGCGCACGTCGCGATCGCTGGTGTTCTTGTACGTCGCCGAAAGCAGAGCGACGGAAGGGAAGTCGTCGTATGCTTCCAAAACCAGCGTTTCCTCGAGTCCGGTGCTCGTGCTGCGTCCCCTTATTTCCACTCGTCTGCCTGAGCTGCCGAGTTTTCCTTCCGTGTCCCCAATCATCGGATGCGCAATGTCTCTCGCAAAATCCGTCACCACCTTGTTCCCGGCCGTAACCTGTGCACCCGGCCCTTCCTCCTCCAGTGTAATTTTACTGTTTCCGTTAATCAGGCTGGCTCGCAAATTGCCCGTGGCGGACAGGACAAATTCTGCCGTCTTCGTCGTCAAATGCACGCCGTCGTCCGATCCCTGGACGCGAATGGCGGAGTCTGCCGGAGTGTATGTCTCCTTCGCTTCTGGCTTTTTGCAGCCTGCGAGCACCGACAACACAGCTCCGACCGGTAGCAGCCAACGCAATTTCCTTGCGCCCATTCCTAATGGCCTCCACCGAACTGCGCGAAAATCTTCTCCGCGTTTCCGTGATACACCTTCTCTAACACTTGGTCTGGCAATCCCAGGCCATAGATTTCCCACCGCCCCTGTTCCGGATAACCCCAGTAGGGGAAATACTCGTCCTGTGTCTCGAGCCATCGAAAATAGTTGCTATACATCGCCGGCACTGGTTCCGCGTCAGTTCCAAATAGGATTCGGTCTTGGAATTCTGTAAAGAATTTGTACGCGCGCCGCGGTTGTCGCCCCAATTCCGCTTGTCTCGCTCCGAACTCCACGTACATATTCGGATACTGCTTCAGCCAATCGGAAACCGCATCCAGGTTCTCCGGCCAGTTTGCGACGTGCAGGGCGATGAATGTCGTTTTAGGATGTTTCGCAAAGACGTGATTTCTCTGTTCCAGCAAAGTCTGTTTGCTCGGAAACTGAGGTCCATAAAAACTCCAGCTCGGATTACGCATCAGTTCCTCATAGCGTTCGTTATGTGCGTCCGTCCGCGTGAAAAACGCCTCCGGATCCGTTGAATGAATCGCGACGGGAATTTGAAGTCGTCCGCATTCTTCCCATACTGGATCCATCCGTGGATCGTCGATCGGCACCAGTTTTCCCCTCTTGTCGCGGACGCCTAATCCCCAGTCCTTTAGCACTTTCAAGCCACGCGCTCCACGCTTTACGGCGTCATCCAGTTGCGTCATCATTTCCTGGCTGAAATTTGGATCGTCTATCTTGCTCCAGTCCATCTGGGCGAACACTATGAAGCGGTCGGGATACGGCTTCACCATCTTGTCCAACACGCGTTGTAATGCTTCTCCCCACATCCCCGTCAAGATGACAATTCTTCGGACATTTGCAGCATCCATAGCCTTCACTACATCGGCCGGCGGCACCTCATCTCCGTGAATCCCGCCGGCATCATTCACATGGTTGTGGACGTCGATTACATAGAATTTCGCACGCGGAACTTCGCGCTGCGCTAGATGCACCATCGCCTTGGGATTCCAGTCCTTCAGCAACAGCGTCATCCGTTTCTCCGCTTGCGAGTCCTGTCTGTAGTTGATCTCCTGGGCGGCCACCACGGGTGCAATCGCTGCCAGCACCAGGAAAAGCGTCGAAATTCTCGCGTTCTGCCCATTGTTCCGTAGGCTTGAGTTCATAGCGTGGGACTCACTCTTTTAAATCTACCTGAAATTTGCTTAGGTGAGAGTACTCCCAAACGATGCAAAAAGAAATGAAAAGTAGTCAATCGAAAGAGCGAGCTGGCTCGACCACGATCGAAATTTCTCTGGCTCCGAAGGGATGGCCGGCAGTGGGAGTGAAGCTAGGAGCTGCAATACCATGGCGGACCGCCCATGGCTCCGGAACTCATTCGCCGGACGCGACAACTTCTGCCGAATCTTAAACTCGCTCAAGTCTACGGATTGAGCGCAACTGGTTTCTTCACGGGGTTGCAGGGCCAGGAGCACACTGAAGACAGACTCACGTCCTGTGGGAAGCCTTGTCCCGGAATTGACCTGCAGGCTTTAGACGAATCAGGGAAGCAAATCGAAGCCGGCAGTCCCACTTGCACGAGGAGCGCGCCGGATCAAAAAGTGGCGCCGGCGACAACGCCAACAACGGCAACGATCTATTTTTACCGGCCGCATCGATTCGAGGGCGCGGCGTTGAAGCCCCCGGTAATCGTGGACGAAGTCGACGTGGCGCATTTGCACAGCGGAAATGCCCGTTAAGGTGATTGTAAACGCCGGTTCGCACAAGCTGCATTCGAACGACAAATCGACCGGGATTGAGCTAGACGCGAAACCGTGGCTGACGTATTCCGTGCGGGTCGACATCAAGGCTGGCGGTTGGAAGGGACACGGACAGGTTACCTTGATCGACCCTCAGGAAGGGAAATACGAGTTCTCGCAACAGAAACTCTCGGCAAGTCGCGACCTTACGTCAAATCCCGCAGCTGGAGGCGAACCGGCAAAGGCGCCCGATCGGCAACAACCGCGTCTTCTGATTCGACTGCACCGCCCCGCTAGCGGGGCATCGTTTCGGCGCAGGGCCATGATTCAAGCAAAGCGCCCCAGGGGTATTGCACCTGGGGATTTTGCTGTTGCGGGTTTCAAAGAATCGGTGTTGCCTTGCGGCAAAACTCGAGAGTCTGGGAGACTTGGCTCTGGGCAAGTACGGACGCGGGCAAGAACCGCGCTAGATTGACAGCCATCATCGAGCCAGAAGTGCGTGATTACATCTAATCTCGTTCGTTCCGCATCCGCTGTGTGATCGCAACCGTGTGGGCTGTCACGAAACTGTCACGCCAAGCATGGCAAGTGGTGGCAATTCGCAAACAAAAAGAGAATAGTGAAGGAGAAAAGGAGTTGCCAGGGATCGTCTCAAGTTACTGATTTCGCTTCGCTAGCGTCCGCTCTGGCAAGATTTGGTAAAGTTGGTCGCGAGGCTACGAACCAGAAGGTCGAGAGTTCGAGTCGCTCATTCGCCAACCGGCTGCCCCATTTCTATTTCGGCACACCTGTCCCTCTCCCTCCTTGCGACCGCAGGCGTATAGCCTCATCCTTAGTCGGTCCAGCAAGCGAGCCACACGGCTCACAACTAGGACCAATGGCCAATCGAAACATGGCAGCGGATTGACGACCACCACTGCCTGGCGGAGAACTCCCATGCCCCTTCGCGGGACCTTGCGTTTGTCGATCGCGCTCTTATCGCTTGTCGTATTTTCTGGCTTGACCACCCATCCAGCGCAAGCCGATGAGCCAAAGCCCAAGCCCGAAAACACCATCACGATTCAGCCCGAACCGGTCCCCCCACCAAAATTCGAGCGGCTACCTAAATTTTGGATTGCCGACATCACCGATCGTTCCGGGAACCCCCAGCCCCTGCTGGTGATGAAAGAGCGTGGCGGCGTATTCCTCGACAAGCAGCCCACTGCTATCGTGAAAGACGCGCTCGAACAATCGCTAAAGGCTGCGAACCTGCTTGCCGTTGATGCCGCCTCTGCCGACCTCGTCTTGCGCGTCTACCTCTTTCACTTTGGCTTGGCTTCCGGCTCGGCGCTCGATTTCTTCGGCAAAGTCGAATTCTCCACCATGGTGAAAAGTCCGAAAACCGGAGAATCCCTCGAAGTAAAAGCGGTCGGCACTTCCATTGCCAATGGCGCGATGCGCAAGAAAAACATGCAAAAAAACGTGGAAGAAAACATCGAAGCCGCCTTACGTGACGCCACGCGAAATTTCCTCCGTGGTACGCAGCTGAAGGAAGCCGTCGCCACCTTGGCGAAAGGATCAGACGTCGTCCCGGGTGTCGCCCCTGCTCCGGTTGAACCACCGAAACCGCAGCCGCGATAAGGGTCTCAGTATCGGAAGTCGGGTAATAAATCGTAAGGAAGCTACGAATTCACGACGGACCAGGAGAGGAGAAAGAAGCAATGCGCATCTTCACGGTAGCACTGGTCGCACTGATGTTCGCGATGGGTGCGGCAGCAAGACCAAAGGACGAAGCTCCGCAATATAAAACTGCCGAGGCCAAACATTTCACCACTGCCGAGGGCGTCGAGCTGAGCCCCGCGTTCGTGGACTACTTTTACGCCGAGCTCCGCAACGAACTGACCAAAGCCAAACTCGTGAAAGAAGTCATCGGTGAAGGCGAAGCCGTGGAAGACGCCGACGCGCCGAAATCTTTGGTCATCAGCGGGACCGTCACGGAATACAAAAAAGGAAGTGTCGTGAAGAATTCGCTCATCGGATTCGGCGCCGGCCTCCGCAGCCTCAAGATGGACGCCGACGTAGTTCGCCGGAGCGACAAGCAGAATCTGTGTCTCATTCACGTCCACGTCAAAATTGACCCGCGCTGGAATGAAAAGGTCATGGCCAAAGGTGCCGCACACGAAATGGTCAAGGAAATGAAAAAAGCCCTCGCCGAAGGAGCGAAGCCTACGACAGGCGAGGCAACCAAGCCCTCGTAGGGCCCAGTGAGCAGCTTAACATGTCGAAATCACTCTTTCCCCGTTGGGCTCCGCGCGTAGTCGCGCTCGCCTTTTGTGCTGCCTCTCTTCCTGTTGCCGCCGACGCTGCGGCCACAAAATTGAAGCTGCGCGGTTACCTCACCGCTCGCGCCGATGCAAACGCCATGCTGATTCTCGATGACCGCATAGAGTTGACCTCCTCCAGTCGCGTTCTCAGCAGAGACAGTTCCGGCGAACACACCTTCAGCCCGCAGGAGCTTTCTCCCGGAATGCTGGTGGAAGCAGAAGGCCAGTGGCTCGACAAACACAAGTTTTTCGCCGAGAAGCTCACCGTCGACCTCGGCGAGGACGACAAGAAAATTCACGGCTCTGCCTATTTACAAGAAGAGCCTGCCGACGCCACAAAAATTGCTGCTGGAGACGCCAGCGATTTGAAACTCGATGGCTACTGGCTGCGTCTGGACGCAGCCACAAAGCGCGTATGGAACACAGCTAAAGTCGCGCAAGGTATCCCGGCCAAGATGCCAGGCGAAAACGCGGCGCTTGCGGGCTACCACGTGAAGTATGCCGGCACACGCGGCAAGGACGGCAAGATCGCAGCGGAGGAAGTAGAACTCGGCCCGCCCGCTCCGGCGGATGACTACAAAATTCCGCATAACCTTGAAATCGTTCGCGCAAAAGATCCGCTAACCGGAATAGGCGTTCTCGAATTCCGCCAGGGAAACAAAGTGCAGGGCCGCATGAAGTTGCTCGCGGAGCGCACCGTCCAGGAATACGTTTCGCGACTTGGAGATTCCCTGATTCCCGAGGGTGCGAAAGGTACTCGCCGCCCTATCGAATTCCGCTTCTTCGTCGTGGAAGATCCGGAAATCAACGCCGCCTCGCTGCCCGACGGAACACTCCTGATCAATACCGGTTTGCTTGGCGCGCTCGAAAACGAAGCGCAACTCGCGTTCGTCTTGAGCCATGAGATGGCCCACGTGCTCCAGGTGCATTATCGCCGCGAGGTCGAAGAAACCCGCGGCTCACGAATCGGATTGACCATTGCAGGACTTGCCGCGGGCGCCTTCATCGGCAACGCGGGAGTCTTCATGTCACAAATCGGGATCGCTTCCGTGGTGAACGGTCACCAGCGCGAACTCGAAAACCAGGCGGACCGCATTGGTCTTCAGAACGTGATCGAGCACGGCTATGATCCTCGCGAAGCGTCAAACTTTTCGCGCATCATGATCAGCCGATACGGTGACCGTACCACCAGTAAGCTCTGGTCCAATCACGATTCCAGCGTCATTCGCGGAAGCTTTTTGACCGTGCAGTTGATGCGCGAGTATTCCGAAGGCCATTGGGACACAACCAGGAAAAACACTCCCGCTTTCCAGACCATGAAGGAAGACCTCGGTCCCGTAAAAATAATGTAAGCGATTCTTTCCGCGCACGGCGCAAAAGGGGAACGTTTGCCCTCTGCCCTCCACGAGTTGCTTAAGTTAAGACGGGAGGTTCGCTCGCAGCAAATACTCGGCTAACCGGGGGTCGCCGCGGAGTGAATCGAACAAGCTGCACCTTGAGCAACATCAGCATGTTCGACCGTTCCTCTGCGGCGCGCTCCAGCCAAGTAAATGATTGCTCCTTGTCATCCAGGCCCAGATAAGCATTCAGAAATGCCGCTGCTGGAACATAGCCTTTCTTTCGTCGCCGCTGCATTTCTTCCAGAACTCACAAAGCGTCTTTGCACCTGCCGCCGCGCGCGTAAGCCCGCAGCGTTATTTGTACTTGTGGCCCATGTAGCCCAATTAAGGGGGTAGATTTCAAAATAGCCACCGGTAACTGACACACCGATAAGGCTCTTAGAATTCAGAACCCAAACCTACGAACCAGAAGGTCGGGAGTTCGAGTCCCCCGGGCGCACCACTTTCCCCATAAAAAAAGTTTTGGTTTAGGCCCTGAAGTAGTTCTGCGCCGCTTCTGCGGTTTTTGACGTTCTTCACCAAAGGCGTCGCACGCCATAGCTTTCGAAGGATGCTTCATTACTGACGATAGGTATATTCTCGGCCTGAGCTTGGGCGATGAGCATTCGGTCAAATGGGTCCTTGTGAGGGCCCGGCAAGAGTCCAGCCCGAATACCATGCTCTGCAGAAATGGCTAACGGCTGGAAGCCTTCGCGTTCAATTAAGCCAGAGAAATCCGCCGCTAGGTCAGTACCAGTCGGGAGTTTTCCCAGCCTGACCTTGGTGGCGATTTCCCAAGCCGAAGCAGCACTTACGATCAGTGTATTTCTGGTCTCCGCAATGATCTTTCGAGCGGCTCGCGTTAGCGCGGGATCATCGGAAAGCCACCACAACAAAGCATGGGTATCGAGTAGCGCGCGCAAGTGGGCTACTCCCAGGCCGTCAGTTCGCTAATCGGAAGGGGCTCAAAAAACTCAGGTCCGACACGTAACTTGCCTTTCAACGATCCTGGCTGGCGTTTACCTTTTATCTCGCCGACCGGAACGAGTCGGGCTACCGGTTTTGACCCGCGTGCAATGATCACTTCCTCTCCCTCGGAAGCTTTCTCAATTAGCCGAGAAAGGTTTGTTTTGGCTTGGTGGATGGTGACAACGCTCATTGCACCTCCTTAGCTAACCGATGTTAGCTCACTGAAGAGTCTCGCGCAACCCTCTGGTTTTCTTGCGACAACGTCGGAGAAGATGGAGGTGCACTCCGGAAAATCGATCTGTGGCAAGGCTGCCACAAAATGGGCGAGGAGAGTTCTAAAATCGTCCCCTTGGGCGCACCACTCTTTCTCAATAATTACCGAAGCTATTTCTTCCTTTATCTTATCTTCTGAAAAAACTCTTGTTCCTTCAGGATCTCAGCACCTGCAAGATCGCTGTGACGCTGGCGGCAAATGGGGCTGGGGCTTTCCTCAGGGCTGTGAACTTGGTGGATGGCGTGTCAACTCAACTGGCGCCATTACGCATGGCGCGACCCTTGCCTGACGCGTACCGCAATAGGCTGTCTACCTGCTCGCCGAGTTCGGTGATGCCGTCCGTTTTGGAGACGATCGAAGCGATGCCGGCGTCCGAGGCATCTTCAGAGGTAATTGTTTCGGCGTGCAGCGTAAACAAAATAATCGGAACCTGTCGCGGCATCGAGTGGAGAATGCGCGCCGCCTTTAGCCCATCCATGCGTGGCATGGACTCGTCCAATATGATCAGGTCCGGACGCAATTCCGTGGCTTTCTCGATTGCGTCGAGACCGTCCACGGCTTCGCCACAAATCTGAAAGTCTGTCTCCCGGTCAAAATAAGTTCGCACTAGTTTCCGGATTTGCGGGCTGTCGTCAACAATGAGAATACTTTTCCGCATGTGCTACCCCCTTGGTCGGAGGTGACAGCCAGAAAGCTGGAGAGCACCTGGGGACGACGGTTAGCGTTCGTACGGTAGCGTACTTATCGGCAGTGCCAATGGCAATAGGGAAATTGCTGTAAGGGAAGACGAGACTTGGAGATCTATTGGATTTGCGAATGCGCGCGAGCTCGAAGAATCTCTACTCAGATTCGGATTTCCACACATTGAGTTGCCGAGTCAATGTCGCGTAGCACTCGCACGATGCATTTTCCAGGCGTTTGCGATCTTCGATCTTTAATTGCCCGCGCACATAACTGATCAATCCAGCTTTTTGCAGGATGCCTGCCGCGACCGTGACGCTGGCGCGCCGTGTGCCGAGCATGTGCGCGAGAAATTCCTGGGTCAGAGGAATCAGTGAGCCGCCGAGCCGATCCTGGCTCATCAGCAGCCAGCGAGCCAGGCGCTCATCCACCTCATGCACGCGATTGCAAGCGGCAATTTGACCGGCTTGCAGAGCCAATTCCTGGGAATATTTCAGCAGGCTTTTTTCCAGAACCGACGAAGCTTTCAACGCGGCTTGCAAATCCTTCGCAGGCATACGGTAACCGCTGCCCTCAATCTGCATCACTACCCGTGTGGGGCTGGTCTTAAAGCCGACAACAATCGGCACGCCAACAACGCCCTCGCGGCCGGTAAGCCCGACTTCGACGCTTTTACCATCCTGCAACACGTTCAAGACCGAAGCCAACCCGCTGTTGATGAAATAAAAGTATTGAATCGGTTCGTTCACTTCATTCAGGACGGAATGAGTCGGCAACTTGACGAGTGGGGCCTTGGCGAGCAGGTTGTTGCAAAGATTGCGCGGAAGACCGAGCAAAATTCGATTCGCAAGCTCGCCGGCCTGGCCGGCGCCATTGCGGCCGGCGCCATCGGGAGCGGAGTCTGTTGCTGCAATGGATCTTGGGCGGCGAAGATCAGATAAGTTGTTCAGCAAGCGACGGCTCCTTCCCGAAATACGGCTCGGAAAACGCAATGTCTAGTTTGCAGGAGACCGCAATGGGGAGCGGAGGCATGCCAGGAGACTTCTTTAACGATACGCCTTACTAACGGTGGTGACTAGCAGGGAATGATAGTTTCTTTGTGAAGAGCCGCTTGCCAACGTGCGTACGGTGGCGTACCGTGAGTATGAGGGCAGTAATCGAGGATGCCCGAACAGGCAGATCGCAAGTGACCACGCGGTTGAGACGCAAGTCGAATCCTTCGGCGCAGCCGGAGTGGGCAAGGGCAGTGGTGCGTTTGCGCACTGGACTGGCATTGAATCAAGTTGAATTTGGCAATTCGTTTCACTGCTCGGCCATGGCGGTATCGAGATGGGAGCGGGGAGTATCCGAACCGCCTTCGCACAGTTACATCGAGATGGGCAATCTTTCGGGCGATCCCATGTGCTGGTATTTCTGGGGCCGGGCGGGCCTGAGCAAGGAAGATTTGCTTCGCGTAATCCCACAGATGCAACAACGCTGGCGCAAAACGCAGATACCTCATCTTGAAATCGTGGCAGCCGGCAGTGGTGGCCTGAAAAAGCCGAGGAAGCAGAATAAATTGAAGCTGGTGGCGATTCCGTTGCTGACCTCCGTGGCGGCGGCGCACGGCGAGAAGGGCGATGGTCAGGCAGAACTGAATGACGGCGCCATCGAAAGCATGATTGCGGCCCCGAAGGACTGGTGCCCCAATCCATCCACAACAAGTTGTTTACGCGTTCGCGGCAGTTCGATGTCGCCGCTGATTCATGATGGGTACATTCTGGCCGTCGACTCCGCCCAGACGGAAATCGGTAAGCTGAACGGAAAAATCGTAATCGCGTGGCATCGCGACAAGGGCCTAACCGTTTCCCGCCTGAACCGTTTTGATCATACGATTGTGCTGCAATCGGAAAACGCCAGCTACGAGTCCATTACACTGAGCGGCAAACAGAAATGGAAAATTGTGGCCAGGGTATTGTGGTGGATCGGAAAAGCGCCGTAACTCTACTTAAATTTTGCACGTGGCTCTTCGCTAAAAACTGGCGGCAGCTTCCACAGCTGTGGGGTATAGCTGAATAAGTTTATCGACGCTGGTAATTTTCAACGTGTCTTCCACGAAGCCAGTGGCGCCTGCGATTCGCAAGCTGGCGCCGGCCTTATTGATCTTGCCCTGACTTACCACCAGAATTCCGATACCGGTGCTGTCGAGAACGGTGATTCCGCTAAGATCGAAAATAATTTTCTTGTTGGCTGGATCGGCGAGAATTTCCGCAAGTTTTAATTCCACGTCACGCGAGTTGTTTCCCAGGACGATTTTGCCGATCATCTCAAGAACCACGATATCCGGAGGAATTTGCCTACGTTCAACGGAAAGAATCATTTTCACTCCTCGGCACTGGGTTACGGGGTGAACGGTCAGAATGCAGTGAGGAGGGATTCTACCTCACGAACGTGCGTGGCGGAATGAAATTTAATGCGCCATCAATTATTTGGCGGAAGAAGTTTCAGCGGGCGCCAGTTCACGAGCGTGAACAAGGAGCTTCTTGAGCTTACCTTCGATCGAAGCGTCGCCGATGTGCTCTTCCTGAAGAACCCCGTCCGCATCAATCGTAAAGGTATGGGGGATTGCGGTCACGCCGAACATTTTGGCGATCGAACCAGTGAACCCGCCATCGCGATATTGTGGCCAGGTCATTTCGTTTTTGCCGATGAATTCTTTCCACTTTTGCTCGTCGGAATCCAGGCTCACGCTTAAAATCACCAGCGGCTGGCCGCGAAATTTTTTTGCGACATTTTGGATGTGCGGCAGAGCTTCACGGCACGGTCCGCACCAGGTAGCCCAAAAATCCAGCAGCCCGACTTTGCCCTGCAAATCGTCCATGGAGACATGTTGGCCGTCGACCGTGGTTACGGCAAAAGGCGGAGGCATTCTTGCGCGGGCCAATTCCGGGCGAGCAATATAACGCAACGCGCGCTGCCTTTCAGAATCCTCAGCCGGCCCTAGGTATTGGTAATCGGAGCGTAAGCTTGTTGACCGTATCCTAATATCACAAACCGTCTATCGCCAAATAGCAATTTGTGAGATTTGCGGAAAGAAAGCGGGTAAAGCGTGATTAATGAAAGTCGTGAGCGGGTGCGGCAGCGCGTGTGAGGTGGAACGGCTTAATAATTCCGGCTTTCACGGAGATGACGCCATCTTGATTTTGCAGAACGCCTTCAATCATGAGAAATGAATTGTGCACGACGACGGTGTGGTCTCTTTCGAAAAGTTGCGGCGTGATGATGATATTTGCTACACCGGTCTCATCTTCGAGGCTCAGGAATACAAATCCTTTCGCGGTTCCCGGACGCTGGCGAACGATGACCGCGCCTGCCACGCGCACCAATGAGCCGTCGCGAAGTGACCCGAGGCGCGACGCAGCTGAAACTCCACTGCGATTGAGGTGCACGCGATGTTGCGTCATCGGATGATGGCCGGTTGTGAGGCCCGTACCATGAAAATCGGCGATCAAGCGCTCTTCGTCATTCATGGGGTCGAGCGGTGAGAAAAGGGAAGAGCGATCCGAATCATCTGTTCCGACGTGCGCTTCGAAGAGTGCGCCTGCGGGACGGCCGGCGCGTTCGACCTGCCACAAAGCGCTGCGGCGGTGCATGCGCGCTTTGCTGGAAATAAAATTCAAAGCGCCGATGCTGGCGAGAACGCGCATTTCATCTTTTTGAAGATGCGGCACGCGCTGTTTTAAATCTTCAATCGAAGTAAATGACTGACTGTTGCGTTGCGCGAGAATTTGCAGCGCGGTTTCTTTGCGCAGTCCTTTTACATAGCGCAATCCGACACGCACAAGAAGCCCTTCGGCAGATTCTTCGATGGTGCACAGCCATTGCGAACGCGTGATGTCGATGGGCTTGAATTTCAGGCCGTGGCGCTGGGCGTCCTTAATTAAGGTAGCCGGCTGATAGAAGCCCATGGGCTGATTGTTCAGCATTGCGGCGGTGAATGCAGCGAGATAGTGGCACTTCAGAAAAGCGCTGGCGTACGCGATGAGTGCAAAACTGGCCGCGTGCGATTCGGGGAATCCGTACAGCGCGAACGAAGTGATGGCCTGCACGATTTTGTCCTGCGTTCCTCCGATAATGCCTTGGTTTTCCATTCCGCGGCGCAGCTTGATTTCCACTTCTTTCATGCGCGCTTCAGAGCGTTTGAATCCAAACGCGCGGCGCAGTTCCTCGGCTTCGCCGCCGGAAAAGCCCGCGGCAATCATGGCGATACGCAAAAGCTGTTCTTGAAACAGCGGCACGCCCAGTGTGTGTGATAGTGTGGATTCGAGCGACGGATGCAGGCTTTCCACGGCCTCGCGCCCCTGGCGGCGGTTCAAATAGGGATGAACCATTTTTCCGACAATCGGACCTGGGCGGATGATGGCCACCTGCACCACAATATCGTAAAAACATTTTGGCTTGAGGCGTGGCAGGCAGGACATTTGCGCGCGGCTTTCCACTTGAAACAATCCAATCGTATCCGCGCGCTGCAGAGCAGAATAAACTTTCTCATCGTCTTGCGGTAGATGGCTGAGATCGATTTCTTCTTTGTTGTGCGCCCGAATTAACTGAATGGAATCTTCCAGCACCGCCATCATGCCGAGCCCGAGAAGATCCACTTTTACGATGCCCATGTCCGCGCAATCTTCCTTGTCCCATTGCACGACCACGCGGCCGGGCATGGTGGCCGGCTCCAGCGGCACCACGGAATCGAGTTGCCCCTGGCAGACCACCATTCCTCCGGAATGTTGGCCGAGATGGCGCGGCAGGTCCTGTACTTTCTGGCAAAGCTCAAAAAATTTGAGAATGCGATGGTCCGAAAGATCCAGGCCAGCATCTTTAAATTGCCGTGTGAGCGTATCGTTCGAATCGGTGTATTCCCACGCACTGACAAGACTGGCGAGGCGATTCAGAGTTTCCGGATCAAAGGAAAGCACTTTGCCGATTTCGCGCGCTGCGGATTTGCCGCGATAGGTAATCACATTAGCGGTCATTGCGGCGCCTAGCTTTCCGTAACGTTCATAGACATATTGAATCGCGCGTTCACGCTGATCGCCGCTGGGCAAATCGAGATCGATGTCCGGCCATTCGCCACGCTCTTCAGAAAGAAATCGTTCGAAGAGCAGGTTCATTCCGACTGGATCGACGGCAGTGATGCCGAGCGAGTAGCAAACCGCGCTATTTGCAGCTGAACCGCGTCCCTGCACCAAAATGTTTTTGTCGCGGCAAAAGCGAACGATATCCCAAACGATCAGGAAATATCCGGCGAGATCGAGTTTTTCGATGATCGCAAGTTCGCGCTGGATCTGCAGTGAGGCGCGTTCGTTCTGCGCGCCGTAGCGGTGAACCATCCCTTCGTGCGTACGATCGCGAAGAAAGTCTATCTGCGACTGGTGATTCGGAGTGGGATAGATGGGAAAAGTGTAGCCAAGGTCCTTCAGCGTGAATTGCAGGCGCGCAGCGAGTTCCGTGGTGTTGGCAATCGCTTCGGGCAAATCCGCAAAAAGCGCGTTCATCTGTAAAAGAGATTTCAAATAGCGCTCGCTGTTGCAGGAAAGCAAGCGCCCCGCATTGCTGAGCACGCGATGATGTCGCAAGCAGGTGAAAACATCCAGAATTTCGCGCTGCGCAGGTAAGGCGTGGCATACGCCGTTGGTGGCAAGCAGAGGAAGATGCAGACTGCGCGCGAGTTCAATAGCGGCCTGGTTGCGGCGCTCCTCTTCGATGGAGAAGTGGCGCTGCAATTCGACGTAAACATTTTGGTGGCCGAAAACGGCACACAGTTGCTCTAGACATCTTCGCGCGCCTTCTCTTCCGCCAGTGCGTAGCGCATATGCAAGCGGGCCTTCGTCTCCACCGGTAAGACAAATCAATCCGCCGCTAGCGCTTTTCAATTCTTTTGTTTCAACAGCGCCTTCGCCTTTTGCAGCACGAAGTTTCATCCGCGTAATCAGGCGGCAAAGATTTTTATATCCATCGGGAGAAGTGACCAACAGCGGATAGCGCCAGCCCTGCACGCAAGCGACTTCCGCGCCGATATGCGCACGAATGCCGATTTTTTGTGCGGCCAGATAAAATCGCGGCGCGCCATAGAGGCCATCACGATCGAGCAACGCCATGGAGGACATGCCGAGCGCCGAGCAGGCACTCGCCAACTCTTCAGGCGTAGCAGCGCCTTCGAGAAAACTGAACGCGGAGCGGGCGTGCAATTCGGCGTACATCAGTCGTACACTCCGCGCACAAACCATTTTTCCTGTATTCCGTCATAACAAAAACGATACAAGCCATGCCTGGCTGGAGATTCACCGGAAAAAATAATTTCCAGATCCCAGGCGTCTTCCTGCCACGGTTTGTCCTCCCACCATTGTCCCGAAGAGCGCCAGGGCCCGGATGCTTGAACCACTTTCCCGGAGCACCCTTGAAATGACGCAAATACCGGCTTGTTTCCCTGCAAACGGACTCGCGCGGGAACAGGAGGACGAAAAACGTGCAGCGCGATGGTCGGAACATCTTTTTTCGAATGATGATTCCTGTTTTGCAAATTATCTTGTGTTAAGCGTTTTGTAGTACCTCGTGAAGCATTTATATCGGTGGCAGCAACAGAAAACTTCTGTATATGAAACGCGTCGGGCCGGTGCGAATCAAACAAGTGCGGCGAGCCGACATTCCCTTCTCCAACCACGGCCATGATTCGCGCGATGGTGAGTTCGAGTTTGTCCGGATCGGGCGCGGTGGGAACGAAAAGAGAGCCTTGCGTGACGCGTGCCAGTGAAGACTGCGCCGCCATGTGAATTTTCTGGATGGGCGCGTCCGGTGGACTCGATTGCAGCCGCAAGCGAAACAGTTTCAGCAAGAGTTTGCTGTCGCGCGTAGGAACCGGCAGCTCCAGGCTGCAGGAAAACGTGCGAGCGGTTGGCTTGACCCGTAGCAATTCACGCGAAGTGTCGAACGCATTGTCAAAAGAGGGTTGCAGTTCGAAATTTACTTGTACCGCAGCGATGGAAAGCGCGCGCGCGGAAAGCCGTGCGCTCAGTTGATCGAGCAACCGGCCAAGCAGAAACGAAAGAGCTTCAAGATCGTCCACAGCTTCGTCCAGTTCGAACCATTCTTCGAAATGCTGCACAGGTTCGGCGAGCAGTAGCGGGCGCGCGCCTTTTCCACTGGCGATGGCCTGCAAATGAATTCCTTCCTGTCCCACACATTCGGAAAGAGCAAGCACCGGCAGAGAAGCGAGTGCTTTGCAAGTGGCCACCCCCCAACGATTAAACACTTCAGAAAGTTCCTGGCTCGGAGACAACATGCTGACCGGCAGCGTTTCCAGAAAACGGCGCTCTTGGCCTTCGGGAACAATGGTTGGCCCAGGCAAGGCGCGGGCAACGATGCGCGCTGTCTCCACGTTTGCGGAAACGGCGACGTGAACATTCATGCCAAATGTGGAGGCGCGCGAAGCGATCTCGCACGCGATGGCTTCTGCGTCGCCGAAAAGCGTTGTCAGGCCGGAAATATCGATCAGCAGCGTGTCCGACGCCGCATCCTCAACCCGCGGAGTGATGGACCAGGCTACATCGAGCAACGCCGCGTGTGCCGCTTCTTCACGAACTCTGCAACGTGTTCGAATCGTGACGTGCGCGAACTGAGTGACGGCGGCTTTGGTCATCCCGCGCGCGACGCCGAGAATCTCTGCCAGCCGGTTTAACGCAACCACCTGATAAGTGGGCGGCGGCCCATCGATGATGGCGAGTGGCTGGGTGCGAAGTTCTGGTTCGCAGCGTCCGATGGCTTGCAAAATAAAATTGGGAACGTAAATAGCAGCAAATAAAGCAGCAGTAGACATGGCGGCTAGCGACGAACACGGCGAGTTGGCAGGCTCAGCCAAAGTTCTGCGTCCTTTCGTTTGCTAAGTGATTTTTCTGTGGAGCGAAAGAGAGATTTCTCGCTTCGCTCGGAATGACGGCGTGCTGTGATGGCAGCAAGGAATTGCTGGCGGAAGAATCCACGGAAAGAAAATGATTCGAATGCAGATCGAAGCGGGCCAGCTTCGCGTCCCGATTTGCAAAAGTTTTTGCGCGGCCGATCGTCGCAACATTATTTTTACGCCGCGCTTTGCAACGAATCATCTCGGCTGTGGTGGTCCATCCATCCAGCAAAGATGCCGGCGTGTGAAAATCGCGCGATGGATACTGGCGATCCTGCAGCGACCAGCGCACGGCTGTTCTTTCCATACGCAGCACCAGGGAAGCGCAGGTTTTTGCATTGGACTCGCGCGAAAGAACCAGCAGGATGGTCGAAGTATTTTCCACCGTGCGCCGCAAGCGGAACCAAAAGCTCAACGGAATCTGGCGAACCAGGCGCGCCGGTGCGCCGCTCAGGTCCACTGCGACCAAGCTGAAGCCACCGCCATGCAGAAGCAAATCCACGGAGCGTAGCGCCTGATCCACATTGCGGCAGCGCACGCAAAGCAGTTGCTGCAAGGAGACGCCGGCGGATTGCGCGCAGCCGGGATCAAACGAATCTTGCGCATCCACCAGCGCGCAGACTTCCGCATTCGCCGTGCGCGCCGCCAAAGCAGTGTGCAGCAGGGAAGTGATTCCCGACGAAATTCCGCCAAAAACTTCCGTCAGGCAACCGCGCGGCAAGCCACCGGCAAGTTGGTCCACGGCGGCAATTCCCGCGGAAGCGGTGATGGGCTGCGGCTCCTGAAAACGGAACGGTGAAGCGACGCGTCCGGCAAGAGCGGACTCGACATGGAGACGAAGAGCGTTGGAGGTGGCCAGCATGGCGTAAAAGGCGAGGCAGGAGGTTGCGGGATATTCGCTTTTTGTTCGCCATAGAGATTTTGGCGTGGCACGTAGCGTTTGTCAACGCTGATTTCAATTTGAAATGTTGAAGGGAAAAAGTTTCCGCGAAGTTTCGCGGAACTGAACTACGCCGCGGTCTCCGCCCGATCTTTGCCACCCCAATAGCTGGGGCTGAGCACGCTCTGTCCTTCCGTCAGCAACGCTTCTGTGCGCAATTGACGTTTTGCCTTCGACCCGCCCGCCGATTCAGGAACGATGGCCCGTTCGTGCAAGATGCGTTCCGTGGCAGCGACCTGCGGCTCCGCATGAAAGCGCCGCTGAATCGATGAATCACACAAAACGTTGACCACTGAAAGGAGGCACATGCCCTGATGATGTGCCATCCACGAGCGCACCAGCGTGAATTTTTTACGGTTGAGCGTCATCTTCGGGCCGTAGTCCAGAGCTTCATAGAATCCGTACGCGCCAACGCCGCCAAGCTTTTTCAAACGTTGCAGATTCTTCAGCGCATCATACGAGCCGGTCATCAAGCTCATAAACGTTGAGTACGGAGAAATCACGACACGGTCCTCGTCCGGCCGGTGCAGGGCCAGCGCAGGAATTCCGAACGCGAAATAATGATAATGGCCATCGCCGCTGAGCAGGCTGCAGCCAGATTCGGAAATTCCCCAAGGAATTGAAAAACGCCGCGCGTATTTTTGCTGCGCAGTAACAGCGCTGCGCATATTCTTGTCCAGAAGAGTGCCGGGGGAAGACTTCATCCACAGCGACGGCATCAAATATTCAAACATGGTTCCAGTCCAGGACTGCAGAACGGTCGTGCCTTTGTACTGAACATGCGAACGGTCGAGATGAAACCAGCATTCCTGCGGGATTTCGCCCTTGGCTACTCCCGCAAACACTGCCGCGCGCGCTTCAGATGCCAGTAAATCGTAATGATGTTCGCTGGCAGCGCCTTTCGCAGCATCAAAACCGATGGTGATCAGCTTGCGCGGCTCATCATAAACCAACGAAAAATCCATGCCGGAAGCGAGTTCGTCGGAATAAGCGGCGATGCCGTTCAGCGCAGCTGCCGCCTGCGCCGCGTGCTCGCGGCTTGCCGCCAGAGCTTCGCGTAGCAACTCGCGCGAAGTATTTTCCGCCGTTCCTTCATGTACGGCAGCTTCACTTTCGCCGTTCAAGGATTCAGCGATTTCTGAATAGATCCGATCCGCGCTTGCCAAACTCAGGTCGACGATCCATTCGCCCTGCTGTTCCGTTGTCGCGCGCAACATACGGAACTTCGTGGACGCCCACGGAGCAAAGCGCACCGTCAACTTTTCCAGTTCGCAGAGACGAAGATTCAGCTCGGCAATCCAAAACTGCAGATCATCAGATGATTGGTTCGAAGCGCGTACCGATTCGATAAGCGAAGCAACAGATTGTTCCAGCGAAGGCAGGGCAGCCAGCCACTCCAGCGGAGATTTGCCCATTTTCGTCACGCTGTCTTCGATCGCGCGGAAAGCCTTGCGAACGTCTCTGGTTCCCACAATCTGATGAATGAGCCGGGCATGATCGCGGATTCCCATCCACAATTCCTGCCGGAAAATCGGACGTTTCCATTCCTCCAGGCAGGCTTGTTTTAAGGTCCACAGGCAACAAACCAGGTTGCCGTTGTCCACGGTGGAAAGAAAAGGATCGCCAACTGGCTCAAGTGTCCGCGTGTCGTACCAGTTGTAAAGATGTCCGTGTGATTTCGCGAGCCGCCGAACCGTCGACAAGGTATTTTCCGTGCCAGCGATAAATTCCTCGACCGTCAGGTATCCCAAATCGAGTGCCGCAACGCGCGCGTTCAATAACAAACCAAGGTTAGTGGTGGAGACGCGGTGCGCGACCAGACCGCCCTCTTCTTTCAAAATATCTGGAATCAGGTAGTTTTCGTTCTCATTGCTGAACTCGCTAAAAAATCTCCATGTACGTAGCGCGGAATTGCGCAGCAGCGCTTCGTCGCGCGGCCCGATGCGCAAACCGTCTTCTGGCAGCGGCTGGTCAAGCCAATTGGAAAAGGCGTCCGACGCGCACCACAAGAGAAGAATCGCCCAGGCCACGACAAAAGAGTCCGGACGCTTGACTGCAAGGAATAAGCCTCCAACGATCGCGAGCCACGGCGTGATTTTCAAATATAGATCGACGGGGCTGGTCTTTTTGCCGCTCGATTCCACTTCGGCGGCGGTTTCCCATTCCAGAAGTTTGTGACGCGTTACCGCCATGCGAGCCGCGGCGCGGATAATCGCATCCAGTGTCACTATGCTCTGTTGCGGCAGGCAAACCAGCCGCATCAACAGATTCGCGTTGGCCGCCGCGAAATCAGAAAACCATTCTTTCCAGAAGCGTGCGGTAAATTTGCCGTTGCCGCTGCGCAAAATTGCCATCGCAAATTGCAAATAGCTGGGTAGCACAAACATTCCCAAAACCGCGAGCGTCCAGTACAGGGCTTTGCCCGGTAGAAACAGCCATCCGCTGATTAAAATCGCCAGCATGGAAATCTCGCTCAGGCTGCGGCGAAGATTGTCCATAATTTTCCAGCGCGAAATCAGGTTGATCGGATTGCGTACCACATTTCCGGAATAATTCGGTACGCGCGGGAATAGCCAGAAAAGAATTTGCCAGTCGCCGCGCACCCAACGGTGTTTGCGCTTGCTATAAGCGGCGATACGTGACGGATAGTCGTCGATTACTTCCACGTCGGAGAGCAGGCCAGCGCGCGCGTACGCGCCCTCGATCATGTCGTGGCTCAAGATTGCGTTTGACGGGAAGCGCCGTTCGACCACTTGCTGAAAAATGTCGACCTCGTAAATTCCTTTGCCGGTAAAGCTGCCTTCGCCAAAGAGGTCCTGATAAACATCGGAAACCGCACGCGTGTAGACATCAAAGCTTGAATCCCCGGAAAAAAGCGCAGCCAACCGCGAACGATTGGCGGAATGAATGCTCACGCCGACGCGCGGCTGCAGAATTCCGTAGCCTTCGACTACTACGTTTGAAACTGGGTGTACGACCGCGCGCTGCAGCGGGTGCGCGATGGCTCCCACCAGCTTCCGTCCGCAGTCGCGCGGCAATTGCGTGTCCGCGTCGAGAGTGATCACATATTTTATTCCGTGCAACTGGCTCTGGTCGCCGGCAACCGTGGAAAACCGATTATTTTTTCCCAGCAGCAGATTATTCAAATCAAGAAGTTTTCCGCGCTTGCGTTCCCAGCCCATCCATACTTTTTCGCTGGAATTGAAGCTGCGATCTCGGTGAAACAGGAAAAATGTGCCTTTCCCCTCGCTCGCGTAGCGCCCATTGAGTTTTTCAATCAAGCGCGCGCATTCCGCAGCCAATTCATCGCGTTTATCAAACTGCGTTGCCGCATCGGGTGGATCGGTGAGCAATGCAAAGTGAAGATTGCTATCGCGATTACCGAGAAACCGGATTTCCAGATCGCGTACCGCGCGTTCCATCTGTTCGCGATTGATCAGCAGAGTCGGAACAACCACCAGCGTTTTGCTCTCGGCCGGAATTCCCTGGGAATAATCCATTTTGGGCAGCGCCCGCGGCTTCACGAACATCACCGCCAATTGATTGGCGATGGCCACAGCGCTTTCGGCGGCCGGCAGCAGAAACAAAGCAACCACCAGGAAAATCGGCACACTAACTTCCGCTCCGACCACGACGGCAGTCAGCAGCGCCACCATCAGCAATTCGATCCCGATCACGTACAACCCGTCCGGCCACCGCTTCAGTAACTTCGCGAATCTCACCAGCCAGGAATCCTTGATTCCCAGCGCCCGCTCCAGTTCTTGCCGGCCCTCGGCACAAAGATAGAAACCCACGTGAGCGCGACGCTCGTTGGCGCGCACATTATTCCCCCGCTGCGGCTGCTTCGCCAATTGCACCGCGCGCCGCGCCACCTCTGCTTCACTCGCGCTGGACTTTTTCGCCAATTCAGCAACTGCCACGCGATAATCGGACTTGGCGGCTTTTTCCATTTTGTGGAAAGCGTCCGCCGGATCCCGCGTCAGGGCTTGCTCGCACAAACTTGCTTCGACGAACAGCTCATCCCAATCCGTCAGACCGAGCACACGCAAACTGGCGATCAGCGCGGGCAACGTCGGCGCCGGCGCGGACTCAGGTTTCGCGGCGTTGGAAGTTCGCCCCGGCATCGCCAATTTTCTCGCGTGCGTGGCCACTTGCTCCAGCAGCACTTGACTCAAAAATCCCTTCAGAGCGCTGATTTCCGCGTTGGTTAATTCGATCTCTTCTTGCAGAGCGGCAAGATAAGCCGCCAGTTCTGCCCGATCAAAAAGAAATCCCGCCGCTTGTAAATAGCGGTCGGCGGCAGCGCGCACGCGCAACCGGCCTTCGCTGCCTGCGCTTGCCACAACCGGCAGTTCGTCAGCAAGCTTCAGGGCCGAGCGGCTCTCCTCAATACTTTCTTCCAGGATTTTTGTATTTGCAGTCAGGATCCTCCAGTCGTGTTCCAGAACCGCACCCGAGGCTTGTCTGCGCTGCAAGAACTGAACTGCGCGCGCGATCAACGCTTCCTGCAGCGCCAGGTCTTCGCGCAGAGGTGAGATAGTTGTGCGGCTAGAGCTGGCTTGCGCGTTTATTCCAACAGTGCGCGCCGCGATCAGGATGCGTTCCATGCGCAGACTGCGCTCTTCGGCGCCGGCGGAACTTTTCCAATCCGTGGCTCCGTCCGCTTCTTCCAAGCGGCTGTTCCATTCCCGTGCGCTTCGCAGGTTCAATATCAAATCAACATTGGTCGCCATGACCGTCTTTCTCCCGAACTACCGGTAACTCGCCGCTTGCATTTCAAACATTTCTGCGTACCGTCCGCCACTCTGCATCAGTTGGTCGTGCGGTCCTTCTTCGGCGATCCTGCCGCCCTGCAAGACAAAAATTCTGTCCGCCATGCGCACCGTCGAAAAGCGGTGCGAAATCAACATAGCCATTTTGCCGCGAGTCAGCTCCGCGAAGCGTTCAAAGACTTCGTGTTCGGACCGGGCGTCCAGCGACGCGGTGGGCTCGTCCAGCACCAGCACTTGCGCTTCGCGGAGGTACGCGCGCGCGAGCGCAAGCTTTTGCCATTCGCCGCCGGAGAGATCGGTGCCGCCGTCGAATCGTGTTCCGAGTTGCTGGACATATCCGTTCGGTAACTTGCGGATAACGTCCCCGGCCAGGCTTTTTTGCGCCGCGGCGCGGATGCGAAAAATATTGTCGCGCTCCTCGATGCGTCCCATAGCGATGTTTTCCGAAGCCGTCAGGTCGTAGCGCATGAAGTCCTGAAAAATGACTCCGATTTCGCTCCATAGATCGTCCAGGTCGTAATCGCGCAGATCCTTGCCGTCCAACAGAATCTGTCCGGCGGTCGGGTCGTAGAGGCGGGTGAGCAATTTGACGATGGTGGTTTTTCCCTGGCCGTTTTCTCCGACCAGCGCGATGCGCTCGCCTGGAGAAAGCTTGAAACTGACGCCGCTCAGCACTTCGCGGCCATTCGGATATGCGAAGGAAACATTGCGAAACTCGAATCCCAGTCGAATCGGCCGCGGAACCCGGATTGCTCCCGGTTTTGACGAAACCACCGGTTTCACCGCAAAGAAATCCAGAAGATCGCCGACAAACAGCGCTTGATCCGCAATCGTCGAAAATGTCGAAAATACCAGCTGAATGTTGGAGCTCGCGCCGGCGATCGCTCCTGCCAAAAACGTCAACATACCGATCGTGAGAACTCCGGCGACCGTCTGGTAGATCACGTACGCGTAAGTTCCGTAGTAACCGAGCGTACCGAGCAACGTCAAAAACGAACCGACAAATAGGCGCTTCCGGGCCAGCCGAGCAGTCTCTCCATGTAGCCGCATCGCCAGGTTTGTGAATCGCTCGACCAGATACGGACCGATGCCAAAAAGCTTCAATTCTTTTGCGCTTTCCTTGCTGCCGCCGAGCACGCGCAGATATTCCATTTCACGCCGCGCAGGCGTTTGCACAAAGCTCAAGGAATAGCCGAGGAATGCGAAATGCGTTTCGCCCAGGAACGCAGGCACTACGCACACAATCAGCGCCACCAAAAGCCACGGCGAAAAAAGACAAATGCTGAACGCCAAGCTGGCGGTGGTCACGACTTGCTGGAGCAAACGACCGGCTGCTTGAATCATCAGCACCCGGTCAGTGCCTTGCACTCGAGCGCGCTCCAGCTTGTCTTGAAATGTCGGATCTTCGTAGGTAGTGAGATCCAGACGCGAAGCGTGCTGCATGATGCGCACGCTTACATATTTCGCATACTTGTCAGCTAGAACCGTGTCGCAGTAGTCCGTCACCCGAACCAGAATTGTCGAAATGCAAGCCAGCGCGAATTCCATCACCACCAGCCACCAGAAATACGTTGGCAGCGCCGTGTGGTACGCTTTGTACCGATAAATCGAATCGATGATGACTTTGGTGACCGCCAACATCGCCAGGGGTAGCAGGGAAACAATCAACCGCACGCCGACATTCGCGACCACAATTCGTGGCGACGCTTCCCAAACCATGCGGAAGATTGGCAAAGTGTTGCGAAGAGCGTTCAGGCGATCTTTCCAGCGAGGCACCGGATTGGCTATTTGTGGTTCCAACTGTTTTTTCCCGAAAAATCTCGTTTCAATTTTGCTTTATCCGTCGCAATTATCTACACCCTTAGCTGGCAGCAGAGGCCGAAAGATGCTCTGCTTTAGTCGCCTTACATCACATGCCAAGGACGAAAAGCTAGCGGGATAAGCGTCGCATCGAACCGTCTAGCGGTACTATAACCAGCCCCTGCGACGTCTTCATATATATGCATCCGTAGTACCAAGGAAACGGAAACTTCAAACCGCTTGTTTTGTTATCCTTAGGAGGTCCGAGTTTTCCACCCGGGCTGTCGTTTCTTCGTCTGCCTTGTAACTCTTGCCACCGATTCTCTGCAATTTTTTGCTGGCGACAAAGAAGCGAAGACCTGCGGCTGCCTGACAGCTAGTTCTGGAATGCGATTCTCGATGTTTCCCGGCGGGTAGCAGATTTCTGGTGTCGCCCGCGTTCCGATATTGCGGCGGACGAATATTTCTTTGCACCGGAAGAGCTGACAAGATCGCCGCACCAAAGCAGAATATCCAGCAGTCGCGCGCGCTCCAGGTTGTTTAAAAGCATTTTGCTCATGCAGATATCGAGCGTCCGGCGGGCGCATTCATCGGCAGTTTGAATTTGTTCCGCGGTCGGTAAATTCGAAGCCGTGCTCAGTTGCCCGCGTTCATCCGTTCCATTCAGGAACTCATAACTACTGCTGCAAAAATGATCAAGACAAAGAGCTTCCTTACAAAAGGTAGTAATGACAGGCCGCCCGCAACCGCGCCGATTACAACATTCCGGATTATGCATTGCAGCCTTTTCCCCCTGGTGCCCATGGACTCTTTCGTGACCGCTTTAACTAACTTTTGATTGCACGAAATTCATCCCGCAGCGACGATTTCAACCAGTTCGGCAATCTCGGCTGGTCGAAGGTCGGACAGCGTAAGCTTCGTGGATTCTTTTGGGAGCAAGATATGGGCCACGCTGGTACCTGCGTGCAGGCGGCCGTCTGCAAATTGCGCGACAATCTTTAGCGTCCAGGTCGTCAGGCGCTCGCGAGAAGGATTAAACCGATCCGCGTCCCACAGCGTTAACAATGTGACGACGCGCGCCTCACGATCCGACACCAGGACCATACTCGCCTTGAGCCCTTTCTGATAAAGGCCAGCCTCCGCCAAGAGTTCCCCTACTTCAGCTGCGATCTCACACTTGTTGTCGGGTCTACTCACAAAGTCCACCCGCAATGTAATCACCTGGGCCGCATTCTGCTCGACCGGTCGTTCGGGAATATGTCCCGAACTCGAAGTCGTCTTCCGCCGCAACTCTCGATTCAGATACAAAACTCCACCTTCCTGCGCCCACATTCACAAAATTCAGCATCTGGCGCTGATTTTTTCGATCAGCGCCGGACGCCGCTTCAGGGGCACGCCAGGGACGTTGCTAGTCCCAGCGTGTAGGTTTCCTTAACCTGCAGGATTCCTATGGCCAGTAGTGATTTCCAAACGCCAAGCGTTTCATTTCGGGAAGGAAATTTGATTGCCCCTCCCCGCTGGCGCCACCTCAGATGGATTGCCCCATTAACCCTGTCGCAGCTATACTTCCCAGCACTTCGGGGGAAGTATTGGAATTTTTCGCGTTTGACGAAGCCTACGTAGGTCGGCTCCGGGAGGGCGATCCCTCCACGGAAAGTCATTTTGTCGCTTATTTTTCTCAGCTCATTCAAATAAAATTGCGAGCCCGCTATCTTTCGCCTGAAGTCATCGAGGATTTGAAGCAGGAGACGTTTATCCGCGTAATCCGTTCACTACGTTCAGACGGGGGCATCCGGCAAGGCGATCGGCTTGGTCCCTTTGTAAACTCGGTCTGCAATCACGTGCTGCAGGAGCATTACCGTTCCGGATCGAAGAACGTTCCACTCGAATCTGGCCACCTGGAATTGCCGGATAAAGTACTGAATCTGGAAGCCTTAGCGATTTCCGAAGAGACCCAACGCATGGTACGAAGCGTCTTGTCGCAGCTGCCGCGGCGCGATCAGGCGATCCTCCGCTCGGTCTTTCTGGAAGAAATGGATAAGGATGATGTTTGCCAGCGATTCGGCGTCGGCCGGGACTATCTCCGAGTGCTGCTATATAGGGCCAAAGAAAAGTTCCGCGCCGCCATGGCGGCGTAACTTATTTATAATCAATGCTTTATAAGCTTTTTGCAGAATGAGAAACGAATCGGCATTTTTTGACACTACTTAGCGAGATGGATCGACACCCAATGGACCACGACCTGGCCGTGAAATCGCAAGCCTGCGAAAAGTATCTGCTGGGAGAGCTCTCACCCGACCTTCGCGACGCGTACGAAGAGCACTATTTTTCGTGCGCCGAATGTGCCACCCAGCTGCGCATGGCGGCCGAGCTTGTTGGCGCTGGCCAGCAAATCTTTGCGCAAACGCCTGCGCCGGCGGTTGCGGCGGGCGCTCGCATAGTTCAGGAATCGGGCGGCTGGTTGCGCTGGCTTCGTCCCGCGATCGCCATTCCCCTCCTGGCAACTTTACTGCTCGTGGTCGGCTACCAGAACTTAGTTCTGATTCCTCAGTTAAAGGAATCGCGAGCTCCCCGCGTACTGCCAATGTTTTCCCTGATTTCCGCGAACAC
>WNEZ01000088.1_pt1 | contig 73031 bp, 73 predicted proteins | sample 5400521 | NCBI WGS metagenome assembly WNEZ01 (sample SAMN13153339, study PRJNA577476) | soil metagenome | isolation source: 120 cm saprolite under Douglas fir tree site 2 hole 1 replicate 1 | place: USA:California | collected 2015-04-18
ACGAGCGCGCCGCGCACGGCGGCGGCCCTCGCCTTGCTCAGGTGCACGTTCGTACAGCCCCGTCGGCCCCAGGCACCCTTCACCGGCACAAACGCCTTCGGGTGGGCCTGCACGAACATCCCTTGTTGCTCGGGCGTCAGCTTGACCATGCTCCAACCCTTGGCGGGCCACGCGAGCGTCGCGAAAATCTTCCCGGCGACGCGGAAATCCGGGTGCCCCATATGGACCCGCTCCTGCGTCTCGGGGAAGCTGAGCGCCAGCCGGCGAAACTCTGTCACGGTCACCAGCACGTCTCCGATTGCGGTTTGGTGCGACCCCAACAATGACGGGTCGCCGTTCGCGTGGCGCACGACTCTCGCACGGCGGGGCCAGCTTGCGGCCCCCACGCCCCGCGATCCACGGACGCCGGCGCCGCTCAGTTCACGCTAACGAGATGAAAGACGCGGGCTGCCCCACAGACCGGCGCGGCCGGGTGGTACAGATAGCCGCGGACGAACGCGAATCTCACTAGGCTCGTGTCGGGGTTTTCCACCACGTAGCCCGGGAGCGGGTACAGGCCCTCCGGCGCAACCCGAGTGCAGCCGAGGGAGTCCGGGGCGATCCATGCGAGGCCACCTGCGTTGGTGCGGGTTGCGGTGGCGGAGTCGAGCCGCACCGTCACGCTGCCGAACGTCCGCTCGGGCAGGGCGGTCGCCGCCACGGCCGTGGCGGCGACCGACGCCGTCGCCCGGAGCTCGTATGTGCGCGGGTAGCCGGCCGCGAGTCCCGCGACCTGCACGGTTGTGTCCCATGCGGAGGGGGCGTACACGACCACGGTCGTGCTCGCCTGGGGGAAAGCGCAGACCCTCTGCGGGTCAGCGCGCACCAGGGCGAATGGCTCGAAGGTCACGGCCGAGTTGTCGACCGTTGCCGGCGCCCGCAGCGCGACGACCGTGGTGCAGAAGGGGTCCGGCAACACCAAGCGGACGCTGAACGGCTGGGCGGTGACTACCTCCGCCGGCCACTCCATCCAGTTGACCTCGAGCGACACGGTGTCCGTGTTCGGCCCCGTGCAGGCGACGAGGGCGGAGAGAGACAGAACAGACAAGACAGGGCGCATACGCACCTCCGCGTTGAAGTGTTTCGACAACCCTCACTCCCTTCGGCATGGTCCCCGAGCGCACGTCCCCAGTCCCGCCGGGACGGCGCCGCACGCTCATCGCTCGGAACGCGTCCAGATCACCACCGTGAACCCCATCGCCGGCGCCCGGGTCGTGGGGTCGGTGATGAGCGTGTTGGTCGTGCCAGCGTCCGTGACCGGCAGTCGGGCGCCCCAGGGAGGAGCCCGCGGCGCCGAGCGGCGTGGTCCTCGTCGACCGCCGTCCGCCCAATCCTACACCCTAGAGCGGCAGCGCTCGGCCGCGGCCGGGCGGACTCCGAAGGGCGCGGCGCCTACTCGTGCTCGCCCCTTGCGTTCATGCCTTGTGTTGCCGACTGGGAGATTCGCCTCCAAGTACCGGGCTAAACAGAAAATCGTGAAACTCGCCCACCATACCATTCAAGCGGAAGCACGTCGCAATCTGCGCCCAGTGGCGGACCTCGTGCAGTAGGATATGGATAACAATCTTCCGCGGTGTCGCCCTGAGCGGGGAATTCATGATCTTGAAATCCTGGGGGGCGTCCCACTGCTCGGCGGGAAACGTCGCTACGAGTTCTCTTAACTCCTTCCGGCTTTGCTGACCGAATTGGAAGAGCGCCTCAGTCCTGTCGATCGAGACAGCGCCGGTATCGGTCAACGGTCGGCCAGCAAGCCTCTCCACGTACCGCTTCTCAGCAGAGAAAATGTGCCTCATTAACTGACCCACGGTCTCAAAGCGGCCGTCACCATGCGGACCAACACTAAGCTTCAGGACTTCGTCACCGTGCTGCCGGAGCCAGTCATACCACTGGTGGCGTTCCCAGTCGGTGTAATCCATCAGATCATTGAGACTCAGACCGTTGACCATTTGTGCGCTCCACTGCATTCGCCCGTGGGACGTGCGGCAAATTGGCCACGCAAGCGGGCTCGTTCAACCTGGCGGGCCGACCCTCAACCCGTCCGGTATGTGACCTTCACGCCGAACCGCTACCCCTCGGAACGGCAGTCCTCCAGTCGGTCAGGCGGGCTCGAGCGGAACGGTGGGCCAAAACTCCGCGGAGGTGACCACGGGGACAATTTCAAAATCGATCAGGTCCCTCCACCGGTCCATCCAGGGGGCGAGTGATTCCGCCTGCCGCGCTTCCATGACCTGAAAGCAGCGCGTGCCCGTCGCGTCCACCCAGCTCGCGTGGTAGGTCACGCCGTCGGGCAGCATGCGACCATGGCGCGCGAACCGCTCGCGAATCGGCCGCGGATCGCGCTGTTTGAAGCGCTCAATGACCATGAACAGCATGCGGCGAAGTGTATCGCGCGGCGGCGAACCCGCAAATCCAGAGCGCTGTCGGGGACGCTGTGGTACTGCGGCGACGACCCACGACCCAGTCGTGGCTGGGGACCGGTCGCGCTCGTGCGCGACGCGCCCCGGGGTTCTCCCCCCCGGCCAGCGGAACGGTAGAGGTCAATTTGAGGACCCCCACTACCATCGGAACCCTCAGGTTGACAGGGCCTTACGGCCCGGCTATCGTTCGCGGCTGTCACCGACCGGGCCACGTTCGAGAAGGCGGGCATGAAGACTTTCAGCTTGCGCAAAGAGGATGTGACGCATGACTGGTTCGTGGTCGTGGCGCAGATCCTGCGCGGCAAGCACAAGCCCACGTTCACGCCGCACCTGAACGGGGGCGACTGCGTGGTCGTCGTGAACGCGGCGAAGGTGAAGCTCACCGGCCGCAAACTGGAGCAGAAGCGCTACTTCCGGCATACGGGCTACATGGGACACGAGCGGTTTCGAGCGGTGAAGGATGTGTTGGCGACGCACCCCGAGCGGGTGATCGAGCGGGCGGTCTGGGGCATGTTGCCCAAGACGACCCTGTCGCGCCAGAAAGTGAAACAGATGCTCAAGGTGTACGGCGGGGCGGACCATCCCCACGCCGCGCAGCGGCCCCAGCCGCTGCCGGCCGCAGCCGCGCGATGAGCAGCGTCGCGCCGCCGGAGCTCCGCTGGCACGCCGTCGGGCGCCGCAAGGTCGGGGGAGCGCGCGTGTATCTCACGCCAGGCTCGGGGAAGTGGAACATCAACGGTCGCACGCTCGGCGACTATTTTCCGCGGCCGTCGCTCGTGTCGCACATCCAGCAGCCGTTTACCGCGACCGACACGCTCGGGGCCTTCGACGTGCGGGCCATCTGTCGCGGCGGTGGGGTGACGGGGCAGGCCGGGGCGCTGCGGCTGGCGATCGCGCGGGCGTTGTGCCTCGCGGACGAGCGGCATCGCACGAAGCTGCGGGAGCAGGGGCTCCTGACCCGCGATCCGCGCGTCGTCGAGCGCAAGAAGCCCGGCCGCGCCGGGGCGCGCAAGCGCTTCCAGTTCTCCAAGCGCTAATCAATCACACCGCCGGATTCCGCTCTGGGTGTCCGCCTGCGGGCGGATGTGGGCGGGAGATGAAGGCGGTGGCAGACGAACCCATGAAAGGGAGTGCATGACGCAGCCTCAGTTGCAGGACCTGCTGGAAGCGGGTGTCCATTTCGGCCATCAGACGCGCCGTTGGAATCCGAAGATGCGCCGGTTCATCTTCGCCGAGCGCTCCGGCATCTACATCATCGACCTGCAGAAGACCCTCCGCCAGATCGAGGTCGCGCAGGAGCTATTGCGTGGCGTCGTGCTGAAAGGGGAGGGTGTGCTGTTCGTCTGCACGAAAAAGCAGCTCAAGAACATCCTCCAAGTTGAGGCGCAGCGCTGCGGCGCGTACTACGTCACGGAGCGCTGGCTGGGCGGCACGCTGACGAACTTCCAGACGATCAAGAAGCAGATCAAGCGCCTGAAGGAGCTGGAGCAGGGGACGGCGGAAGGCGAGTTCGAGAACTACACGAAGAAGGAGCAGCTGCTGTTCGACCGCGAGCGGGCGAAGCTCGAGAAGTACCTCTCGGGCATTAAGAACATGGCGCGCCTCCCCGGGGCCCTGTTCATCGTGGATTCGAAGAAGGAGCGCATCGCCGTCGCGGAGGCCAACAAGCTGGGGATCCCGGTCGTGGCGATCGTCGACACCAACGCCGATCCCGACCTGATCAACGTGCCGATCCCCGGCAACGACGATGCGATCCGCGCCGTTTCGCTCATCACCGCGGCGATCGCGGACACCATCACCGAAGCGCGGCGGCAGATGCCGTTGCACGAAGCGTCCGAGGAGGGCGAGGGCGTCACGTACTCGACCGAGACCGGCGTCGAGACGGAGGCGGAAGGCGACAAGAAGAAGAAGCCGGCGCGGCGGAAGCGGCGCGCCAAGCCCGAAGCGATCGCGGCGCGGCTCAAGACGGAGGAGGGGCCGGCGGCCCCGGCGGCCCCGGCGGACGCAAGCGGCGGGGGCGAGGGCTAACCCCTCCCGGGCCCGTCCCAGGAGGAGCAACCCACCGCCGCCCTCCCGCGCCCTGCGGCGCGAGGGCGGCGATTTTTTGGAGGCGTGAGGAGCGTGGCGACTGTGAAAGAGATTCCGGCGAAGCTCGTCGCCGAACTGCGCGCCCGGACCGGCGCCGGCATGATGGATTGCAAGAAGGCGCTCCAGGAGACGGGGGGCGACCTCGAGAAAGCCGTCGACTTGCTGCGCCAGCGGGGCGCCGTCAAGGCCGAGAAGCGCGCCGGGCGCGAGGCGTCGGAGGGCGTGATCGGCTCCTACGTGCATCACGACGGCTCGATCGGCGTGCTCGTCGAGGTGAACTGCGAGACCGACTTCGTGGCGCGGACCGAGGACTTCAAGGTGCTCGCCAAGGACCTCGCGATCCACATCGCGGCGACCCGGCCGCTCGCGGTGCGGGTGGACGACCTCCCGCCCACCGTCGTCGAGCGCGAGCGCCAGGTCTACGAGGCGCTCGTCAAGGAGCAGGAGAAGCCCGAGGCGATCCGGGCCAAGATCGTCGAGGGCATGATGAAGAAGTTCTACGAAGAGACCGTCCTGCTCGAGCAGAAGTTCGCGAAGGACGACAAGCGGACGGTGGGCGAGCTCGTCAAGGCGCTGTCGGCGAAGACGGGCGAGAACGTGCAGGTCCGACGCTTCGTGCGCTACGAGCTCGGCGGCACCTGAGTGGCCACGGCCCCCCGCGCGCGCCTCGCCTATCCGCGCGCGCTCCTCAAGATCTCGGGCGAGGCGTTTGCGGGCGACCGCGGCGCCGGCGGGGGCATTGATTTCGGCTTCATCGACCGGCTCGGCGACGAGCTCAAGGCGGTCGCCGCGGTCGGCGTTCAGCTGGGCCTCGTGGTGGGCGGTGGTAACATCCTGCGCGGCACGGCGGCAAGCGAGCAGGGCATGGACCGCGTGTCCGCCGACTATATGGGGATGCTCGCCACCGTGATCAACGCCCTCGCCCTGCAGGACATCCTCGAGAAGAAGGGTGTCGATACGCGGGTCATGTCGGCGATCCGCATGGAGGAGCTGGCGGAGCCCTACATCCGGCGGCGCGCCGTGCGCCACCTCGAGAAGGGCCGGATGGTCATCTTCGCCGGCGGCACGGGAAACCCGTACTTTTCGACCGATACCGCGGCAGTGCTCCGGGCGCTCGAGATCGAGGCCAAGCTGCTGCTCAAGGCGACCAACGTGGACGGCGTGTTTACGGCAGACCCGAAGAAGGATCCCAAGGCAAAGTTCCTCGCGGAGCTCTCCTTCCGTGACGCGTTGGTGAAGGGCTATGCCGTGATGGACGCCAATGCGTTCGGGCTGTGCAAGGAGAACAAGCTCCCCATCGTGGTGTTCAACATCAACCAGCCCGGCGCGACGGCCAGGGTCCTGGCCGGCGAGCGTGTCGGCACAATCGTGCAATGACCACCCTCGCAGACCACGTCAAGCAGGCGAAGCAGGGGATGGACAAGGCGGTGGAGGCGGTGAAGCGGGAGTTTGCGACCGTTCGCACGAGCAAGGCGACCACGTCGCTGCTCGATCTCGTCCGGGTCGAGGCCTACGGCAGCGAAGTGCCGTTGAGTCAGGTGGCGAGCGTGGCCGCGCCGGAGCCGAAGCTCCTGACGGTGCAGCCGTGGGACAAGTCGCTCCTCAAGGCCGTCGAGAAGGGGATCCTCGCGTCCGAGCTTGGTCTCACCCCGTCGAATGACGGCAACGTGATCCGGATTCCGATCCCGCCGCTCACCGAGGAGCGCCGCCGCGAGCTCGTCAAGGTCATCCACAAGTTTGCCGAAGAAGGGCGGGTCGCCGTGCGCCACGCGCGCACCGAGGCGATCAACCGCATCAAGAAGACCGAGCACGTCTCCGACGACGAAAAGAAGCACACCGAGAAGGACGTCCAGAAGGTGCACGACGACCATCTGAAGCTGGTGGAGGAGTCGCTCAAGGCCAAAGAGGCGGAGATCATGGAGGTCTAGCGTGGCGGACGACCTGCTCGAGCAAATCCGCGCCAACGGAGCGGTTCCCCGGCACGTCGCCGTCATCATGGATGGCAACGGGCGGTGGGCGCGCGAGCGGAGCCTGCCCCGGCCCCTGGGGCACCGCGCGGGAATGAAGGCGGTGCGCGAGGCCGTGGAGGGGGCGATCGCCGCCGGCGTCGAAGTCCTTACGCTGTTCGCCTTCTCCGACGAGAACTGGCAGCGCCCGCAGCCCGAGATCTCCGCGCTGATGGAGCTGTTGGAGGAATACATCGCGCGCGAAGTCGCGGAGTTGCGCGGGCAGGGTGTGGCCGTGCACGTGCTCGGGGACCGGACACGGCTAGTGCCCGGCGCCCGCGCGGCGGTCGAGCGCGCCGAGCGGGACACGCGCGCGGGCACGAAACTCGCCCTCAACCTCTGCATCTCGTACTCGTCGCGCGCCGAGCTGGCGCGCGCCGCGCGGCTCCTTGCCGAAGACGTCTTGAAGGGGGCGCGGCGGCTCGAGGAGATCGACGAGGCGGCGCTGGGCGCCAAGCTCTATACGGCGCCGTGGGGCGATCCCGACCTCTTGATCCGCACCTCCGGCGAGTATCGGCTCTCGAACTTCCTGTTGTGGCAGCTCGCCTACACGGAGCTCTACGTCACGCCCGTGCTGTGGCCCGACGTGACGCGGCGCGACCTGTTCCAAGCGATCCTCGACTACCAGCGGCGCGAGCGCCGCTTCGGGAAGGTGCTGGCGTAATGTCCCGCAATCTGTTCGTGCGCATCGCGGTTGCAGTTCCTGCCATCGCCTTCACGCTCGTCGTGCTGTGGGTCGGCACCTGGCCGCTCGCCCTGTTCGTCGCCGCCTTGGGCGTGCTCGGGACAGCCGAAGTGTACGACCTCGCACGTAAGCGGGACATCCACCCACTCGCGCCCCTGGGCCTCGCCGCCGCCGCGGCGAGTCCGTTTGCGACCTTGTGGGTGAAACACTATGCCGACTGGGAGCCGGTGCTGTACGCGGCCGCGATCTGGCTGCTGCTCGTCCTGGTGGGGGCGGTGCGCACCCGGACCCCGGCCCAGCATCCGCTCGAGGCGGTCGCGGTGACGATCTTCGGCACGCTGTACGCGGGGATGCTGCTCGCGTTCCTGGTCGCGATCCGGCACGGCCCGCACAGCGACGCGCACCCGCGCGGCTCCTTCGCCCTCGCCGTGCTGCCACTCGTCCTTACCTGGGTGTGCGACACGGCGGCGATGGCGGCGGGCACGCTGGTCGGGGGGCCAAAGCTCGCGCCCGTCTTGTCGCCGCGGAAGACGTGGGCGGGGGCGATCGGCGGCGTGGTGGGTGCGGTCGTCGCGGCGCTGGCCTACGGTACGCTGGTCCTCGCCCGAGTGCCCATGGGGCTCACGATGTGGCAACTCATGGTGGCGGCGATTGTGATCGCGGTGGTCGCGCAGGTTGGCGACGTGGCCGAGTCCCTCTTCAAGCGCGAGGCCGGCGTGAAGGACTCCTCCACGCTCATTCCGGGACACGGCGGCGTTCTCGATCGCCTCGATTCCCTGTACTTCGTCCTGCCCGTCACGGCGGGGCTGTTTCGGCTGTTCGGCGTCGCATGAGTGTCGGGGTTGCGATCCTCGGGTCGACCGGCTCGATCGGCCAGTCCACGCTCCAGGTCCTCGCGCGCCAGCGCGAGCGGTTTCACGTCGCGGCCCTGACCGCGCACTCGAACGCGGACCTGCTCGCGCGCCAGGCGGCGGAGTGGTGCCCGAGTTACGTCGGCCTCGTGAACGGGGACAGGGGCGCGCGCCCGGGCGAGGGGAAAGCCCGAGGCGGCCAGGGGCGGGGGCCGCACTGTCTCGTCGAGGCCGCTACCCGGCCGGACGTGCAGATCGTGGTGAACGGGATCGTGGGGGCGGCGGGGCTCGAGGCGACGCTGGCGGCGCTCCGGGCCGGCAAGCGGGTCGCCTTGGCGAACAAGGAAACCCTGGTTATGGCGGGCGAGCTCGTGACGCGCGCGGCGCGCGAGGGCGGCGGCGAGGTGGTGCCGGTCGACTCCGAGCACAGCGCGGCACTGCAGTGCATCACGGGCCGGCAGCCGACCGAGGTGGCGCGCTTGATCCTCACGGCGTCGGGTGGCCCGTTCCGCACCTCGACGCCCGCCCGTGTGGCCGACGCCACGGTGGACGAGGCGCTGCGCCATCCCACCTGGAAGATGGGGAAGAAGATCACCGTCGATTCAGCGACGCTGGTGAACAAGGCGCTCGAGGTCATCGAGGCGCATTTTCTCTTCGGCTTGCCCTACGCGGCGGTCGACGTTGTGGTACATCCCCAGTCGGTGGTGCACGCCTTCGTCGAGTTCGTGGACGGCGCTGTGCTCGCCCAAGTCGGCTTCCCCACGATGGAGCTACCGATCCTCTACGCCCTCACGCACCCGGTCCGCGTGCCTGACGGCGGCACGCGGCGCTTCGATCCCGTGGCGGCGGGCACGCTCAGCTTCGAGCCCGTGCAGCCGGAGCTGTATCCGGCCTACGGGCTGGGCCGTGCGGCAGCGGCGACCGGCGGCACGGCGCCGACCGTCTTCAACGCCGCGAACGAGGTGGCGGTGGAACACTTCCTCGCCGGCCGGATCCGGCTCGGCCGCATCGCGGAGACCATCGCGCGGGTGCTTGAGCGCCACCGGCCGACGAGCGCGGCCTCACTCGAGGCGGTGCTCGGCGCGGATGCCGAAGCGCGCCGCCTCGCGCGGGAGGCGGTGTGCTCCTGACGCTCGCGGCCCTGGTGGTCGTCTTGGGGCCGCTGATCTTCGTGCACGAGCTGGGGCACTTCGTCGCCGCCAAGGCGGTCGGCATTCAAGTGCTGCGCTTCTCGATCGGCTTCGGGAAGCCGGTGATCGCGTGGCGTCGCGGCGAGACCGAGTACTGGATCTCCTGGCTGCCGTTGGGCGGCTACGTGAAGATGGCGGGGCTCGAGGACGAGGGGCTCACGGGCAGCTTGGAGGGCGGCAAGGTCCAGGTTCCCGTCGACCCGGCGCGCGCGTTCGACCGCCAGCGGCTCTGGAAGCGCACCGTCGTCATTCTCGCCGGCGTGACGATGAACCTGGTGTTCGCATTCCTCCTGTACGCCGGGATTGCCGGCACGGTCGGGGCCCCCGAGCTCGCGAGCACGCAGATCGATTCGGTGACGGCGCGCCTGCTGCCGCGCGGCACCGAGGCACTCGCGACTCTCAGGTTCGGCGACCGGATTGTCCGCGTGAACGGCGACACCGTGCGCTCGTGGAACGCGATTGTCGATCACCTGTCGATGGGCCCCACCGAGCTGCGCCTCGAGGTCGCCGGGCGGCGCGAGCCGGTTGTGGGGCGGCTGCCCGACGGTGGCCTCGCGACCCGCGAGGCGCTGGTGCGCGCGCTGGTGCCCCTTTACCCACCGCGACTCGGCTTTCTGGAGCCCGGGCGACCGGCCCTCCGGGCCGGGCTCCAGCCGGGCGACCTGCTGCTCCGTGCCAACGGCGACACGCTGCGCTCGTGGACCGACGTGCTCCACACCGTGTGGCGCCATCCCGCACAGCCGTTGCGCTTCGACGTGCTGCGGGGCGCGAGCGTGCTTCCGGTAACGGTCGTCCCCGACTCGCAGACCGAGACCGACACCACCTCGCCGCGCCCGAAGGTGTACGGCGCGATCGGCGCCGGGCCGGATCCCCCCACGATCCACGTCCGCGAGTCATTCGGGCGCGCGCTCGTCTCGGGCGGCAAGGAGACGTGGGCTCGCACGCTCGCCGTGCTGGGGTTCCTCAAGGGCCTCGTGCTGCGCCAGGTCTCGCCGCGCGAGGTGGGCAGCATCCTGACCGTGGGGCAGATCTCCGGTCAGGCCATTCGGCTCGGGCCCGACCTGCTCCTGACCTTCATGGCGCTGTTCTCGATCAACCTCGCGATCCTCAACCTCTTGCCGATCCCCGTGCTCGACGGGGGCCAGCTCATGTTCCTCATCGCCGAGGCGGTGCGCCGCAAGCCGCTCTCCGTGGAGCTGCGCACGCGCCTCACCCAGGTCGGCTTCGCGGTCCTGATCGCGATCATGATCCTGGCCCTGACCAACGATGTCCGCCGCCTCCTCCCCCGTTAGCGACGCGCTCGCGAGCTACGTCGCGGGGCGCATCAAGTCGGAGCGTGTCGTGATCACGGTGGCGGCGGCCTTTTACGGCGCGCGCGGCGGCCGCGAGCGGGGCGCGTTACAGCCGCTGATCGACGTGATCGATCGGGCGTCGCCCGGAATCGTGGAGCTCGGCAGCGTGGCGGGTGGTGTGGGGTTCGAGATCCGGCTCGCGGAGCGCCCGTTCCCGCGTCAGTACGAGGCCGCGCTCCGACGGGCGGCGGAAATGGTGCTCGCCGCGAGCGGGGGTCACGCGCCGGGGGAGGCGGCACCGGTGGCGCGCGCGCCGAGCGGCCGGGCCGCGCCGGCCGGGCCGGCCGAGCCGGCCGAGCCGACCCGAGGCGTGCTCGCCCGCCTCGTCGGCGCGATCCGCCGCCTGTTCAGCGCAGCAACTTGATCACGAGCACCACGAGCGCCGCGAGCAGCACGCCCGCCCCGACGACCCATTCCCAGGGGGCCTCCTCGGCCGCCGACCGCACGGCGCGCCACGCTCGGGTGCCGAGCGGCGTCGCTCGAGCGGCCGTGGCGGCGTGCCGGTGCGCCTCCACCGCCGCCAGGTCCGCGAGCAGCTCGGTGGCGTCGCGGTAGCGGTCGTTGGGATGCTTGGCGAGACATTTCCGCACCACGCGCTCGAGCCGTTTGGAGAGCTCCGGGCGCTTGCGGCGGAGCGAGGGCGGCGGCTGCTCCACGTGCAGCCGCGCGAGCTCGAACCAATCGCTCGACCGGAACGGCAGCTCGCCCGTCGCCGCCTTGAAGAGCGTTACCCCGAGGGCGTAGAAATCGAGCCGCTGGTCCAGCGTGCGGCCCTGCGCCTGTTCGGGGGAGAGGTATTGCGGCGTGCCGATCGTCATGTTGACGCCGGTCGAGGCCACGTAGCCCGAGCGCGTGCGTGCGATCCCGAAGTCCGTGATCACGGCACTGCCGTCGGCGCGCAACAGGATGTTATCGGGCTTCAAATCGCGGTGGATCACCCCCTCGCCATGGGCGAACTGCAGGCCTTCGGCCACCTCGCGGGCGATGCGCGCGATCTCCGCCTCAGGAAGCGGCCCGTCGCGCTCGATGCGGGCGCCGAGTGAGTCGGGGCAGAGCTCCATCGCGAAGTAGACGTCGCCGCCCGCGCGCGCCACGGCGCGGATGGGGATGATGCGTGGATGGCGCAGCTTCGCGGCCAGCTCGGCTTCGTTGCGGAACCGCGTCTCGAATTGCGGATCCCCGGCGTAGCGCGGCTTCAGGAGCTTCACGGCCACCGGCGTGCCGTCGGCGTCGCGTCCCGCGAACACCCAGGCGAAGCCGCCCTGCCCGAGCAGGCGCTCGAGCCGGTAGGGGCCTACGGAGGTGCCGACCAAGTCGGTGGGCGCGTGGGTCACGAGGGCTTTACAAACCGGTACCTGGCGTCTAAGTTACTGCGCTCTCAACGATTAGGGAACAGGATCAGATGTACGACAAGACGACGCCGGTCAGGAAGTACGGGCGGCACGAAGGCGACACGGGGTCGGCCCCGGTACAAATCGCCCTGCTCACCGAGCGGATCAACTCCCTCACCGATCACTTCCGGGTTCATGCCAAGGACTTCCACGGGCAGCGCGGCCTCCTCAGGATGGTGTCGCAGCGCCGCCGCCTGCTCGAGTACCTGAAGCGGAACGACCTGGAACGCTATCGGCAGCTCATCGAGGAGCTGGGTCTCCGCCATTAATACCACTGGCGTCGCGTTGGGCGCCCCGGAAGAGCACCGGGGCGCCTCGCGCATTTCTTTGTGCTCTAGACAGGCAATCTGGTGAAACACGTCGAACGCAACTTTGCGGGCCGCCCTCTCAAGCTCGAGACCGGGCGCCTGGCCAAGCAGGCCGCTGGGGCCTGCCTCCTGCAGTTCGGGGAGACGGTGGTCCTCGCGGCCGTGACGGTCTCGGACAACGTCTCGACCCTGCCGTTCTTTCCGCTGACGGTTGAGTACCGGGAGAAGGCCTACGCCGCCGGCAAGATCCCCGGCGGCTTTTTGAAGCGTGAGGGGCGGCCCTCCGACGAGGAGATCCTGTCGGCGCGGGTCACCGACCGTTCGATTCGCCCGCTCTTTCCCGAGGGGTTCAAGAACGAGGTCGAGGTCTTCATCTACGTGCTCTCGGCGGACCAGGAGAACGACGCCGACGTGCTGGGCGTGACCGCGGCCTCGGCCGCCCTCACCATGTCGAAAGTGCCCTGGGGCGGCCCCATTGCCGCAGTGCGCGTGGGGCGGGTCGAGGGGGCGTGGATTCTCAACCCGACCTTCCAGCAGCTCGAGTTCTCCGACGTCGACATGGTGGTGTCGGGCGCGGCCGACTCGATCGTGATGGTCGAGGGCGGGGCCTTGGAGCTCACCGAGCCCGAGATCGTGAAGGGTCTCGAGGTGGCGCACAAGGGGATCCGCGAGCTGCTCGACGCGGCGACCGAGCTGGTGGCCGAGACGCGCCTGCCGAAAATGGAGTGGACCAAGGTCGAGCCGCCGGCGGACCTGGTGGCCCGGGTGAAGGCGCTCGCGGAGCCGCGCATCGCGGAGGCGTTGAACCTGCCGGAGAAGGCGGAGCGGGCGCAGGCGCTCGCCGCCCTCAAGGCGACGATCCAGGGGCAACTCGCGGCCGAGTTCCCCGAGAACACGAAAGACGTCGGGCACGTGATCGAGGACATCGAATACCGCACCATGCGCGAGCAGGTCCTGACGCGCGCCGAGCGGGTGGACGGACGCGATCTCGATACCGTTCGCGCGATCGCGAGCGAAGTCGGCGTCCTTCCCCGCACGCACGGCTCGGCGCTGTTCACGCGCGGCCAGACCCAGGCGCTCGTCTCCGCAACGCTTGGGACCACGTCGGACGAGCAGCGCATCGACTCGATCGACGTGGCACAGGAGACGACGAAGTCGTTCATGCTGCACTACAACTTCCCGCCGTTTTCGACCGGCGAGGTAAAGCCCATCCGCGGCACGTCGCGGCGGGAAGTCGGTCATGGCGCGCTCGCCGAGCGGGCGTTGCAGGCGCTGCTCCCGCCCTACGAGCAATTCCCCTACACGATCCGCATCGTGTCCGATATCCTCGAGTCGAACGGCTCGTCCTCGATGGCCACGGTGTGCGGCGGCTCCCTGGCGCTGTTCGATGCCGGGGTGCCGATGACCGCCGCGTGCGCCGGCATCGCGATGGGCCTCATCAAGGAAGGCAGCCGCGTCGCCGTGCTGACCGATATTCTCGGCACCGAGGACCATCTGGGCGATATGGACTTCAAGGTCGCCGGCACGCGCCAGGGTGTCACCTCGATCCAGATGGACATCAAGATCGAAGGCCTCGACTTCCGGATCATCAGCGAGGCGCTCGAGAAGGCGAAGAAGGCGCGGCTGCATATCCTCGACATCATGGACCAAGCGATTCCGAAGCCGCGCTCCCAGCTCTCCAAGTACGCGCCGCGCATCATCACCATGCAAATCCGGCCGGACAAGATCGGCGACCTGATCGGGCCCAAGGGCAAGACCATCCGCGGCATTCAGGAGCAGACCGGCGCCGAGATCAACGTGGACGACACCGGCCTCGTCACGATCTCGGCCGTGGGGGAAGGTGGCGAGCGTGCGCGCGACATGATCGCCGGGCTGGTGCAGGAGCCCGAAGTGGGCAAGGTATACGAGGGCGTGGTGAAGAGCACCACGGCCTTCGGCGCGTTCGTAGAAATTACCCCGGGCGTGGAGGGGCTGCTCCACATCTCGGAGCTGCAGCACGGGCGCACCGAGCGCACGGAGGATGTCGTCAAGAAGGGCGACCACGTGCGCGTGAAGCTGCTCGAAGTGGACGAGCGCGGCCGGATGCGGCTATCCCGCAAGGCGCTGCTCGAGAAACCGGAGCCCGCCCGCTCCCACTGATGGAGACGGTCCAGCTCGACCAGAACATCTCCCAGACCATCGCGCGCACGGGCGTGATCGTGCTGTCCGAGCGCGTGCCGAGCGTGCGCTCGGCGGCGGTGGGGATCTTCGTGCGCAGCGCCAGCGCCCACGAGCTGCGGCCCAAGATGGGCGTGTCGCACCTGCTCGAGCATATGGTGTTCAAGGGGACCGAGCGCCGCAGTGCCCAGGACATCGCCGTGGCGCTCGAGTCGCGGGGCGGCTCGCTCGACGCCTACACGTCCCGCGACACAACCGCGTTTCAGGCCCGCGTCTTGGACGCCGATTTGCCGCGCGCGCTCGACGTCCTGACCGATCTCGTCCGGAACCCCCTCTTACGGACCAGTGATCTCGAGCTCGAGCGCAAAGTCGTGCTCGAGGAGATCAGCACCGTCGCCGATACCCCGGACGACCAGGTGTTCGACCTGTGCTACGAGACCCTCTGGCCCGAGCATCCTTACGGTTACTCGATTCTCGGCACGCCGGACACGGTCAGCACCCTCTCCGCCAGCGACTTGCGCCAGCGTCACGGCCAGGCCTACTTCGCGGCGAACTGCGTGATCGCGGCCGCCGGGAACCTGGAGCACGATCGTCTGCTCGAGGAGCTGGCGCGGCACGGCTGGTTCGACCCGCCGGCCGAGGGTGTCCGGCGGGAGGCCCTAGCCCCAGCGGCCGTGCCCGCCGCCGTGCGCAGCCGCGAAGCCCGCTACGGCAAGAAGACCGCACAGACCCATATCGTGTTCGCGACCGACACGGTGCCCTACGCCGATCGGCGCAAGTACGCGCTGCTCGTGCTCGCGAACGTGTTCGGCGGGGGGATGTCGAGCCGGCTGTTTCAGCGCATCCGCGAGCAGCTCGGCCTCGCCTACGCGATCTACGCGTTCACGAGTTTCTATCGCCAGGTGGGCGTCGCCGGGGTGTACGTGGGCACGCAGCCCAAGACGGCGGCCCGGGCCGCGGCGGCCATTCGGGAGGAGTACGCCCACCTGGCGCGCACCGGGCTCGTGGGCGAGGCACTCGCGGAGGCAAAGCAGCAGACGCAGGGCCAGATCATGCTGTCGCTCGAGGGGCCCGTCGCGCGGATGTATCGGTTGGCAACCTTCCCGATCTTTGGTGAGCCGTATCAGAGCCTCGACGCAGTGCTCGCGGCGCTCGCGGGCCTGACCGAGGAGGAGGTGGCCGCGGTCGCAGCCGAGTTCTTCGATCCCGAGCGGCAAACGGTCGTCTGGCTCGGGCCCAACAAGTCAATTCGCTGAGGCGGGGAGCGGGGGAGCGGGCATGATCGTCGGGGTGCCGAAGGAGCTCAAGACGGCCGAACACCGCGTTGCGCTGGTGCCCGCGGGGGCGGAATCGCTCGCGGGCGACGGCCACACGGTGCTGGTGGAGCAGGGGGCGGGGCTCGGCTCGGGATTCGCCGACGCCGCCTACCGGGCCGCGGGCGCGACCCTCGTGCCCAAGGCCCCGGACGTGTGGGGCCAAGCCGACATGGTCGTCAAGGTGAAAGAGCCGATCGAGCCGGAATGGCCCTGCATGCGCAAGGGCCAGGTCGTGTTCACCTACTTCCATTTCGCCGCCTCCGAGCCGCTGACCCGGGCCGTGATTCAGTCCGGGATCGTCGCGATCGCCTACGAGACCGTGCAGCTCGCCTCGGGTGAGCTGCCCCTGTTGACGCCGATGAGCGAAGTGGCGGGGCGGATGGCGGTGCAGGAAGGTGCCAAGTACCTGGAGAAGGTGTATGGCGGTAGCGGCATCCTGCTCGGCGGGGTCCCGGGCGTGCTCCCGGCCGACGTCCTGATCATCGGCGGCGGCGTGGTCGGCGCGAACGCGGCCAAGATGGCGGCGGGTCTCGGCGCCCGGGTCACGCTGCTCGATCTCTCGCTGGATCGGCTGCGCTATCTCGCCGATGTGCTCCCCCCCAACGTCGATCTCCTGTACTCGAACCGCCACAACCTGCTCGAGCGGCTGCGCGTGGCCGACTTGGTGATCGGGGCGGTGCTCTTGCCCGGCGCCAAGGCCCCGAAGCTCGTGCGCCGCGAGGATCTGAAGCTTATGAAGCCGGGGTCGGTGATCGTGGACGTGGCGGTGGATCAGGGCGGGTGCATCGAGACCAGCAAGCCGACGACCCATGAGCACCCCACCTATGTGGTGGACGGGATCATCCACTACGCCGTCGCCAACATGCCCGGCGGCGTGCCCCGGACCTCGACGCTGGCGCTCACCAATGCGACCTTCCCCTACGCGAAGCGGCTCGCCCGCTCGGGCTGGCAGGAAGCCTGCAAACGTGATCACGCCCTGTTCCTGGGGCTGAACGTGGTCCAAGGGCACGTCGTCTATCCCGCCGTGGCCGAGGCGTTCGGGTTAGCGGCGACGGACCCCCTGACGCTCGTGTGACGCCGCGGGTGCAGGTCCGGCGGCTACCGCATCACGCCGGGCTGCCGCTCCCGACGAAGCAGTCGACGGGTGCGGCCGGCTATGACGTGGCAAGCGCGGAACCGGACTTCAGCCTCCGTCCGCTCGAGCGGCGGCTCGTGCGCACCGGCCTCGCGCTCGCGATCCCGCCCGGGTACGAGGCCCAGGTGCGCCCCCGCTCAGGGTTGGCGCTCAAGTACGGGCTCACGCTTCCCAACACACCGGCCACGATCGATTCGGACTATCGCGGCGAGCTGATGATCGCCGTAATCAACCTGGGCACCGAGCCGGTCGCCGTGGTGCGGGGCGCGCGCATCGCCCAGCTCGTGTTTGGGCGGGTCGAGGCGATCGAGCTCGAGGAGGTAGCCGAGCTGCCACCGAGCGAGCGCGGGGCGGCAGGGTTCGGAAGCACCGGGACGTAACGCCGTCATGGGAACGAGCGCTGGGGCCGTGCAGGCCCAGGTCGGGCTTCCTCCCGTACTCTGCTACCACCGCGTGGGCGGGCCGCTCGAGCTCGGTGTCACCCGGGTCGCCCGCGCCGTGTTCGAGCGTCAAATGCGCGCGGTCGCGCGCTCGGGTTGGGGGACGCTCACCCTCAAGCAATTCAGCGACGCCCTCGCCGCACCGTCCTCCGTCCCCCGGGACCGCTTTCTCTTGACCTTCGACGACGGCTACGCTTCGCTCGCCGACTTTGCCTATCCCGTCCTCGCCAGTTTGGCGTTTACCGCCACGACGTTTCTCATTACGGACTTCATCGGCCGGACCAACACGTGGGACATGCGCTACACCTGGCGCCCCTTGGCACACCTCGACTGGCGAGCAATCGAGCACTGGCGGGGCGGGGGGTTCGACTTCGCGTCCCACGGCGCGACGCACGCACGGCTCACATGGCTCGCGGACGCACGCGTGCGAGACGAGCTCGGTCGCTCGCGGAACGTCCTGCGGCGGCGGCTCGGACCCGAGGCCGGGCGGGCCGTCGCCTATCCGTTTGGTGCCAGTGACGAGCGGATCGAGCAGTTAGCTCGGGGGGCCGGGTACGACCTTGGCTTCGGTGGCGTGCGGGCGAACGGATCGCGGTTCGGCGTATCGCGCGTGCCGGTCTATCTGTGGGACGTTGGGAACGTCCCGTTTGGGCTGCGTCGCGACCCGCTTGGCGTGGTGGGCCGTTTCCTGGCGCGGACGGCGCATCGCTGCGCTGTCGGGACGAGCTGGATGCTCAGGCTGCGGGGCGAGCGGGGCGGGGCACAAGCTTCCCTGAACGACCCGGCTGGCGACGCTTAGGAGAGCACCTGAACCACGAACACGCCGAACCCCACGGCGCCGAGCGACAGCGAAGCGAGCCACACGGCGCGGTTCCGCGTGAGGGCGGCCAAGGCGCCCAGGGCGATGGCGACCTGAAACAAGGCAACCGCGTTGGCGAAGCCGTGGTGCTGGTGTAGCAGATGATCGGCTTCGCGCGACTTCGCGTCCCGCTCGCGTTCCAGGGCTTCCGCTTTGGTCTTGATCTCTTCCTGCTCGGTGGCGTAGCGCCGCTCCTTCTCCAGCAGGTCCCGCGGCGGGTGCTTTCCCAGGCTCAACCAGGGAGCCTCGGTAGCCTGCGCCACGGCGGCCTTGATCCCTTTCGCTTGGTAGTAGGTCCACTGGTCGGAGGCCTCGGCCTGGAGCCGCGTCGCCTCGGTCTTTAATACCAACGCCTCATTCACCGTACTCCCGGCCTTGAGCGCGGCGATAGCGGCAAGCGCGGCGAGCACCGCGGTCGTGAGCGCGATCCGCCGTAGGAACCGGCTGCCTTCGCGCTCGAGCTCCTCGTGTACGGCCTCGCGCAGCTTATCGGTGTCGACTTCCGGTGTTTCCGGCATTCTCCGCACCCTGTCGCGACTGGTGGCTTGGTGTCCGATCTCGGAGCAGCGTGATCGCGCGGGTGCGCGAGGGCAGGGCGCGTGTCGCCGCACCCCAGCTCAGGCGAGCCCCGTGCCTCCTGCCACCGCCGCTCCCATGGCGTGGTAGCCCTTGTCCACGTAGATCGTCGTCCCTGTGATCCCGCTCCCGAGCGGGCTCGCGAGAAACGCGGCCGTGGTGCCGACCTCTCGGGCCGTAAGTGGCTCCGGGAGGGGTGCGTTGGCGGCGTAGTAGTCGACCATCTGCTCGATCTTTCCGATCGCGCTCGCCGCGCGCGAGGCGAGCGGGCCGGCGGAGATGGTGTTTACGCGCAGCCCGTACTTGCGCCCCGCCTCGAAGGCGAGCGTGCGCGTGTCGCTCTCGAGCGCCGCCTTGGCCGACGACATCCCGCCGCCATAGCCCGGCACGACGCGCTCGCTCGCCATGTAGGTGAGCGACAGGAACGATCCGCCCAAGCGCATCAGCGGCCCGAGCCGGGCGACTAGCGACACGAGCGAATAGGCGCTGACGCTCACCGCGGCGAGGTAGCCCGCCCGGCTGGTCTCGAGTAACGGCCTCTTCACCTCCGGGCCGTTCGCGAGCGAGTGGATCACGATGTCGAGCGGCTGGGCCCCGAAGTCCGCCACCAGCCGCGCCGCGACCCCCGAGACCGAGAAGTCCCCCACGTCCTTGTAGCGCTTGTTGGTGCGGATCTCCTCCGGCGCGTCTGCCAGGGTGTCGTAGGCGGCGTCCAGGGGATAGATCTTCTCGAACGCGAGCAGCGAATCGTCCGGCAGGCGGCGCGACGCGTCGATCTTGCCGCGCTCCAACAGGTTCAGGAAGATGTTGAGCGCCGGGGGCCAGGTGCCGGTGCACACGGTCGCCCCCGCCTCGGCGAGCGCCTTGGCGATCGCGAACCCGTAGCCACCGTCATCCGCCACGCCCGCTACGAGGGCGCGCTTACCGTGCAGATCGATGCCGAGCATGGGTTCCCCGTCGCGAGTCACACAAAGAAGCGTGCAGCCACCGGGATCAGCTGCGGGTGCTGGACCAGCGCGTGCGCGAACACGCGTCCCAGCGTCCGTTTGGGTTGCGGGATCGCGTTCGCCGTGCGCGCCAGTCCATTGAAGAAGGCATCGTCGCAGTCCTCGAGCGCCCGTTTGAGGCGATAGTACCTCACGTGGTCCTCCCCGAGCAGCTTCATCCAACTGGTGTGATAGCGCGAGAGTCGGCGCGCGCTCGTGTCCCCCGCCCGAATCGCCGCGGCCGCGGTCTGCCCCGCGAGTCGGCCCGCCTTCATGGCGTTCACGATCCCGCCGCCGGAGAGCGGGTTGATCATATGGGCCGCGTCCCCCGCCACCAACAGGCCGTCCGCGTAGGGGGTCTGGACCGTCGTGTGCACGATCACCCCACCCACGGTGTAGCCGGTTTTCGCGCCCCGCGGGTAGCGCTGCGCGACCCAGGCATCGAGATACTGCCGGGCGTTCCGGCCCCCGGCCTTCAAGGCCACGAGGCCGAGACCCACATTGGCGATCCCCGGGCCCTTGGGAAAGATCCAGGCGTACCCGCCGGGCGCGATCCGGCGACTGAACTGCAGGTAGATCGCATCGGGATCGAAGTCGATGCCCTGGAGCACGTATTGGGCGCACGACTCCATGTCCCGCGCCGGCACCCGCGTGTCGAGCCCGGCCCAGCGGCCGACCATCGCCTCCACGCCGTCCGCCCCGATGACGACGCGCGCGCCGACGCACTCGTCGCCGCGCGGCCCACGCAGCCGCACCTGCCAGCGCCCGTCCGGTGTCCGGGTCATCCCGGCGGCCTCCGTCCCGACCAGGAGCTCCGCGCCCGCGGCCGCCGCCTGGGCGGCGAGAAACGCATCGAACCGCGTGCGATCGAGGATCCACCCGACATCGCGCTCGGCGAGCTTCACTTCGGTGTCGTCGGGCGCGAGGAAGATCACGCGCGTGATCTTGCGCGCCACCCACGCCGCCCCGTCGGGGTCGGCGAACTCGCGCAGCCCGGCGTCGCCCACCCCCTCGGCGCAGCGCACCGGTGCCCCCACGGCGCGGTCGCGCTCGAGCAGCACCACGTCGAGCTCCGGTGCCGCGCGCTTCGCCTCCCACGCGGCCACGGCGCCCGCAGGCCCCGCTCCGATGACCAAGACATCGGTGTCGCGCATCACGCGGCCACCATGGCCAGCGCGCCGACGGGGCAGGGCGCGATGCACTTACGGCAGCCCGTACAGGTGCTGGCTTCCACCACCAGGTCGGTGAGCGCCAGGTGAATCGCTGCGGGGGGACAGAGCGGCAGGCACAGCCCGCAGCGGTCGCACAGCTCCAAGTCGACGACCGCGACCTCCGGGGGGCTACCGCGCATGGGCCAACGCTAGCGGCCCCGACGAGGGGCGTCAAGCATCAGCCTTGCTTGGAGTTACGCTTTTCATTACCTTGATGCGCTCGTGCGCGCCCGCCTGACACCCTTCACTCGACGACTCGTGCTCTCGTGCGCTTTCGCTGGCCGAACCTGAAGCTCGGTGCCTGGAGCCCGGCGAATGAGATCGCCGTGGACCTGGGTACAGCGAACACATTGATCTGGGTGAAGGGCGAGGGCATCGTGCTGAACGAGCCCTCGGTTGTCGCGATCGAGAAAGCCACGGGCAAGATCAAGGGCATCGGGCTCGAGGCGAAGCGCATGCTCGGCCGCACCCCCGACGGCATCCTCGCCGTCCGGCCGCTCAAGGACGGCGTGATCGCCGACTTCGACGTCACCGAAAAGATGTTGCGGTTCTTCCTGAAGACGATCATCGATCGCCACCTGTTCCGGGTGAAGCCCAAGGTCATTGTGTGCGTCCCGAGCGGCATCACCGAGGTGGAGAAGCGGGCGGTGCGGGACTCGGCGCAATCGGCCGGCGCGAAGGAGGTCTACATGGTCGCCGAGCCGATGGCGGCGGCGATCGGCGTCGGGCTCCCGGTCGAGACCCCGACCGGGAACATGGTGATCGACATCGGTGGCGGCACCACGGAGATCGCGGTGATCGCCCTGTCGGGGATCGTGTCCGACACCTCGATCCGCACCGGTGGCGACGAGCTCGACCAGGCGATCGTGCAGTTCATGCGCAAGAACTACAACCTCCTGATCGGCGAGCCCACCGCCGAGCAGATCAAGATCCAGATCGGCTCCGCGGCACCGGTCGGCGAGGAGCGCGAGATGGAGGTGAAGGGTCGCGACCTGGTTTCCGGGATCCCGAAGATCGTGCGCGTGCACTCGAGCGAGATTCGCGAGGCGGTGCAGGAGCCGATCCAGCAGATCGTCGACGCGGTGCGGCGGGCGCTCGAGATCACGCCCCCCGAGCTGGCGAGCGACATCGTGGATCGGGGGATCGTGATGACGGGCGGCGGCGCGCTGATCCGCGGCCTCGACGTGCTGCTCCAGCAGGAGACGGGCCTGCCGATCCACATGGACGAGGACCCGATGACCTGCGTCGTGCGGGGGACCGGGCGGATCCTCGACGATCCGGAGAAATACCGCAACGTCCTGACGACGTAGCGCCGTGGCGCTCGGAGCGGATCGCTACGCGACGCGGGGCGACACGCTGGTGTTCCTCGGGTGCGTCCTGCTCTCGGTCGCCGCGATGACTCTGCCGTCGCGGATCCGCGATCCGGTGGCGCGGGCGCTGCGCCAGACGGTGTTGGCCCCCTTCCTCGCCCTGCAGCAGCAAATCGAGCTGGTCGCCGCCTCGCTCGCCCGCTACGACGCGGTGGTCGCGCAGCGCGATTCCGCGGCGCTCGCCGCCACGTTCCTGCCCGAGCTGCGCGGTGAAAACGCGCGGCTGCGGAGCCTGCTCGGGCTCGGGACGCGGCTCGGCTCGGGCTACACCCCAGCCGAGGTGTTGGGGCAGCCAGAGCCCACGAGCCCGCTCACCTTCATCGTGTCGGCTGGCAGGAAGCAGGGGGTGCGGCGACTCTCGGCGGTCGTGAGCCCCGACGGTCTGGTGGGGATCGTGAGCACGGTGGATGCCCAGACCAGCGTGGTGGTGACGTGGGCGCATCCCGAGTTCCGCGCCAGCGCCATGGCGGCGGACGGGAGCGTGTACGGCATCATCGCTCCGCGCGGCAGCGAGGGGCCCCGCGTGTGGCTGCTCGAGCTCGAGGGCGTCGCCTACCGCCAGCTCGTGCCGAACGGCAGCGTGATTCTCACCTCGGGGCTCGGCGGCGTGCTGCCGCGCGGCATCCCGATCGGCACGGTCGTGGGTGTCGCCGCGGAGGCCGAAGGCTGGGAGCGGACCTATGTGGTGCGACCCGCCGTGCACCCGGCCGCGGTCACGCACGTCATGATCCTCAGCGGCACGCCGATCCGAGGCGACCTGCGCGCGGTCTTCCAGTCGAGCGGGGAGACGCCGTGAGGCGCAGCGACCGCTACCGCTTCTACGTGATCCTCGCGGTGCTCGTGGTGCTGCAGTTTTCGGCGCGCCGCTGGCTCGGGGGTGATCGCGTGGCGCCCGACTTCCTGCTCTTGGCGTTGCTCATCTTCACGATCCGGGCGCGACCCGGTCCGAGCGCGGCGGCGGGCTTCTTGGTCGGCCTCGTGCGCGACGCGTTGACGCCGGCCTCGTTCGGGGCGGGGGCGCTCGCGCACACGCTGGTGGGGTATCTCTCGTCCTGGAGCAAGGCGGTCTTCTTCGCGGAGAACCTGTTCGTGAACGGCTGTCTGTTCTTCGCCGGCACGTGGTGTCGCAACCTGGCGGTCGCGCTCGCGTCGGGGAAGCTGAAGGGCGGGCTCCTCGGGTGGGAGCTGCTCGTGTGGTCGCCGATCCAGAGTCTCACGACCGCGGTCGCGGGCGTGCTCGTGCTGTGGCTCTTCGGCCGGCGGCTCGCGATCCGCATGAGCGACGCATGAACGCGTTCCACCACCACCTGCTCGACCGTCGGCTGCGGGTGGCGCGCGCGGTGGTATGGGGAGCGGTCGCGGCCCTGGTCGTCGTCTTCTTCAAGACGCAGATCCTCGAGCACTCCAAGTACCAGCTCCAGTCCGAGACCAACCGGCTGCGTCAGATCCCCTTGCCCGCGCCCCGCGGGATCATCACCGACCGCAACGGCAAGATCCTCGCCGAGAACGTGACGGGCTACACCGTCGCGTTGCTGCCGGACGCGGACGAGGACTCCGTACGCGCGACGCTCGGGCTCATCGCGCCGATCCTCAAGCTCGACAACGCCGCGATCGCGCGGGTCCTGGTCCGCTACCGCCGCACGCCGTACCTGCCGGTCACGGTGGTCCCGAACGCCACGTTCGCCGTGGTCTCGGCGCTCCAGGAGCGGCGGCTCGTCTTCCCGGGCCTCCTGATCCAGCCGGAGCCGAAGCGCCACTACCCGGACAGCGCGTTGGTGTCGCACCTCGTGGGTTACGTGGGCGAAGTCACGGAGACCGAGCGTGCCCAGCGCCGCCTGGCGCCGGTCCGGATGGGCGGGTTGCTCGGCAAGGACGGGCTCGAGCGCCAGTACGACGACTCGTTGCGCGGCTTCGACGGCGTCCGCTTCGTCGAAGTGAGCGCGTTGAATCAGGTCGTCCGCGAGGCGGGGGCCGCGTCGATCCTCCGGCCGGTGCCCGGGAAGGCCCTCCACACGACGATCGATCTCGACCTGCAGCGCTACATCGCGCAGATCTTCCCCGCCGGCCAGCGCGGCGCCGTGCTCGCCCTCAACCCCAACACTGGGGAGATCCTCGCCCTGTACAGCGCCCCCGGGTTTGATCCCAACGCGTTCGTGGGCGGCGTGGATCCCGAGTATTGGCGGCGCCTCACCGTGAACCAGGCGCATCCGCTGCTCGATCGCGCCATCAAGACGTTCTATCCGCCGGGCTCCACCTGGAAGCTCGCCATGGCCGCCATGGCGCTCCGGCGGGGCCTCGTGACCCTGCACAGCCACATGCCGATCCCGTGCCGCGGCGGCCTGCAGTACGGCAACCGGTTTTTCCGCTGCTGGATGGCCAAGGGCCACGGCGACCTCACCCTCACCGACGCGATCGCGCAGAGCTGCGACGTCTACTTCTATCAGCTGGGGTTGAAGCTCGGGCTCACCTCGCTGCTCGAGGACGCCAACAGCCTGGGCTTCCGCTCGCGCACCGGCATCGATCTCCCGAACGAGATCACGGCCGTGTTTCCGAGCGGGACCGAGTATTATGACCGCGTCTACGGCCCGCGCCGCTGGACCTCGGCCGTCACCCTGAACCTCGCCATCGGCCAGGGCGAGAACGCCCAGACGCTCGTCAACATGGTGCGGTTCTACCAGATGCTCGCCAGCGACGGCCGGGCGCGCCCGCCGTATCTGGTGCACCCGCCCGCCCGCCCGGGGGCGAGCCTCGGCCTCTCGGCCGAGCAGCTCGCGGGGCTGCGTCAGGCGATGATCAGCGTGGTGCAGCAAGGCACGGCGCGCGGGGCGGCCCGGTTCGGCGGCACCATTGCCATCGCCGGCAAGACCGGGACGGCGCAGAACTCGCACGGCCCGGCGCACGGCTGGTTTATCGGGTTCGCGCCCGCCGAGAAGCCGGAAATCGTGGTTGGGGCGATCATCGAATTCGCGCGGGAAGGCCCCTACGTCGCGCCGCTCGTGACGCGGGTGATCGGGCGTTACTTGGGCGTCGACACCACGCTGACGTCGAGCGTGCGGATCGTCCTTCCCGCCGACACGGCGCCCCGGTCGATGCAGCTCTTGCCCGGCCCCGCTAGCGAGGACACCACGCTCACGCCCCCCGACACGGGCGTGACGCCACCGGATACCGGCGCGCTGCCGAAGGACACGGCTCATGCGACCCCCGCTCCGCGAAACCGATAGGCCGCTGGTCGCGGTGACGCTCGTGCTCGCCGCGGTTGGCCTCGCGACGCTCTATTCCGCCGGCCAGACGGACGTCCCCTCGTTCGTTTCGACCATCTGGCACCGCCAGCTGATCTGGTTGGGTCTGGGGCTCGTGGGGACGCTGCTCATGTATCGCACGTCGCCGCGGCTGCTCGAGTGGGCGACCCCGTACGCCTACGGGATCGCCCTCGTGGTGCTCGTGTTCACCCTCGTCGTAGGCACGGGCGGCGGCACGGCGGCGAGCGAGCGATCCTGGATCGCGATCGGGGGCGTGCGGCTGGGCCAGCCGGCCGAGTTCGCCAAGCTCGCGGTCATTCTGATGCTGGCGCGGTGGCTCGCCGAGCGGCGTGAGGCACCCGCAACGCTGCGCGACCTCATGCCGCCCGTGCTGATCGCCGGGCTCCCGGCCCTGCTCGTCGCCAAGCAGCCCGACCTGGGGAGTGCCATCGTCTTCGTCGCGATCTTGTTCGCCATGCTGTTCTGGGCCGGCACGAAGCCGTCGCATCTCCTGCTGCTCGGCTCGCCGGTGATCGGGCTTGTGCTGGCCTTCTCGACCGTCGCGTGGGGCGCGTGGATCGTCGTGTTGGTGGCGCTGCTCCTGTGGTGGCGGCCCTATGTGTGGGAAGGGTTGGCGGTGATGCTGTTCAACGTGATCACCGGCGTGCTCGCGGTGCCGTTTTGGCGCCGGCTCGCACCCTACCAACAGAACCGCCTGCTCACCTTCTTGAACCCCGACGTGGATCCGCGCGCCACCGGATGGCACGTCCTTCAGTCCAAGATCGCCATCGGGTCGGGGGGGTTGTTCGGCCAGGGCTTCACGCACGGACCGCAGAAGCGCCTCGCCTACGTGCCGGCCCAGCACACCGACTTCATCTTCCCCGTCTTGGGGGAGGAGCTGGGTTTCGTCGGGGTGCTCGTGGCGCTGACGCTGTTCGCGGCCCTGCTCTTGGTCCTGCTCCGGATCGCGCGCCGTGCGACCGATCCCTACTCGAGTTTGTGCGTGTTCGGGCTGGCGGGCCTGTTGTTCAGCCACATCCTCGAGAACATTGGGATGACGGTGAACCTGTTGCCGATCACCGGCATTCCGCTGCCGTTCTTTTCCTACGGCGGCTCGTTTCTGTTGGCCTGCTCGCTCGCTGTGGGCATCGCGCTGCGCGTCGCTTGGGAGTCCCGCCAATCGGGCTACGCTGAACTCTGACAAGCAGTTACGACGCCGGGACTGGCGCGGGCCCCCGACCGCTCCCAAATTGTCGCCTTCCACTCCCCCTCTATGGCGCGCATGGCCTGGTTCAAGAAAGAGCGGAAACCGCGCACGTCGGAACGGGTCAAGCTCGAGATCCCGGCCGACGCCTGGGAGAAGTGCGAGGCCTGCGGCCATATCGACATCAAGGACCGCTTCGTCCGCGGCCTCAATGTCTGCCCCAACTGTGGGCACCATCGCCGCATCTCCGCCCAGGACTACATCGACCTGCTGGTCGACGAGGGTTCCTGGCACGAACTCGACGCCCGCCTCCGTTCCACCGATCCCCTCCACTTTGAGCACTACGCGCAGCGGCTCGAGGCCGCCGTGAAGAAGGCCGGGTCACTCGAGGCGGTGCGCACCGGCTTCGCCCGACTCGACGGCATGCCGATCGACCTCGCGGTCATGGATTTCAGCTTCATGGGCGGCTCAATGGGGTCGGTCGTGGGGGAGAAGATTGCGCGGCTGACGCGGCGCTCGGTCGAGCGGCGGGTGCCGCTCATCATCGTCTCGGCCTCGGGTGGGGCGCGGATGCAGGAGGGGGTGCTGTCGCTGATGCAGATGGCCAAGGCGTCGGTCGAGATCGCGCGCCTGAAGGCCGCGCGGCTGCCCTTCATCTCCATCCTCACCAACCCCACGACGGGTGGTGTGTCGGCCTCCTACGCGATGCAGGGGGACGTCATCGTGGCGGAGCCGGGCGCGGTGGTGGGCTTCGCCGGGCCGCGGGTGATCAAGCAGACGATCGGCCAGGATCTCCCCGAGGGCTTCCAGACGGCCGAGTTCCTGCTCGAGCACGGCATGGTGGACGCCGTGGTCCCGCGCACCGAACTGCGGGATACGACGGCGCAGCTCTTGCGCCACATGGCCGGTCGGCAACCGGCGGAGGCTGCTGACTGACCCGGCTGTCCTTCGAGGACGAGACTGGGATCGCACCACGGGACACGACTTTCCGCTCCCTGCGCTTGGACAACGACTTAACCTCGCCCCTAACGCCGGCACTGTGCGCTGAGTGACTCCTAGTCACCCTTAGGCAGGGGCACAAAAGGGGCACAGCCCGGTCCTGGCAGGAATTGCGCTTGTGCGCCAGCCAGCTCTTTTCTAGTCTCAATTGGCGCGGCGCCTGCCGTGGTGCGGTGCGGCACCTTAGGCGCGATCCGTAGAAACCGAGATCCGATCTTCACCGTCTCGCAATCTGTGCAAGACCGGAACGACACGCCGTCTCTCTAGCATGAACCAAGGCCTTCACTGGGCCCCCGTACCTAAGGCATTGCATGCGTCTTTCACCCGTACGCCGCGGATCAAAGGACGCCGTCACGCGGCGCACATCATGAAGCGAGTCGCCCCATGCTCCTCATGAGCCGTTCTCCGCTTGTTGCAGGCGCCCTAGCGATCGTCGCCGCGCGAGCACCTGCTCAGGCGCGCCCGGATCGCCCCGAAACGCCAGAAATCCGCACCGCGGCCACGGTCCAGCGAAGCGTGGCGCCAGACTTGGCGACGGTCACGCTGCAGTTCACGGCCGATGGTACCACGCCCGGCCAGGCCGGCAGCCGCCTCGCCGCGAAGGCGGACGGGTTACGTCGGGCGTTGGGAACGCTCGGACTCCCACGCGACTCGCTGGTCAATCGAAGCCGTTGGTGGTGGTGGATCGGTCGTATGGAGATCCTACCCGGGCCGGAGCGGTGCGTAGTGCGATCTACCCCGAAGCCGGGAGGCCCGATGTGCAACCCTGTTCGGGACACAACCTACCGCGCGCACGATGCGATCGAAGTACGCATTCGCGATCTGAGCACGGTAGGAGCCGTGTTGGACACCGCCACAGGGCGAGGCATTACCGACATCTCCGGTGTCCAATTCGCAGCCACTGATGTCTCGACCAGTCAGGATGAGGCTCTGCGCGAGGCAACGGTCCGAGCCCGTCGACAGGCGGAAGCCATCGCCGCAGCCAGTGGTCTCCAATTAGGCCGGGTACTTTCCCTCAGCACTCAATCTGACTACGCCGACCGATATCGATTCTATGACTTCCCAGGCTTGAACGTGAGCGGGGCCGGAGAGGCGGTAGGCGAGCGCTCCCCCACGGTCGTCGTACGGCCGTCCGTGCCGGTGTCGGTGACCGTGTACGGCCGCTGGGAGTTGATCACTAAGCAGCCCTGAAGTAGCGCGCCGCTTACTTGGAGGTTGCGAATGGCCGGTCTGTCCTTCGAGGACGCCTGCCGCTTTCTGTTCGCGCGACAAGGGAGCCGCATCAACTGGAGCCTCGGGCCGACCACGGGGCTCCTCGCCGTGTTGGGCCATCCCGAGCAGCACTTCCCCTCGCTCCACGTCGCCGGCACCAACGGCAAGGGGTCGACCTGCACCTTCGCGGCGGCGGCGCTGCGCGCCCGCGGGCTCCGGGTCGGTGTCTATACCTCGCCCCATCTCGTCTCGGTGCGGGAGCGCGTGGTGGTGGACGACGTGCCGATCGGTGAGGAGGCCTTTGCCGAGTGGACCGCGTTTCTGAAGCCCGAGATCGAGCGGCTGGACGCCAGCTTCTTCGAGGCCACGACGGCCATCGCGTTCGCCGACTTGGCGGCGCGGGGCGTGGATGTGGCCGTGATCGAAGTCGGCCTCGGTGGGCGGCTCGACGCCACCAACGTGATCACGCCACTGGTTTCGGTCGTCACCAAGATCGCGCAGGAGCACACCGACTATCTCGGTCCCGACCTGGCCGGGATCGCGCGCGAGAAAGCCGGCGTCGCGAAGCCCGGGGTGCCGTTCGTGACGGGCGAGCAGGACCCCGCGGTGCGCCAGGTGCTCGTGGCGGAGGCGGCGCGCCGCGGTGCCACGCCCGTGATCGAGGTGGACAGCGCGCGCCCGCCCGCCGGCCGCCTCGGCTTGGCGGGGCGCCACCAGCACGCCAACGCCTGGGTCGCCCTCGCCGCCCTGAACGCCCTACCCGCACCGTTCGGCCCCGTGGGGGATCGCTGGCCCGAGAGCTTCGCTCGCGCCTACCTCCCCGGGCGCTTCGACGTGCGGGGCAAGTGGATTTTCGACGTGGCGCATAATCCCGACGGCGCCCGGGTGCTCGCCGACACGTTGCGGGACTGCGCGCCACCGCGCCCGCGCCGCGCGCTCGTCGGCGTGCTCGGCGACAAGGACTACTTGGGCATGATCGCCTCGCTCGCGCCGCAGATCGACGGCTTCCTCTTCACCGTGCCTGCCACGGCCCCCGAGCGGCGGCGCTGGGATCTGGGGCGGCTGGAGCGCGAGCTCGGCACGTTGCCCGTGCCGCACGACTTCGAGCCAGACTTCGCGCGCGCATTGGAGCGCGTGCAGGACGACGCCGCAACGGTGATCGTCACCGGATCGTTTCACACCGTCGGCGATGCGCTCGCCCGCTTGCCGGGGTTTGCGCCCGTCGGCTAAATTGTTGCGATGCAAGGACAAGCCCTACCTGGCTTTCGTGACTTTTACCCTGAAGAGTTGGCCCTCCGCAACCACATCTTCGCCACCTGGCGAGCCGTGGCGCGTCGCTACGGTTTCCAGGAATACGACGGTCCTCCACTCGAGCCGTTGGAGCTCTATACCGCGAAGAGTGGCGACGAGATCGTGGGGCAGCTGTACGAATTCACCGACAAGGGGGACCGCAAGATCGCCTTGCGCCCCGAGATGACGCCCACGCTCGCCCGGATGGTCGGGGCCCGAGCGCAGGCCTTGAAGAAACCGATCCGCTGGTTCTCGATCCCGCAGCTCTTCCGCTACGAGCGCCAGCAGCGGGGACGGTTACGGGAGCACTTCCAGCTGAACATGGACATCCTGGGCGAGGCGGGGCCGCTCGCCGATGCCGAGCTCGTCGCCGCGGCGATCGACATCATGCGCGCCTTCGGATTGGGGCCCGCCGACGTAAAGGTGCGGCTCTCGGACCGGCGGGTGCTCCGGGCCCTGCTGCTGGGGCACGGCCTAAGCGAGGAGGAGCTGCCGGCCGCCTTTCGGGCGCTCGACAAGGCGGAGCGCGCGCCGGAGGCGCTCGAGCAGCTGGGGGCGGCGGGTGGCAAGGGGCGCGGGGAGGCGCTCGCCGCACTCGCCGGGCTCAGGGGGCTCGAGGCCGTCACGGCGGCCCTCGGCGCCGTGCCGGGAGGGCGGGAGGCCGGGGAGCCCCTGTGCGCGGTGGTCGAGGCGTTGCAGGCGATGGGGCTGGGCGACTTCATCGCAGTGGATCTCACGATCGTGCGCGGGCTCGCCTACTACACCGGGATCGTGTTCGAGCTGTTCGACGCGCGGCAGACGATGCGGGCGATCTGCGGTGGTGGCCGCTACGACGGCCTGCTCCAGGCACTTACGGGCGTCGATCTCCCCGGCCTCGGCTTCGGCATGGGGGACGTCGTCCTCGGGGAGCTCCTGCGGTCGCGCCAGCTGCCGCTCGAGGCGTCGAGTCAACTCGACGCCTTTCTCGTGGCGGTGGGTGGGGACGACCTGGCCGCGGTGCTCAAGCTCGCGCACGAGCTGCGCGACCGGGGGATGGCAGTCGAGTACGGGCTGCGGCATGCGCCGATCCGCAAGCAGCTGGAGCTCGCCGCGGCGCGGGGGGCGCCCCGCGCGGTGATCGTCGGGCCTGACGAGCGCAAGGCGAACGTCGCGACGGTGCGCGACCTCAAGGCCGGCACGGAGCAGAAGGTTCCCATCGCCGAGCTGCTGCACGGGTTCCCCCGCTGATGGCCGCGGCGCAGAAGATCACGCCACGCGCGCAGGACTTCAGCGAGTGGTACAACGACGTCGTCATGCAGGCCGAGCTGGCCGATTACTCGCCGGTGCGCGGCAGCATGGTGATCCGGCCGCACGGCTACCGCATCTGGGAGCTGATGCAGCGCGCCCTGGACGACCAGTTCCGGGCGACGGGGCACCAGAACGCCTACTTCCCGCTGCTCATCCCGATGAGCTTCCTTGCCAAGGAGGCCGAGCACGTCGAGGGGTTTGCGAAGGAAGTGGCGATCGTGACCCACACGCGGCTCAAGGCGACCGGCAAGAGCGGCGCGCAGGCGGTGATGCCCGACCCCGAGTCGGCGCTCGAGGAGCCGCTGGTCGTGCGGCCCACGTCCGAGACGATCGTCTACGCGATGTTCGCCAAGTGGATCCAGAGCTACCGCGACCTGCCGCTGCTCTTGAACCAGTGGTGCAACATCGTGCGCTGGGAGCTGCGCACCCGCCTGTTCCTACGCACCACGGAATTCCTGTGGCAGGAGGGGCACACGGCGCACGCCACCGAGGCCGAGGCAGAGGCCGAGGCGCGCCAGATGCTCGGCGTGTACCGCCGCTTCCAGGAGGACTGGATGGCGATGCCCGTGATCACGGGCCAGAAGACCGAGGGCGAGAAGTTCGCGGGCGCCGTGCGCACCTATGCTCTGGAAGGGCTGATGCAGGACAACAAGGCCCTGCAGGCCGGGACGTCGCACCATCTCGGCCAGAACTTCGCCAAGGCGTTCGACGTCAAGTATCAGACCGCGGCGGGCGGGCTTGAGTATGTGTGGAACACCTCCTGGGGGGTCACGACCCGGATGATCGGCGGCCTCGTGCTGACGCATGGCGACGATCACGGCCTGGTCTGTCCGCCCCGGCTCGCGCCGGTGCAGGTCGTGATCGTGCCGATTTGGAAGTCGGACGCCGAGCGGGCGCAGGTGGCCGCCGTCGCGGGCCAGGTCAAGGCCGAACTCGACCGGGCCGGCATGCGGGTAGCGCTCGACCTGCGCGACACCGTCAAGCCGGGCGCCAAGTACTTTGAGTGGGAGGCGAAGGGAGTGCCGTTGCGGCTCGAGATCGGACCGCGTGACGTCCAGGCGGGGCAGGTGATGGCCGCGCGCCGGACCGGGGGCAAGGCGCCGCTCCGGCTAGACGCCGTCGTCGCGCTCGCCGCTCAGGCGCTCGACGAGCTGCAGGCGGCGTTGTTCACCGCGGCCCGGGAGCGGCGCGAAGCCCATTCGATCCGCGGCGTCACGAAGCGGCAGTTCCTCGAGTTCATGAAGGGTGGGGGCGGGTTCGCCTACGGCGGGTTCTGCGGCTCGGCCGCGTGCGAGGCGGAGATCAAGCAGGAGACGCAGGCGACGGTGCGCGTCCTGCCCGATCCCGAGTTCCGCTCGCCCGAGGCACCGAAGACCTGCATGTGGTGCGATAAACCGAGCGTCGCGGAGGCGGTGTGGGCGCAGGCGTACTAAGCGGCGTGCGCCCGAGCACCCCCGCCGTTGCGTGGCCCGATGCGGTGTCGCTTCCGACGACTGCCGGCGACCACCAGCAGCACACCGCCGACGATCGCGACCCAACCGATCAACGCCAGAACGGTGTGCTGCTCGTGGACGGTGCTGTGGATGGGGCCGAAGCTGGCGGTTCCCTCGGGCCGAATGGTCAGGCCTGGGAAAACAACAATGAAGGCGCCAAACGCGGCAACCGCGATTCCCGTAATGATCAGGCGCCTCATACGCGGTCTCCGAAGTGTCCTGCGGCCTGCCCGCTGCCGATCCCTGGAAGTCGCCGTGCGCGCGAGCAGCTGTCAGCGCCGCCGCGGCTTCGCAACCCGAGACGCGCGACTATCTGGGGCGAGCGGCTCGCAGCGTTGGGCGGCCGCCATACCCCACGCCGGCGAGGACCTGCAAAATCCTTGGCTCCACGCTCGTTGCTTCGATGGGCACAGGGGTGCTAGGGTTTGATCCCGCGCTGCTCCGCGCCGTCGCGGAGCGGGTCGGGACGCCCACCTACGTCTATAGCGCCAACCTGATCCGGGCGCAGTACCACGCGCTGCACGACGCCCTGCACGACGTGCCGCATCGCATCTGCTATTCCGTGAAGGCGAACGGCAACCTCGGCGTCCTGAAAGTCCTCCGCGCGTTGGGCGCGGGGGTGGACATCGTCTCCGTGGGCGAGCTGCGGCGGTCCTTGACCGTCGGGTTCGCACCCGGCGCGGTGGTCTTCTCGGGCGTCGGTAAGACCGCCGCCGAGCTCGAGGAGGCGATCCGCGCGGGCGTGGGCTATTTGAACGTCGAATCCGCGGCCGAGCTCGACGCGGCGCTCGCGGTCGCGCACCGCATCAAGCGTCCCGCAAGCCTTGGGATCCGCGTCAACCCGGACGTCGCGACCGAGACCCATCCCTACACCAAGACCGGGGAGAAGACCGCGAAGTTCGGCGTCCCCTACGATGAAGTGGTGAGCGTCGCGCAGCGCATCGCCGCCGAACCGCTGTTCACGCTGCGGGGCCTGGCCATGCATCTCGGCTCGCAGATCACCGACGTCGAGCCGTACCATCGGGGTACGGTGAAGCTGCTCGAGCTCGTGACGGCGTTGCGCGCCTCGGGCATCGGCACGATCGACGCCCTCGACGTGGGCGGTGGCCTGGGCGTGCGCTATCACAACGAGAAGGCCCCGAGCCCCAAGGCCTTCGCCGACGCCGTGGCGCCGTCGATCCGCCAGGCAGGCCTGGGCCTCATCTGCGAGCCGGGCCGCTATCTCGTGGCCAACGCCGGGGTGCTGTTGACGCGGGTGCTGTACCGCAAGCACGCGGGCGGGAAGGAATTCGTCGTCGTGGATGCGGGGATGACCGACTTCGTGCGGCCGAGCCACTACAACGCCCATCACGACATCGTCCCGCTCCAGGACGGCAGCCGACCCGAAGAGCTCGTGAACGTGGTCGGTCCGATCTGCGAATCGGGCGATTTCCTGGCGCTCGACCGCAAGCTGCCCGGCGTCGCGCCGGGCGACGTCCTCGCCGTGCTCGGCACGGGCGCGTACGGGTTCGTCATGAGCTCGACCTACAATCAGCGGCCCCGGCCGCCCGAGGTGTTGGTCGAGGGGGACCGCTACTATGTGGCGCGCCAGCGCGAGTCGCTCGAGGACTTGATGCGCGGCGAGGTGCTCGAGCCGACCACCTGGTACCATGCGAGCGGGGCGGGCGCGTGAACCGCATCCTGATCCTCGACTACGGCTCCCAGTTCACCCAACTCATCGCGCGCCGCGTGCGCGAGGCGCACGTCTACTGCGAGATCCATCCCGCCGCCCGCGGCACCGACCTCGCCTTCATCGCCCAGTTCGCCCCCAAGGGCATCATCTTCTCGGGCGGGCCGAGTTCGGTGTTCGACCCTGGCGCCCCCACGGCCGACCCGAAGCTCTTGGGCCTCGGCATCCCCGTACTTGGCATCTGCTACGGCATGCAGCTCGTGGCGCACCTCGCCGGGGGCACGGTGCAGCCGTCGTCGGAGCGCGAGTACGGTCGGGCCGAGGTCACCGTGCGCGAGGCGACGGGCCTGTTCGCGGGGTTCGAGCCCCAGGCGTGCATCACCGTGTGGGCCAGCCACGGGGACCGGATTGAGCGGCCCCCGCCGCATTTTCGCGTCACGGCCTCGAGCGCCAACGCGCCGGTGGCGGGGTTCGAGCACGACTCGCAGCCCGTGTTCGGCATCCTCTTTCACCCCGAGGTCGCGCACACGCCGCGGGGCGGGGAGATCCTCCACAACTTCCTGTTCACGATCTGCGGCTGCACGCCCGACTGGACCCCGGGCCACTTCGTGGAGCAGGCGGTGGAGCGGATCGGTGCGCTCGTCGGGCCAGCGCGCCGGGCCATTTGCGGGCTCTCGGGCGGCGTCGATTCCGCGGTGGCGGCGACGCTCGTGCATCGTGCCATTGGCGATCGGCTCGCCTGCATCTTCGTGGACCACGGCCTGCTGCGCCAGAACGAGCGCGAGCAAGTGGAGCGCACCTTCCGCGCCCACTTGGGCATCGATCTGCGCGTCGTGGACGCGGGCGCGCGCTTCCTCGAAGCGCTGGCGGGCGTGGAGGACCCCGAGGAGAAGCGGCGCCGGATCGGGCATCTCTTCATCGACGTGTTCGAGGAGACGGCAGAGCAGGTGGCCGGGGACGTCGGCTTTCTGGTGCAGGGGACGCTCTATCCGGACGTGATCGAGTCCGCGGCGCCGGCGGGCGGCCCGTCCGTGACCATCAAGACGCACCACAACGTCGGCGGCCTGCGGCCCAACCTGCCGTGGGCCCTGATCGAGCCGTTGCGCGACCTGTTTAAGGACGAGGTCCGCCAGGTGGGTCGCGAACTCGGGCTGCCCGAGGAGATCGTGGGCCGCCATCCGTTCCCGGGCCCGGGCCTCGCGATCCGCGTGCTCGGTCCCGTCACGGCGCCGCGGCTCGAGCTGTTGCGTCGGGTCGATGCGATCTACCTGGAGGAGATCCGCGCGGCCGGGTTGTACGACCAGATCTGGCAGGCGTTCGCCGTGTTGCTCCCCATCAAGTCCGTGGGCGTGATGGGCGATTTTCGCACGTATGATCACGTCGTGGCGTTGCGCGCGGTGACCAGTCGGGACGGGATGACGGCGGACTGGTTCCCGTTCCCCCCGGAGGTGCTGGCGCGGATTTCGAGCCGCATCATCAACGAGGTGAAGGGCGTGAACCGCGTCACCTACGACATCAGTTCCAAACCCCCCGCGACGATCGAATGGGAGTGAGGGTCGTGGCGCGGCGCCTGCCGCGCGCCCGCGACTCGTGAGAGCGAAGCGGTCGGCGCTCGCCGCGCCACCGCGCCGACGCGGGAGTGGGCACACCGATCTGAGAACTGCGACCAGCTCGCGAGGGAGATCCCACCATGGAGCAGCAGCGACCAGGTGTGCGCCGCACCGTCTCACCGGCCACGTTGGGAATCGGCCGGCTCGTGCTGCGCTGCCACCGGTTTACGGTTTCGACCGTCACGCTACACGCCGGGCTGAGGCTGCGCCCGCATGCCCACCCCCATGACCAGCTCGGCGTGGTATTGGCAGGGCAGTATCAGGAAACGTGTACCACCGGGGCTGTCACGCTGCGTGCCGGCAGTGTCCTGTGGCGTCGAGCCGGCGAGCTGCATGGCAATGTCGTCGGGGCGCACCCGGTTGAAGTCATGCTGGTCGATCTTGCGCCTGCCGCTGCGCAGAAGCTCTGTCTCGCTGCGGTCGACCCCGCAACATACTTTGCGCCTGGCACGTTCGCCGAGATCCACGACGGCTTGGTAAGCGAGTTGCGTCGCTCAGACGCGGCCTCACGGGTTGCCATCGAGGGCTGGGTGTGTTTGCTCGCGGCGCGCACCGGCCGCTCTTGGCCAGCGCCCCAAGCAGGCGTGCCCGCGTGGCTGTCGCACGCCGTGGCACTGATACAGTCCGGTTATCCGCATACCATACGCCTGGCGCGACTCGCCGCCGCCAGCGGTGTTCACCCCGTCACCGTCGCCGCGGCGTTTCGCCGCCACCTCGGACAATCCGTAGGCGAGTACGTCAGGGACCTGCGGATCGCCCATGCTCGGCGGGCGCTGGAGACTACGTCACGCTCCATCGCGGCCATAGCGCTGGAAGCCGGCTTCTACGATGAGTCGCACATGGGCCGTGCGTTCCGCCGTCGCTTTGGTGTCGCGCCCGGGGCGCTGCGACGCCGTACGGGGGAGACCGGGCGGCACTAAGCGCGTACCAGGGGCACTCCACCCGTCCTATCCGCAGCGACGGGGGCAACGCACGTTTGGTCAGAGACCGCCATGCGAATCGCTCCGCTGTTGCGCTCCGGTGCCAGCGTCCTGGTTGGATACTTCGTCATCGTCGTGTGCACGAGCATCGGTTTCAAGCCGCTCGGTGGGATCGTCCACGTACACGCCCCGCTCGGTATTCAGGCCGCCGGCGCCTTGGTCGCCATCGTCTCCGGGCTTCTCGGAGGAGTCAGCGCCGCGCTCGTCGCGAGCGGGCATCCCGTGCGGCACGCCGCCGCGGTGGTGATATTTCTCGCGATCGACACCGCCGTGGTGCTATCGCGTCGCGACGCCGATCCAGTGTGGTTCGAGCTATCAGGCAGCGCCACGCTCATGCTCGCTACGGTGGGCGGTGGGCTGCTGTATCGGGCCGCCACTCAGCGTCACCGCCCACCGCCCGCACCCCGGTCCGACCGCACGGACCCGCAGCCGTAGCGAGCGCTCCCGCGGGAGGGCCAGGGCTCGGCCAATTGGTCGCGGCGGCAGGTCCGCACGCGGGGCTCGCCCTCCGCCCCCTCGCCTGCGGGTCAGATGTTTTTGTCTTCGAGGAGCTTCAGGAATTCTTGCGGGGTGGTGATCTTAGCGAGCTTGTCCGGCACGTCCGCTTCCTTCGCGAACTGGGCGATCTTGCCGAGCACGGGCAGGTATTGGTTCGAGACTTCGAGCGGTGGGGCGACGATCAAGAAGAAGTAGTGCACCGGTTTGCCGTCGATCGCGTTGAAGTCGATTCCCTCGAGCTTGCGACCGAACGCGACGCGCAAGCTGTTCACCGCAAGCGCGCGACAGTGTGGGATTGCGATGTTCTGTCCGATGCCAGTCGACCCGAGCGTCTCCCGCCGCTTGAGCATCTTCACGAGCGTCTGCTCCGAGCGCTCGTCGAGGTGCAGGAGCCCGACCAGCTCCTTCAACACGTCGTCCTTGGCGGTGCTCTTGAGCTCCAGCGTGATCGCGTCGTCAGCGAAGAATTCGCGCAAGCGCACGTGCGGTCTCCAATGCGGGAGCGGCGGCAAACCGTTGTGTGAGCGGCGCCAAACGTAATAACTGGTTGCTCCTCGCGCAAAGGCGACCGGCGTCACGATTGTGCGGGATTGGGGCGCTGCCAGCGACGGTCAGCAACGCCCCGAGGCGTCATCCTGGCTCGCCGCTACAGCCCGTCCGCAGCGGCGGCCCGCTGCGGCCTCGGGCACCCGCACGCGCGATCCAGGTCATCACGACCCGCTGGGCCTCGCTGTCCGCGAGATTGCCGGAACGATTTGGCTTCCGGGCGCCGTACCCCGAGAGTCTCGCGGTCGTTCTGGTTGCTCCCCGCGCAACGCGTCATTACGTTGTGAGACATGCACTTCCCCTATCCCACGCCACCGGGGGTGGCGCTCTTCCTGGCCCCCATGTCGGGGGTCTCCGAGTCGCCGTTCCGGCTCCTGTGTCGCCGCTTCGGCGCCGACGTGGTGGTGTCGGAGTTCATCTCGGCCGTGGGCGTGGCCCGGGGCATCGAACATCTGTTCGCGGACATGCGCTTCGAGCCGGCGGAGCGACCCATCGGGATCCAACTGTACGGCGCCGACGCCGCCATCATGGCACGCGCCGCGGAGATGGTCACCGCGGTCTCGCAGCCCGACTTCATCGACATCAACTTCGGGTGTCCGGTGAAGAAAGTGGTCAAGAACAACGGCGGATCGGGGTGCCTGAAGGATCTCGGCCTGGTCGAGCGCATCATCGCCGCGGTGCGGCGGGTGACCCATCTCCCCGTCACGGTGAAGATCCGCAGCGGCTGGGATGAGAGCGCGCGCGACCCGGTTGCGATCGCGCGGCGCTGCCGCGACGCGGGGGCCCAGGCGCTGACGTTGCACGCGCGCACTCGCACCCAGATGTTTGCCGGCAAGGCGAACTGGGACGAGATCGCCCGCGTGGTCGAGGCGCTCGACATTCCCGTGATCGGGAACGGCGACGTCATGACGGCGGCGGACGTACTCGCCATGTGGCGGCACACCAACTGTGCCGGCGTCATGGTGGCCCGCGGCTCGTTCGGGAACCCGTGGCTCTTCGCGCAGGCCAGGGATCTCCTCGCCGGGCGTCCGCCCCGCCCGGGGCCGACCCCGGCGGAGCGGTGTGCCGTAGCGCTCGAGCACGCCCGGCTCGCCCGTCGGCTCCAGGGTGACACCCGCCACACGGCGCTCGAGTTCCGCAAGCATTTCGGGTGGTACACCAAGGGCGTCCCCGGCGCTGCCGAGCTGCGCGAGCGGCTGTTCCGCATCGACTCCCTTCAGGAGGCGGAGGCATTGCTCGCGGCCTCCTTTGCCGGAAGCGCGGTGGGGCAGGCGGCGTGAAGCTCGACGACCTCGGTCGCTTTATCGAGCGTCTCCCGTTTGCCACCATCGATCATCTCCGGCCCCTGACCCAGGGGCACGAGGAGGTGATCCTGTGCCTCGGGAAAACGCCCGACCAGGTCGTCGCCATCGCCGAGCGGCTCACCGAGCGGGTGGGACGGTTTCTCGCGACCCGAGCTGAGCCCGCCCACCGGAGCGCACTCGCGGCCCGGTTTCCCCGGGCGGACGTGAGCGACCTGGGGCGCACCGTCTATCTGCCGCCCGAGCCCGAGCCCGAGCCGACGGGGCGAGGCACGATTCTCATCGTGACCGCGGGGACGAGCGATCTGCCGGTGGCCGAGGAAGCGGCCGTGACGGCCCGCGCGCTCGAAAACCGGGTCGCGCGCCTCACCGATGTCGGGGTCGCGGGGATCCATCGCATCCTCACGCAGACCGATCTGCTCCGCGCGGCGGGCGTGATCATCGTCGTGGCGGGGATGGAAGGCGCGCTGCCGAGCGTCGTAGGCGGCCTCGTGTCCGTGCCGGTGATCGCCGTGCCCACGAGCGTCGGCTACGGCGCCTCGTTCGGCGGGATCGCGGCGCTCCTCGGGATGCTCAACTCCTGCGCCTCCGGCGTCACCGTCGTCAACATCGACAACGGATTTGGCGCCGCCGCCGCCGCGAGCCGCATCAATCACTCGTGAAGGGCCCCCTGGCGGGCGTATGGATCGGGCGCGGCCTTGCCGTCGCGGGCCTCGCCGCGATCGTGCCCGCCGTGCTCGCCGCGAACGTGTGGGCGCTGGTCGCCGCCCTGGGCGGCTTTCTCGCCGCGACCGGGCTCGTCTTGGCGCCGCTCGTCCGCGTCTGGCTCGCCGATGCGCCGCTGATTCGACCGTCGGACTTCGTCCACACCCTCGACCTGTTGCGCCGCGCGCACGGGGCCCGCGCCGGCTGGGCGGTCGGGCTCGACGACGGCGAGGTGCAGGTCGTAGGGGAGGAGCTCGACCGCGCCGTGCGCGAGCGCGGCGCGGCGTTGGTGCAGCTCGCCTCGGTCGATGGACGCGCACATGTGGCGCGTGAGCCGGTCGGGAGCTACGTGGCCGTGGGCGATTTCCCCTTCGGTGCCGGGCTGCTGCTGCCCCCGCCCGACGCCACGCCCGCGCGAGCCGCGGTCGTCGCCGAGGAGCTGCGCCGCGTGGTCGCCAGCATGCGCCTCGCCCCGGAGCCGGCGGAGCAATCGTCCCAACTCGTATCGAAGCGACTGGCAGCGATCGCGGGCGGGGCGCAGACGCTCGAAGGGATTGCCAAGGCGGGGGTGGAGCTGGCGCACCAGGTCGCGCAGCGTGGCGCGGCGATCGTCCTTCCCGGCGTGGGTGGGGCGCCCGGGGGGCGCGTGGTGGCGCTCTCGGGTGGGGTCGATGCCCGCCTCGCGAACCTTCCCGTGCCTACCGACGCGCCCGTGATGCGCGCCTTGCAGTCCGGCGTCCCGGTTGCCGCCCAGGGAGCTGACGACATCTTCGGCGCGGCGATCCCCGACCGTCGCAAACGCGAGCGGGAGGGCACCGCCTATCCGCTGCGCGACGGGCACTTCGTGATCGGGGCGCTCGTGATCACGGGCCCGCCCCTGCCGCCCACCGGCTCCGCCGGCGATCCCTTGCAGCGCCTGGTCGCCGAGCTCGGCCCGCGGCTCGCCGCGGCGCGCGCGGTGCACGAGGCCGAGCAGCGGGCCGTGCGCGATCCGCTTACCGGCTTGAGCAACCGCCGCGAGTTCGATCGCAAGTTCGCCGTGTCCGGTGGCAAGCCTCCGGACTGCGTGACGCTCGTGTTCGTGGACATCGATCACTTCAAGGTCTTGAACGACACCCTGGGCCACCAGGCTGGCGACGCGGCGCTGCGTCACATCGCCGACATCCTGCACCAGGCGGTGCGGGACAACGATCTCGTGGCGCGGATCGGTGGCGAGGAGTTCGCGCTCTGGATGCCCCACACGCCCCTCGCGGTCGGCGCCGAAGTGGCCGAACGCATCCGTGCCACCGTCGAGACCACCCGCTGGCGGTGGAGCGGCGAGGCCTATCCGCTCACCATTTCGTGTGGCGTTGCGACCTACCCCGACACGGTGGGCGACGTGGAGAACTTGCGCAGCACCGCCGACGCCGCGCTCTATCGAGCGAAGCAGGCCGGCCGCAATCGAGTTGAAAAGGCGCCCCCGGCCGGCTAGGTTTGCCTCGAGGGGGCGACAGGCTTCGACGGGTTTGGCGAGGATATCGCTGCGTGCCCAGGTTGTCAGTCACCTGGTTAAACCACTGGCACATTTATAACTGCCAATTCAAACCTGGCACTGGCTGCGTAAGCTTCGGCTTCACGCACCTGCGTGAGTGGCAGCCCGCCTGAGGCGGCGCTCACGTATCGCAAAATCGGGCTGGCGTGATCCGGGGCCCGAACGGGTCGCGTAAGAGCTGGTAAGGGCTGTTCGCTGCCGGGGCCGGCGAGGCGCCACGGTGGCGAGACCGCTGAAGCCTCGCCTACGCACGTAGTGGTGGTATCGGAGTCATTCTCGGACCGGGGTTCAATTCCCCGCGCCTCCATGACCACCCGACGGGGAGGGGGAAGCGGCAATGGGCGACGGCGCCCGCCGCTTCCCCCTTCGCACGTCGCGGCGCGTGCCAGACCGGTGCAACCGTCGCGCCGGGCCCGGCGCTCGAGCCGGACGCGCGCATCGATCGAGCGATGGCCGCGCCCCCTGGGGTGGCCGCCTGGAGCCCCTCGCGGGCGCGCGCTATATTCGCGGCCCACATCGATCCTCACCGGGGGGCTTACATGGGTGCGGTGCTCGATCTTCTGAAGGTGCTCTACGAACCGGCGGCGGTGTTCGAGCGGGTGCGCCAGGGGCCGAAGTTCCTCGCGCCATTTGTCCCGCTGGCACTCGCAGTGGTACTGATCACGATCCTGCAGCTGCCGTACTCGAAGGTCGCGATGGTGGCGCAGATGTCCCAGCGCCCGGGCGTCACACCCGACCAGGTTCAGACGGCCCTGAAGTTCGCGTCGGTGGGCGTGGTCGTGGCCCCGGTGGCGTTCGCCGTCATCCTCGTCATCAACGCGTTCCTGCTCTGGGTGGTCGTGTCGCTCGTCGGGGGCGAGGCGCGGTTTCAGATGCTGTTGAGCGTGACGACGTACGCCTCGGTCGCCTACGTCCTCTTGTCGGCCGTGGGCTTCATCGTGCTGACGATGCGCGGCACGAGTGCGATCGCGTCGCCACTCGATCTCCAGCCCGCGCTCGGCCTCGACCTCCTCGCGCCCGACGCCAAGGGGTTCGCGCTGGCCCTGCTGCGAGGGGTCAATCCGTTCAGTCTGTACGGGTTATTCCTGACTGCGACCGGGATTGCCGTGACGCATCAGACGTCGAAGGGCGCGGCGTATACCGCCGCCGGGATCCAACTGCTCATCGCCTTGACCATCACCGGCCTGCTGACCGTGGCAGGTGGCAGCTAGCGAAGACGATTCGACGAGCGCCGCGAGTTTCGCGAGTGACGACCGCCAGCCGGCCTCGTTGTCGGCGGTCGGCAGGCCGCGCGGGAGCCCGTCGTGCACGGCGACGAGATCGGTGCCGCCGTCGGCATCGGCGAGCGCGATCGTGATCGTCATCGCGCCGCGCAGCGTGGGCTTTGGCGTCTCGAACTCGACCACTTCGACGACCTGCTCGTTTGTCACGAGCTTCACGAAGCGGCCGTGGAACGTGTCGGTGTGCGCGGTCGTCTTGCCGACCCCGGTCGGCGCGTCGTACGTGAGCGAGATCCGGAACGAGCCCCCTTCGCGGGGGTCGAACGCATGCGCGTGGCTGGTCATGCCGGTCGGCACCATCCACGTCGCGACCGCCCGCGCATCGAGCAGCGCGCGATAGACGAGCGTGCGGGGCGCATTCACGTGGTACCGGATGCGGGTCGAGCTCACGCGCGAACATTAGCGCGGGCAGCGAGACCGGAGCAACCCGCGAGCGGCGGGCTACACCGTCGCTTTGGTGCGGTTGATCACGCCCTGCTCTTCGAGGGCGGCCTGCGCCGCGGCAAGTCGCGCCACGGGTACCCGGAACGGCGAGCACGACACGTAGTTCAGGCCCACCCGGTGGCAGAACTTCACCGAAGCGGGCTCGCCACCGTGCTCGCCGCAGATGCCGATCTTGAGCTCGGGCTTGGTTGCGCGGCCGAGTCGCACCGCGAGCTCGATCAGCTTGCCCACCCCTTCCTGATCGAGCACCTGGAACGGATCGTCGGACAGAATGCCGTGCTCCACGTAGAAGGGGAGGAAGCGGCCGGCGTCGTCGCGCGACAGGCCGAACGTGGTCTGCGTCAAGTCGTTCGTGCCGAACGAGAAGAAGTCGGCCTCTTTGGCGATCGCGTCGGCGGTGAGGGCGGCGCGCGGCAGCTCGATCATGGTGCCGACGAGGTAGGGAACCGCCCGGCCCTGCGTGTGGAACACGTCCTGCGCCACGCGCCGCACGATCTCGGCCTGCCGGCGCAGCTCCTCCGCGAGCGCCACGAGCGGGATCATCACCTCGACCACCACCTGTTTGCCGCGCGCCACCACGCGGCATGCCGCCTCGAAGATCGCGCGCGCCTGCATTTCCGTGATTTCGGGATAGGTGATGCCGAGCCGGCAGCCGCGGTGGCCGAGCATCGGATTCGCTTCGACCAGGGACTCGACCAACCGCTCAAGCCGCGCCACTGGCAGCCGCATGGCGCGGGCGAGCGTCGTCACCTCGGCGCGCGTCTTGGGCAGGAACTCGTGCAGCGGGGGATCGAGCAGACGGATCGTCACCGAGTGCCCCGCCATCGCCTCGAAGATCCCTTCGAAGTCGGCGCGCTGCATGGGGAGGAGTCGCGCGAGGGCGTGGCGGCGTCCGGCCTCGTCCGGCGCCACGATCATTTCTCGCACCGCGGTGATGCGGTCGCCCTCGAAGAACATGTGTTCCGTGCGGCACAGGCCGATCCCTTCCGCCCCAAACTGGCGGGCCCGCTTCGCATCGCCGGGCGTATCGGCATTGGCGCGCACCCGCAGGCGGCGGCGCTCGTCGGCCCATGCCATGAGCCGCGCGTAGTGCGCGCCGATTTTCGGCTCGACCAGCTTCGCCGCGCCCAGGATCACGCGGCCGGTGGTGCCGTCGACCGTGATGAGCTGCCCCTGCTTGACGACCCGCCCATTGGCGCGCAGCCGCCCCGCGTGTGGGTCGACGTCGATATCCGTGGCGCCGACCACGCACGTCTTTCCCATGCCGCGCGCCACGACCGCCGCGTGGCTCGTCATGCCGCCGCGCGCGGTGAGCACGGCCTGGGCGGCGACGATGCCGTGGAAGTCTTCGGGCGACGTCTCGGGCCGGATGAGCACCACCCGGTGCCCCTGCTTCGCAAGCAGCTCCGCCTGGTCGGCGTCGAACACGGCCTCCCCCATCGCCGCCCCGGGCGACGCCGGCAGGCCCTTCGCCACCACGGTCACGGCGGCGCGGGGGTCGACCATCGGGTGAAACAGCTGGTCTAAGTCCTGGGGCGGCACCCGTTGCACCGCCTCGTCGGGCGTGATGCGCCCTTCGGCCACGAGCTCGACGGCGCTCCGGACCGCCGCGAGCCCGGTGCGTTGCGCGCGCCGCGTCTGCAACAGGTAGAGGCGGCCGTGCTCGAAGGTGAACTCGATGTCCTGGACGTCCTTGAAGTGGCGTTCCAGCTTCGCGGCCATGCGCTCGAGCTCGCGATACACCGGGGCCAGCCTGCCGCGTTTCAACTGGGCGATCGCCCGGGGTGTGCGCGCGCCGGAGACGACGTCCTCGCCCTGCGCGTTGGTGAGAAAGTCTCCATTCAGGACCTTCGCGCCGGTGCGGCAGTCGCGCGTGAACGCCACGCCCGTGCCGGAGTCGTCGCCCAGGTTGCCGTACACCATCGCGACCACGCTCACCGCGGTCCCCAGATCGTCCGGGATGCCGTGCACGCGCCGGTAGTCGACGGCGCGTCGCGTGCGCCAGCTCCGGAACACCGCCTCGATCGCGCCCCACAGCTGGGCCACCGGGTCGTCGGGGAAGGGCACGTCGCGCTTCGCCTGGATGATCGCCTTGAACTCGTGCACCAGGGCCTGGAGGTCCTCGGCCGGCAGGTCGATGTCGCGGGCGGCGCGGCGGCGGCGCTTGAATTCCTCGAGCACTTCGGCGAACGGTTCCTTGCCGAGCTCGAACACGACATCCCCGTACATCTGCACGAAGCGGCGGTAGGAGTCGAAGGCGAAGCGCGGGTTCTTCGTGCTGGCGACCAGGCCCTGCACGGTGCGGTCGTTCAGGCCCAGGTTGAGGACCGTCTCCATCATGCCGGGCATCGACACGGCGGCCCCGGACCGCACCGACACGAGCAGCGGGTTCTCGGCCGCGCCGAACCGTTTCTTGCTGGCGCGCTCGAGCTGCTTCAGGTGGCGGTCGACTTCTTCCCGCAGGTCGTCAGGGAAGGTGCCCTGCTCCAGGTAGGTGAGGCACAGTTTTGCGGAGATCGTGAATCCCGGCGGCACCGGCAGGCCCAGGTTCGCCATTTCGGCGAGGCCCGCGCCCTTGCCCCCCAGGATGTCACGCATCGCCGCCGAGCCGTCGGCGCGGCCGTCGCCGAAGGAGTAGACCCACCGTTCGAGCGCCGGCACGGGCGCGGCTTAGACCGTGAGCGGGTGCAGCGGCGCGGCGTGGCGCGCACCCGCCAGGGCGTCGGCCGGAATCTCCGTGGGGTAGTCGCCCGAGAAACAGGCGTGGCAGAAGTCGGCCGGATCACCGCCCGCGGCGCGGAGCATCCCGTCGCGCGACAGATAGCCCAGCGTGTCGACGCCCAAGTGCTCGCGAATCTGGGCGACGTCGTGGCTCGCTCCGATGAGCTCGCCCTTGGTCGGGGTGTCGATCCCGTAGTAGCAGGGGCCGGTGATCGGCGGTGACGCCACGCGGAAGTGCACCTCGCGCGCCCCCGCCTGGCGAATGAGCTGCACCAGCGCGCGGCTCGTCGTGCCGCGCACGATCGAGTCGTCCACGACCACGACCTTCTTGCCCGCCAGCACCTCGCGCACCGGGTTGAACTTGATCTTCACCTTCGAGATGCGGCCCGCCTGGGCGGGGTGGATGAAGGTGCGCCCGACGTAGTGGTTACGGATGAGGGCGTGTTCGAGCTTCGTGCCCGACTGCTCGGAGAAGCCGAGCGCCATGGCATTCGAGGAATCGGGCACCGAGAACACGCAATCCGCGCCCGGGGCGGGGTGCTCGCGCGCGAGCTCGCGCCCCAGCGCGCGGCGCACGCCGTCGACCGAGCGGTGAAACACGGTGCTGTCGGGCCGCGAGAAATACACGAGCTCGAACACGCAGCGCCGGTGCGGCCGCGCGGTGAGCCGGGGCAGCTGGTCCACCTCTTCCCCGTGGATGCGGACGAAGTCCCCCGGCTCGAGCTCGCGCACCAGCGTCGCGCCGGTGATGTCGAGCGCGCAGGTCTCCGAGGCCACCACCCAACCGCGCCCCAGCCGACCCAGCACCAGCGGACGGAAGCCGCGCGGGTCCACGATCGCGTACAGCGTACGTCCCACGGTGATGAGGAGTGAATAGGCGCCCTCGACGCGTTCCAGGGCGTCGAGCAGCTGGTCCTCGGGCTCGCGCGCCTCGGAGCGAGCGATCAGATGGACCAGCACCTCGCTGTCCGAGGAGCTCTGGAACAGCGAGCCTTTGGCGACGAGATCGGAGCGCAGCTGCACGGCGTTCGTCAGGTTGCCGTTGTGCGCCAGCGCGAGCGGCCCTTCCTTGTACCCCGCGAGCATCGGCTGCGCGTTGGCGAGCACCGAGCTGCCGGCGGTCGAGTAGCGCGTGTGCCCGATGGCGACGTCGCCCGGCAGCTCGGCCAGCACCTTCTCGCTGAACACGTCGGACACGAGCCCCATACCGCGGTGGGCGCGCGCCACCCCAGCGCCGTCCACGACCACCATCCCTGCCGACTCCTGCCCGCGGTGCTGCAGGCTATAGAGACCGAGGTAGGCGACGCGAGCCGCGTCGGGTAAACCGGTGACGCCGATGATGCCGCACATTCGCGCTCGTCAGTCTCCCATGCGTCGAGGGATAGCTGTGAAGTATACCTGCCGGAGCCGATCCACGGGGTGCTCGATCCGCGTGTCGCGCAGGCGGAGCGTGAGCGCGCCACCGGGCTCGCCCACCGTGCCCACGCGGGCGGCGGCCACGCCCAGCTCCCGTGCGAGCGCCGCGACCGCCGACGCGCGCTCCGGGGCGCAGGTGACGACGGCGCGCCCGTGCGACTCGCTGAACAGGAGCTCGAGCGCCGCGAGCGGGGCGGCGTAGGCCGTCAAGTCGACGTCCAGCCCGAAGCCGGTCTCGGCATAGGGCCCGCCCATGGCAACTTCGGCGACCGCCACGCCGAGGCCCCCCTGCGAGCAATCGTGGGCCGAGTGGAACAAGCCCCGCGCGGCGCCCGCGACCAGGTAGTCCACGAGCCGGCGCTCGCCGGCGAGATCGACGTGCGGGGGCTCACCCCCAACGAACCGGTACACCGCTTCCCACAGCTGCGACCCGCCGAGCTCGGCGCGTGTCTCCCCGAGGACGAACACCGTATCCCCGCTGGCGCGGGCATGGCTCGGCACGGCGTTAGCGAGCGCCGGGAGCAAGCCCACCATACCGATCACCGCGGTCGGATCGACCGCGCCCGAGGGACTCTCGTTGTAGAACGAGACGTTGCCACCCGTCACGGGCGTCCCGAGGGCGCGGCAGGCGTCGGCGATGCCGCGGCAGCACTCCCGGAACTGATAGAACACCGCTGGGCGCTCCGGGCTGCCGAAGTTGAGACAGTTCGTGATGCCGAGCGGTCGCGCCCCGGTGCACGCGATGTTGCGCGCCGCCTCGGCGACCGCGGCCTTCCCGCCCTCGTAGGGGTGGAGGGCGGTGTAGCGTGCGTTCCCATCCGTGGTGACCGCGATCCCGAATCCGGCGTCGGCCACGCGCAGCACGCCCGCGTCACCGCCCGGCCCGAGGACCGTGCTCGCCTGCACGGTCGAGTCGTACTGTTCATACACCCAGCACTTCGAGGCCACCGCCGGGTGGTCGAGCAGCGTCAGGAGCGCCCCGGCCGGCTCGGGGGGCCCGGGGGGCCCGGGGGGCTCGGGGGGCTCGGGGGGCTCGGGGGCTGCGGGGGCCGCAGCGCCCCGGCCGGCGGTGGCGGGACGACTGGCCCGGCGTTCCGCTACGCCGGGATCCTCAAGCGCCTCGGGCTCGTACACGGGGCAGTCCTCGATCAGCCGCCGCGCCGGGATCTGGACCACCACCTGATCGTGCCACCGGGCCCGGTAGCTGCCGTCGGCCGTCACGCGCCCGATCGGCGTGGCCGTGAGCTCCCACTTTGCCGCGATCGCCTGCACCGCCGCCACGCGGTCCGCCCGGGCCACGACCAGCATCCGCTCCTGCGACTCGGAGAGCAGGATCTCGTACGGCGTCATCCCGGGCTCGCGGGTGGGGACGAGGGCAAGGTCGATCTCCACCCCCACGCCGCCCTTCGCCGCCATCTCGGCCGAGGACGACGTGAGGCCAGCCGCCCCCATGTCTTGGATCGCCACGATGTGCCCGGAGGCACTGAGCTCGAGACTCGCCTCCAGGAGCAGCTTCTCAGTGAACGGATCGCCCACTTGCACCTGGGGGCGGCGCCGCTCGCTCTCGCGTGTCAGCTCTTCGGAGGCGAACGACGCGCCATGGATGCCGTCGCGCCCGGTGCGCGAGCCCACTACGAGCAACACGTTGCCGACGCCGCGCGCCGCGGCCGTGATGAGCTCATCCTCCTTGAGCAGTCCGACGCACATGGCGTTGACGAGCGGGTTCCCCGAGTAGCCCGGCGCGAAGTCCACCTCGCCGCCCAGGGTCGGGACGCCGACGCAGTTGCCGTAGTCGCCGACGCCTTTGACCACCCCGGTGAAGAGGTAGCGGTTGCGCGCATCGTCGAGCGGCCCGAAGCGCAGGCTGTTGAGCAAGGCGACGGGGCGGGCGCCCATGGTGAACACGTCGCGCAGGATGCCTCCGACCCCCGTCGCCGCGCCTTGATAGGGCTCGACCGCCGACGGGTGGTTGTGCGACTCGATCTTGAACGCCACGGCCCAGCCCTGGGCCAGCCGCAACACGCCGGCGTTCTCGCCCGGCCCCTGGAGCACCTGCGGTCCGGTCGTGGGGAACGTCTTGAGGATCGGCCGCGAGTGCTTGTAGGAGCAGTGCTCGCTCCACAGGGCGGAGAAGACGCCCAGCTCGGCGAACGTGGGGGTCCGCCCGAGGATCGCGGTGATGCGAGCGTACTCGTCGTCCGAGAGGCGGTGCTCGCGCACGCATGCGGGCGTGATCGGCGGGTCGCCCGGGAACGGGGTGGGCGGCGGGAGCCGGGCGGGCCGGCGGGGCGGGCCGGGCGGCGCGCGCCTCACGGGTCCAGCCCCTTCTCCCCAACGACGCCGCGCAGCACGGTCTGGAACACGCGGGCGATGAAGCCGGGCTCGGGGTGGGCGACCAGGCGCTCGGCCTCGGCCGCATCGAGCCACAGCCCGTGGCAGTGGGTGCACTGGTCCAGCAGGATCCCGTGCCACGCCCCGGTGATCAAGTCGTAGCCGCACTTCGGGCACTTCATGCGATGGCTGCGACGTTCGGCCTCGGCTGCGGCCTGCTGCGCGCTGGCGCGCTGCTGGCGCAACAGGTCCGCGTCCCGCTTCGCGAAGTACTCCTCCTCGTTCTTGCTCGGCTTATCGGCCATCGTCCTCACGACGTTGCGGGTGGCTTCACCGTGAGCGAATCCCCGCCCGGATGCTGCGGCGTGAGGTGAGGACGGTGCGGCGGCGTGCTCGCGGGCGAGGACGACTGCCCGCTGTAGCCGTGTCCCGGCCAGCGCAGCACCGCGTCCACGACCTGGCCGGTCTTGAGGAAGACGACGTCTTCGGTGCCGCAGCTGTACTCGCAGCCGTTGCGGAAGTACAGGAACGTCATCTCGCCCTGGCGGCGCACCGCGATGGGCGCTCCCCAGAGCGAGTAGATGTCCTTTTCGGCCATACCCGGAGCGATGGTGCCGGTGTCGGGGGAGTCGTAGGGCACGTCGCGGTTCGGGCGCGGCAGCTCGGGCGCTTCGATCCCGCCCGGGCGGCGTCGCCCTGGCAGGTTCGCGCTCGGGCCTCCCCCTGCGCCGCCCGGCCCGCCCGCTCGCGCCCCGGGCGTCCCGGCTCCGGGCGGCGACGCAGCGGGCTGCTGGGCGGGCGTGGCCGGCGGGGCAGGCTGGCCCGGTCTGATCCGCTGGCGCGCCGCGGCGATCTTCGCCTTGATCTTCTGCACCTGCTCGTCGATCTGCTTACACCCGAAGGTGGCGATCATCACGAGCGCGCACATCCACAGCGTGCTGCGTCGCATGTCGAGCCTCCATCGAAAGGAAGACACGGGCTCCATCCTGGCCGCCCAGGGCCGGTGCGTTGCGGCGCTCCGGGTGCGGCATGATCCCCACCACGTTGCGGCCGGCGTTCGTCACGCCGGCGATGGCGTTGGTCGAGCCATTCGGGTTGTGGCGCACGTAGCGCCACACGACGCGCCCGGTCGCCTCGAGCTCCGCCGCAGTGGGCGCGTCCACCACGTAGCGTCCATCCCCATGGGCAATCGGAAGCTCCAGCACCTCGCCCCGCTCGTACAGGCCGCTGAACGGCGTGTCGGTCTGCTCGACCCGCACCCAGGTGGGGCGCGACAGGAAGCGGAGCCGCGCGTTGCGCATCAGCCCGCCCGGCAGCAGTCCCGCCTCGCACAGGATCTGGAAGCCGTTGCAGATGCCCAGCACCGGCCCGCCGGCGCGCGCGTGCGCGATGACCGCCGCCAGGATCGGGGAGAAGCGCGCGATCGCGCCCGAGCGGAGGTAGTCGCCGTAGCTGAACCCGCCCGGGAGGATGACGCTGTCGGCCCGCGCGAGGCTCGTGTCCCGATGCCACACGAAGTAGGCGTCCGCTCCCGCCTGGGACGCAGCGGCGAGCGTGTCGCGATCGCAGTTCGAGCCGGGAAACACCACCACGGCCACGCGCGTCATCGCGCACCTCCCGCATCCACGACCAAGTCGTAGTCTTCCGTCACCGGGTTCGCGAGCAACCGGTCGCACATCGCGCGCGCCTGGGCGAGCGCCGCGTCGCGCGTGGCGGCGGTCACTTCGAGCACCACGTGCTTGCCCATGCGCACGCCGGCCACCTCGCCGAACCCCAGGGCATGCAGGGCGCGCTCGACCGCCTCCCCTTGCGGATCGAGCAGCGTGGCCCGCGGCATCACGCGTACCTGCACGGTGAAGGCGTTCATCCTGCCCCCCCGCGCGGGGAGATCCCGCGGGGCGGGGGGCCGTAGCCCTCGTCCGCCCGGCCGCCGTCGCTGATCACGATCGGTCCCGCGATGTCGGCCTCCTCGTCCTCCCCTTCGGCGAAGAATCCCAGCAGCGCCGCCCGCAGCACGCCATACACCATGTAGGCGATCCCCAGCGGGAAGAAGAACGCGTCATGCTCGAGCACGCCGAACCCGATGACAATCAAGATGGTGGCGAGCCCCAACAACCCGCGCACCGTCCGGACGCCCGCGCGCGGCAGCGTGGCGTAGCGCACGTTGCTCACCATCAGGATGGTGAGCAGGATCATGAGCCACTCCATCAAGGCATGGCGCGGCAGGGAGCGGAACAGGTTCTGGTATAGGTCGGTCGTCGTGAACGGGTAGAACGTCGCGAGCGTCATGCCGGCTGCCGGGGAGGGGAGCCCGATGAACGCGTGCTTCGCGCGACCCGCCTGCGTGACGTTGAAGCGAGCCAGTCGCAGCGCGGCCGCCATCACGTAGAAGTAGCAGAAGATCCACTCGGCCTGCCCGGCGCTCGCGAACTCAAGCTGATAGATGAGGAACGCGGGCGCGACCCCGAAGCTCACGACGTCGACCAGGCTGTCGAGCTCGGCCCCGAACCGGGTGCCGGTCTTCGAGAGCCGGGCGACGCGTCCGTCGAGCGTGTCCAGGATGCCCGCGAAGAAGATGTACCAGCCGGCCCGGTAGAACTCGCCGCGCGAGGCGAGCACCATGGACCAGACGCCGAAGAACAGATTGAACAGCGTGAACAGGCTCGGCACGATGATCACCACGCGCCGCATCGAGGGACGGGGGAACCGCCTCACGACACGTACTCCACGAGGACGCTCGCCCCGGCTTGGACCCGGTCCCCCAGTTGCACGCGCACCGCGGGCCGCCCGGCCGGTCCGGAGGCGGGGAGGAACACGTCGACGCGCGAGCCGAACCGGATCATCCCCATGCGTTCCCCCTGGACCGCCCGCGCGCCCGGCTTCGCGTCCGTCACGATGCGGCGCGCGATCTGCCCGGCGATCTGGCGCACGAGCAGCGGTCCCCGTGCCACGCGCACCCCAACGGAGGCTTGCTCGTTATCCAGGCTCGCCTTGTCGGAGGCCGCGTGCCAGAACCGCCCGGCGTGGTAGCGCACCAGCTCGACCGTACCGCTCGCCGGATAGCGGTTCACGTGCACGTCGAACACGCTCATGAAGATCGAGATGCGCGTCGCCTGGCCGTTCACATACATCGGCTCATCCACCGTGCGCACGTCTACAATCTTGCCATCGGCGGGGGCGATCACGAACTGGTCGCCGCGTGGTCCGGTCCGCTGGGGATCCCGGAAGAACACGATGAGCCACACCGCGATGAGCAGCAGGGGCACCTCGAGTGCCCACAGCCAGCGTCCCCACAGCGCCACGCCCCACGCGCCGAGCGCAACGAGCGCCCAGCCGGGAAGGATGAACGGCCAGCCCTCGGGCGCGATCCGCATCATGTGGTCGCCAGCGGCTTGCCCGTGATCCGGCGGTACGCCTCGAGGTAGCGCGCGCTCGTCGCCTGCGTCACATCGGGCGGCAGCGGCGGGGGCGGCGCGTTCCCGTCCCACTGGTCTTCCCGCCGCAAGCGGGCGAGGTAGTCGCGCAGCGGCTGCTTGTCGAAGCTGGGCTGGCTGCGGCCGGGTTGATAGCGATCGGCCGGCCAGAACCGCGACGAGTCGGGCGTGAGGATCTCGTCGATCACGAGCAGCCGCCCGTCGGGCGTCGTCCCGAACTCGAACTTCGTGTCGGCGATGATGATGCCGCGCGGGGCGGCGTAGGCGCGGCCGGCGTCATAGAGCCTGAGGCCGGCCTGCTTCAGCTCCTCGGCGCGAGCGCCGCCCACGGCGCGCGCGACGTGGGCGAACGTCACGTTCTCGTCGTGCCCGACCTCGGCCTTCGTGGCCGGAGAAAAGATCGGCGGCTCGAGCCGGTCGCTATCCACGAGGCCCCGGGGCAAGGGCTCGCCGGCGAGCGTGCCGGCCCGCTGGTACTCGGCCAACGCGGAGCCGGTCAAGTAGCCGCGGACCACGCACTCGAACGCGACCGGTGTGGTGCGCCGCACCAGCATCGAGCGTCCCTGGAGGACCGCCCGCTGCTCCTCGAGTGCCGGCACGCGCGCCACGATCTCGTCCGTGTCCGCCGACAGAAAGTGGCTCGAGATCACCGACGCCAGCCGCTCGAACCAGAAGGCGCTGAGCTGGGTCAGCACGGCGCCTTTGAGTGGCACGGGCTCCCGCAGCACGACATCGAAGGCGCTCACCCGGTCGCTCGCCACGAGGAGCAGCGTTGCGGCGTCGACTTCATAGACCTCGCGCACCTTGCCCTGGCGTAGGAGCGGCAGCGGCAGGGCGCTCGCCACGAGCGGCGTCATCATACCGTGACCTCCGCCGTCACCGCGGCCGGTGCCACCGCCTCGATGCGGTGCAGCACCGCCGGGAGCACCTGGTCCAGGAACTCATCGACCTGGCGCGGGGCCCGTCCCACGTAGCCGGCGGGGTCGAGTTCGTCACGCCGGAGCGCGACGTGCAGGGCGGCGAACGCCGGGTCGCGCGCCAGGCGCTCGAGCAGGTCGTTCGGCGCGCCCTGCTCGGCCATCGCCTGCGCCACCGCGAGCGCGTGTGTCCGGATCACCTCGTGCAGCCGCTGGCGGTCGCCCCCCGCCTTGACGCCTCGCATCAGCAACCGCTCCGTCGCCAGGAACGGCAGCTGCGCCGCCACGTGGCGGGCGATCACCGGTTCGCGCACCTCGAGCCCGGCCGCCACGTTGGTCGCGAGCACCAGGATCGCATCGCTCGCGAGGAACGCTTCGGGGAGCACGAGCCGGCGGTTGGCGCTGTCGTCGAGCGTGCGCTCGAGCCACTGCTCGGCGGCCGTATGCCAGGCGTTCCCCGACAGCTCGATCACGAAACGCGCCAGGCCGGTCATGCGCTCGGCGCGCATCGGGTTCCGCTTGTACGCCATCGCCGACGAGCCCACCTGCTCGCTTTCGAACGGCTCGAGCATCTCGCCCTCGTGCTGCAGCAGCCGCAGATCGGTCGCGAGCTTGGCCGCCGATTGGGCCACGCCGGCGAGCGCCGCCAGGATCTGGGCGTCGAGCTTGCGCGGATAGGTCTGTCCGGTGACGGGAAAGACGCGCGTGAACCCCATCTTCAGGGCCACGCGGGTATCGAGCTCGCGCACCTTGTCGTCGTCGCCGTCGAACAGCTCCAGAAAACTCGCCTGCGTGCCCGTCGTTCCCTTGACGCCGCGGAACTGCAGCGTGGCGAGTCGCCCGAGCACCTCTTCGGCGTCGAGCAGGAACTCCTGTATCCACAGGGTGACGCGTTTGCCCACGGTGGTGAGCTGCGCCGGCTGGAAATGCGTGTAGGCGAGGCAGGGCAGGGCGCGGGCGCGGCGCGCGAGCTTGGCGAGGGCCACGAGCACCGCCGCGATCCGGCCGAGCAACAGGGCGAGCCCGTCGCGCATCAGGATCAAGTCGGCGTTGTCGGTGACGTAGGCACTCGTCGCCCCGAGGTGAATGAACGGGCGGGCGGCCGGGGCCTGCTCGGCGAGGTGGTGGATGTGCGCCATCACGTCGTGCCGCAGCCGCTTTTCGAGTTCGGCCGCGCGGGCCAAGTCGGCGTCGTCCAGGTGAGCCCGCAGCTCGGTGAGCGCGCGCTCGGGGATGGCGAGCCCCAGCTCGCGCTCGACCTCCATCAGCGCCAGCCACAGCCGGCGCCACAACCCGATCCGGCGTCGCTCTCCCCACAGCGCCTGCATCGCCGGGGAGGCGTAGCGCTCGGACAGGGGCGAGCTGTAGGTCAAACGGGGGCCTTGGCGCGCGTGGCCAGCTTGTTCCAGTCGGCGAGGAACTGCTCGAGCCCGCGGTCGGTGAGCGGATGCAGGAGCAGTTTCTTCAGCACGTCGGGGGGCAGGGTGGCGACGTCCGCGCCGATCATGGCCGCCTCCACGACGTGGCGCGGATGGCGGATCGACGCGGCGAGGATTTCGGTGGCGAGCTGGTAGTTGTCGAAGATGACCCGCGCTTCGCGGATCACGACCATACCTTCCTCGCCCACGTCGTCCAGCCGGCCGATGAACGGACTCACGTAGGTGGCGCCCGCCTTGGCGGCGATGAGACACTGCACGCTCGAGAAGCACAGCGTCACGTTCGTCTTGATGCCCTCGGCCGCGAGCCGGCGCACCGCCACCATCCCCGCCTCGAGCATCGGGATCTTCACCACGATGTTATCGGCGATCTTGGCGAGCTGCTTGCCCTCGCGCACCATGGCGTCGGTGTCCACGGCGACCACCTCGGCCGAGACCGGCCCCTCGACGAGCGAGCAGATCTCCTTCAGCACGTCGCGCGGATCCAGGTCGCCGGCCTGTTTGGCGAGCAACGACGGGTTGGTGGTGATGCCGTCGATCAGCCCGGCCTGGGTCGCCCAGCTGATGTCTTTCAGGCTCGCGGAATCGAGGAAGAACTTCATGGCGTTGCCTCGGCGTAGAGGTCCGCGGGATAGCGCACCGCCACGAGATACAGCCCCTGGGGCGGCGCCGGGGGGCTGGCCGTCTGATTGTCGGCCGCGGTGAGCAGACGGGGGAGATCCTCGAGCGGGCGCCGGCACAGCGCGATATCGACCATGGCGCTCACGAGAAAGCGCACCATGCGATGCAGGAACCGGTCGGCCTCGATCGTAAACGTCACCCCCGCTCCGTCAGTCCGCGGCGCCCATTGGGCGCACGCCACGCGGCTGCGGTAGTGGGGCTTCGCGGAGCCCGCCCCGGTCACGGCGAGGCCGCGGAAGTCGTGCTCCCCGGGGAGCAGCGCCGCCGCGTGCGCCAACAGCGTCGCGTCGAGCGGGCGCCCCAGCGCCCATTCGTACGGCCGGCGGAACGGCGAGTGGGCCGCATCGTCCGTCCCGATCACGTAGCGGTAGCACCGCGCCACGGCGCTCGTGCGTGCGTGAAACCCCGGTCGCATCGGGTGCAGCCGCTCGACCCAGATGTCGCGCGGCAAGAGCGCGTTGAGCGCCCGGTGCAGCCCGGCGACGTCCCCCGCCCAGCGCGCGCTCGCGAGGAACCCGACGCCCTGTCCCAGCGCGTGCACCCCTGTGTCGGTGCGACCCGCCCCGAGCGCCGCGCTCGGCCGCTCCATCAGGCGTTCGAGCGTGGCTTCGAACTCCGCCTGCACGGTGCGCCGATCCGGTTGCCGCTGCCAGCCCGCGAACTGCGCCCCGTCGTAGTGCACCACGGCGAGGCAGGGCCAGCTCGTCACGACCGAAAGATAGGGCGAACGGGGGGGTCAATCAAGGCACGCAACCCGTTGTGGCATTTGACAAAACGCGATTTTGCGGGGTAGCTTTGGCAGGCCCGAAACCCCTCTAGCCCGTGCCCGCGCTGTCCCACCCCGCCCCCACGCCGCTCGCCCAGGCGATCGCGCTCGTTGCCAACCGCCAATCGCTCTCCGAGTCCGCGGCGGCCGCCGCGTTCGGCGCCGTGATGCAGGGTGCAGCGAGCCCGGCGCAAATCGCGGCGCTCTTGATCGGGCTACGCGTCAAGGGCGAGACCGTGGCCGAGCTCACGGGGGCGGCGCGCGCGTTGCGCGCGGCGATGGTGCACGTGGAGGCGGAGGGTGCGCACCTCGTCGACACCTGCGGCACCGGTGGCGGAACCGTCTCCACCTTCAACATCTCGACGGCGGCCGCGTTCGTGGCGGCGGGCGCCGGCGCGGCGGTCGCGAAGCACGGCAACCGCTCGTTCACCTCGCAGTGCGGCTCGGCCGACGTGCTCGAGGCGCTCGGCGTGCAGATCAGCCTCGATGCTGCCGCGGCGGCCCGCGTGCTGCGCGAGGCGTGCCTCACCTTCCTCTTCGCTCCCGCGTTCCATCCCGCCATGAAACATGCGGGCCCGGTGCGCCGCGAGCTCGGCGTGCCCTCGGTGATGAACCTGCTCGGGCCGCTGGCGAACCCGGCCGGCGTGCGGCGGCAGCTGATCGGGGTGGCGGACCGCGAGCGCGCCCCGCTCGTCGCGGGCGCGCTCATCGCGCTCGGGGTGGATCATGCGCTGGTCGTGCATGGCCGGATCGGCATGGACGAGATCGCCCCGCAGGGCCCGAGCGACGTCTGGGAAGTCCGCGACGGGGCAGTGACCCAGTGGGAGATCGATCCCGCGCGTTACGGGCTCGCGATCACTGACCTGGCTCCCCTCGCGGGCGGCCTCCCCGCCGCCAACGCGACGCGGATCGAGCGCCTGCTCGAGGACGGAGCGGCCGACCAGGCCGGCCTCGCGGCGCTGCTCTTGAATGCGGGGGGGGCGCTCTACGTGGCGGGGCTCGCCGACTCCTACGGGGACGGCGTGGGGGCGGCGCGCGAGGTGGTGCGCGCCGGCAAGGCGCGCGCCGCGCTCGAGCGGTTGCGGCGCGCCAGCCCTAGCATTTCCGAATGACGCCCACGACGACGCCCTGGACCACGACGTCGCGCTCGTTCACGCGCAACGCCGGCACGGCGGGGTTGGCGGGCTCGAGCCGGATCCAGCCCCCTGGCTCGCGATAGAAGCGCTTCACGGTGGCGCTCGTGCCCTGCACCAGGGCGACCACGGTCTGGCCGTTGTCGGCCTGGTTGCGCTCGTGGACGACGATGAAATCGCCGTCCTTGATGTGTTCGTCGATCATCGACTGGCCCCGCACCTTCAGCACGTAGCTGCGGCCGCGGCGGGGAATCAGCTCGTCGGGCACGGCGAGCGTATCGGTGCCACTCACGGCCTCGATCGGTTCGCCCGCCGCGACGAGGCCGTACAGCGGCAGCTCGGTGGCGCCGGTCTGGCCGCGCGGCGGCACGATCTCGATGCCGCGGCTCTCGTTGTGGGCTCGCCGGATGTAGCCTTTGCGCTCGAGGTTGGTGAGGTGCTCGTGCACGGTGGCGAGCGAGCGGAAGGTGAAGCGCTCGGCGATCTCCTCGAAGCTCGGGGCATAGCCCTGGGCCGCAATCTGGCCAGAGATGAAGTCGAGGATTTCGCGTTGACGGCGCGTCAGTGGCACACTGTCTCCCGAACAGATACCGAAGCTTAATCTACCCGAAAATCGCCCGAACGCAAGCATGTCCAAGACCACGCTCGACGCCATCCTCAGGGCCACGCGCCAACGCATCGCGGGGCTGCGCGGGGAGGCGCGCCAGCTGGCGCGCCGCGCGGCGGCCGCGCCCGAGCCGCGGCCGTTCGCCCGGGCGCTCGCCGGGCCGGCGGTCGGCGTCATCGCCGAGGTGAAGCGCCGCTCCCCGTCGGCCGGGGCCATCCGCGAGGACTTAGACCCCGTGGCGCACGCCGTGGCCTACGAGCGGGGCGGGGCCCGGGCGATCTCGGTGCTGACCGACGAGCTGCACTTCGGCGGCTCGCTCGACGACCTCGCCCGCGTGGCGCAGGCGGTAGGGCTGCCCGTGATCCGCAAGGACTTCATCCTCGACGAGCTGCAGCTGTTCGAGGCGCGGGCGGCGGGGGCGAGCGCGGTGCTGCTGATCGTGCGCGCCCTGGCGCCCGAGGCGCTCGCGGCGCTGGCCCGCGCGGCCGCGAGTCTCGGGCTCGCGGTCGTCGCGGAGATCCACGCCGCGGCGGAGCTCGCGCCCGCGCTCGCCGTCGGGCCCGCGGCGCTCGGCGTCAACAGTCGCGACCTGGGGACGTTCACCCTCGATCTCGCGCTCGCCGAGCGCCTCGTGGCGAGCGTCCCCGGCGGCGTGCCCGTCATCGCGGAGAGTGGCATCGAGACCCGCGGCGATGTCGAGCGCATGGCGGCGGCGGGTGCGGATCTCGTGCTCGTCGGCACCGCGGTGGCGCGGACGGGCGATCCGGCGGCGGCGGTGGCGGCGTTGGTCGGCGTGGCGCGCAGCGCCCGGCGCGCCGGAGGGCGCCGGTGAGCGCCCCGACCCCGGGCGGCGGCGCGCGCGCGATGGACGGCCGCTTCGGCCCCTACGGCGGCCGCTACGTTCCCGAGACGCTCATGGCCGCGCTCGAGGAGTTGGAGCGCGTGTACACCGCGGCGCAGCAGGACCCGCGCTTCTGGGCCGAGCTCGGGGACCTGTGGAAGAACTACGCCGGGCGGCCCACGCCGCTCACCGAGGCGCCGCGCCTCGCCGCCCAGGTCGGGCCGGGTGTCGTGGTTGCCTTGAAGCGCGAAGACTTGAACCACACGGGCGCGCACAAGATCAACAACACCCTCGGTCAGGTGCTGCTCGCCCGGCGCATGGGCAAGCGCCGCATCATCGCCGAGACCGGGGCCGGCCAGCACGGCGTGGCGACGGCCACGGTGTGCGCCCGCTTCGGGCTCGAGTGCGTGGTCTACATGGGTGAGGAGGACATGCGGCGCCAGCGGCTCAACGTGTACCGCATGGAGCTCATGGGGGCGCGCGTCGTGCCGGTGACCGCCGGGACCCGGACGTTGAAGGACGCGACCAACGAAGCGTTGCGCGACTGGGTCACCAACGTCACGACCACGCACTACATCCTCGGCTCGGTGGTGGGCCCCGATCCCTATCCCCGCATCGTGCGCGATTTCCAGGCCGTGATCGGTCGGGAGGCGCGGGCGCAGGTGCTCGAGCGGTGGGGCCGCCTGCCGCACACGGTCGTCGCCTGCGTCGGTGGCGGTTCCAACGCGATCGGCATCTTCAGCGCGTTCCTGGACGACCGGGACGTGGCGCTCGTGGGCGTCGAAGCGGCGGGCGAGGGCCTGGCGAGCGGCCGCCATGCGGCGTCGCTGGCGCGCGGGCGTCCGGGCGTGTTTCACGGCAGCCTGAGCTATCTCCTGCAGGACGCCGACGGCCAGGTGCAGCCCGCCCACAGCGTCTCGGCGGGGCTCGATTATCCAGGGGTTGGGCCCGAACACGCTTACTTGAAGGACAGCGGTCGGGTATTGTATGAGGCGGTAACCGACCAGCAGGCCCTCGAGGCGTTCGCCGCGCTATCGCGGCTCGAGGGGATTCTGCCGGCGCTGGAGAGCGCCCACGCCGTCGCCTGGGTGCTGGGGCGTCGCGGGCGGTTGCGTGCGGGCGACATCGTGGTGCTGAACCTGAGTGGCCGGGGCGACAAGGACGTCGCGCTGGTCGCCGAACTCACGGGAGCCACCGTCTGACGAACGCGCCGATACCGGACCTCGCGCTACCACCGCAGCAGGTCGAGGAACTGATGCAGGTCCTCTCCAAGGGGATCCGCGCCACCCAGTTGTATCTGCCGAACAATCCCGTCTACCAGCGCGCCGTCGACAACATCCGGGCTGCGTTTCGCCAGATCTGGCAAGCCACCGAGGATCTCGTCTTCGATATCGGCGAGACGGAGCTCCGCTGGGAGGACAACGTCGTCTACAACCAGGAGCAGCGCTCCGAGAGCATCGCCTGGACGCTGTTCAAGGACGGCGTGCGCTCGCTCAGTTTCCGGCCCGGGGTCGAGGACACCGAGATCGTGCGCTTCCTCGGCGTGCTCCAGCAGGCGCGCAATCTCCAGGCCGACGCGCCCGACGATCTGCTGACGCTCTTGTGGGCGCAGGACTTCCAGCTCATCAGCTACACGTTCCGCGAGCTCGTGACCGAGAACGCCGTCCCGATCGAGGCCGGGGCACCGGTGCCAGCGACGCCGCCGTCGCAGCTACGCCAGGCTGTGCAGGAGGAGGCGCCGCCGCCGCGGCGTGAGGGGCTCGTGTCGATCGACGACTTCGACACCACGCTCTACTTCCTGGAAGACGCCGAGGTCGACTACCTGAAGCAGGACGTCGAGCGCGAGTACTCGCAGGACCTGCGCCGCAACGTCTTGTCGATGTTGTTCGATCTGCTCGAGCTGCAGACCTACAGCACGGTGCGGGCGGAGCTGCTCTCGATCCTCGAGAATTTCATCCCGTATCTCCTGGGCGCGGGCGACTTCCGTTCGGTCGCCCTGATCCTGCGCGAAACGCGCACGATCCTGGAGCGGGCGCGCGAATTGATTCCGGAGCATCGCCAGACGCTCGAGGCGTTGCCGGCCCGCTTGTCGCAAGCGGACGCCTTGTCGCAGCTGTTGCAGTCGCTCGACGAAGCGGCGGTGCATCCGACCGAGGAAGACTTGACCGAGCTGTTCCAGGAGCTCCGCCCCGAGGCGCTGGCGACGCTCATGGGCTGGATCGCCAAGCTGCACAACGAGCGCGTGAGGGATTTGGTGGCGGCCGCCGCCGCCCGGCTCGCCCAGGCGAACGCGCCGGAGGTGCTGAAGGCGCTCGCGAGCACCGACGCCGGCACGCAGCAGGAGATGGTGAAGCTCGCCGGCCGTTTGAAGCTCCCGGGCGCAGCCGAGGGCATGGAGCCGCTGCTGAGCTCGGGGGACCGCGGCTTGAAGCTCGCCGTGGTCGAAGCGCTGACCGCGATCGCCAGCCCCTCCGCCCTGCGCATGCTCGAGGGGGCGATCGATGACACCGAGCGCGACGTGCGGATCGCGGCGGTGCGCTTCCTCGCGGGCCGCGCCTACCGCAACGCCGCGACCCGGATCGAGGCGATGGTCACCGGGTCCAAGCTCCGCAACGCCGATCTCACCGAGAAGATGACGTTCTTCGAGGCGTTCGGGGCGCTGGTGGGCGCGCGCGGCATTCCCACGCTCGACAAGATGCTCGTCCCCAAGGGCCTGCTGGGGAAGAAGGAGGATCCCGAGACCCGCGCCTGTGCGGCGATGGCGCTCGGCAAGATCCGCACGCCCGAGGCGCGCGCCGTGCTCGAGCGCGCCGCCCAGGACAAGGAGCCGTTGGTGCGCAATGCCGTGAGCCGCGCGCTGCGCGAGGTGGGGGCGTGAGCGACGAGCCGCCGGTGCGGGGCTCGATCGCCGACACGGTCCAGACGACCGACGGCTTCCTGCGCCACATGGGGCGCGACTTCCTGCACGTCTTGTACACGGCGTTCCGCTCGCTGAAGCTCTACCCCGTCGAGAACGCCCAAGTCCAGAAGGCCCTCGACGAGCTGACCAGCACGACGAAGCACCTGCTCGATGTCGAGAAGGAGGTCGAGCTGCGGCTGCAGGGCGAGTTCCTGTTCGTCAACTCCACGCGGTTGCGGCTCGACCTCGACAACTACGCCTCCTTCTCGCACATCTTGGGTGTGCTGCGCCAATGCGGCATTGGCGCCGTGCGGGTGGACGAAGGGGTCGAGCGCAAGGAGCTGCAGATCTTCGTGTCGCTCCTCCTCTCCTACGCCACGAAGGAAGCGACGCCCAACAAGGTGTTCGACCTCGGCCAGAAGCTCTCCGACGGGGGGGTGGCGCACATCGGCGTCGAGCCCCCCCTGGAGACCGACGAGGACACCGAAGACGAGGAGCGCCAGAAGGAGGCGGCGAAGCGCACCTACGCGCGTTCCGTGGCGGTGACGAAGGAGGTCATCAACTCGATCCGCATGGGCCGCACGGCCAACGTGAAGAAGGTCAAGCGCGCCGTCCAGGCGATCGTCGACCAAGTGCTCAACAACGAGGCCTCGCTCGTCGGCCTCACGACGCTGCGCGACTACGACGAATACACGTTCACCCACTCGGTGAACGTCTGCATCTTCTCGGTCGCGCTGGGGCGCAAGCTGGGTCTCACGAAGCTGCAGCTGTACGACCTGGGGATGGCGGCGCTGTTCCATGACGTCGGCAAGTCCCGCGTGCCGTTGGAGGTGCTGAACAAGGAGGGCGGGCTGACCGACGAGGAGTGGCGGATCATGCAGGCGCATCCCTGGCTCGGCGTGCTCACCCTGTTCGGCCTGCGCGGTTACGGCGAGATCCCCTACCGCGGCATGGTCGTCGCCTACGAGCACCACATGAAGACCGACCTCACCGGCTATCCCAAGTCGCTGCGGCCGCGCGAGCTCTCGATTTACTCGAAGATCGTCTCGGTGGCGGACGGCTTCGACGCCGCCACGAGCCGCCGGGTCTATCAGACCGTGCCGATCCAGCCCGATCAGGTGCTCAAGGAGATGTGGGAGAATCCGCGCCGCGGCTACGACCCCGTCGTCGTCAAGGCGTTCGTCAACCTGATTGGCATCTACCCCGTGGGCACGTGCGTCATCCTCGACACCTACGAAGTGGCGATCGTGCACGGGGCGAACGCCGACGTCACCCACGTGCACCGTCCGATGGTGCGCGTCGTGACGACCCCCGACGGTGGGCTGGTGCATCCCGGGGTGCTCGTCGATCTCTCGCACAAGGATGCCGAGGGCCACTATCCGCGCACCATCGTCAAGGTCACCGACCCGGTCAAGTACGGCATCAACGTCGCCGACTACTTTGTCTGAGCACCCGATCGCCGCGCGCTGGCGGGCGATTCGGGGAGCGGCGGGCGTGCGGCGCGCGGCCCTGATTCCATACCTCACCGCCGGATTTCCGACCCCGGCCGACTCGCTCGCCGCGCTGGTGCGCCTCGCCGCCGCGGGGGCGGACTTCATCGAGGTGGGGCTGCCTTTTTCCGACCCCCTCGCCGACGGGCCCACGATCCAGCGCTCCACGCAGGTGGCGCTCGAGCAGGGCATGACCGTGGCGCGCGCGCTCGAGCAGATCCACCGGGCCGCGCTGGCGATCCCGGTGATCGTGATGACGTATGTGAACCCGGTGCTGGCATTCGGGGTCGAGCGCTTCGTGCGGGAGGCCGCGGCCGCGGGGGTCACGGGGCTCTTGCTCACCGACTTCCCGGCGGGTGCGGACCTCGAGCTCGAGGCGCTCGTCCGGGCGAGCCCGATAGCCCTGATCCGCCTCATCGCGCCGACGACGAGCCCCGCCCGCTTGGCGAGTGCCGTGCGCGGGGCGAGTGGGTTCCTCTATCTGATCTCGCGGCTCGGCGTGACGGGGGCGCGCGACCAGGTGCCACCCGATCTGCCCGAGCACGTGGCCCGCGTGCGCGCCGCGAGCGCGCTGCCCGTGGCGGTTGGGTTCGGCATCTCGACCGCCGCGCAAGCGCGCGCCACGGCGGCCGTGGCGGATGGGGTGGTCGTGGGCAGCGCCATCGTGGACGCGCTCGCCGCCGGTGGGCTCGGCGCGGCCGAGCGGCTGGTGCGCGAGCTCGCGCAGGCGGTCGGGGCCGGGAACGGGGGCGGGGGCGGGGGCGCCGCATGACCGCGCAGCGCCTCGTCACGATCTACAGCCGCGTGCTCGCGATCGGTGGCCCGCTGCTGCTCGGCGCGGCGCTGCTCGTGGACCCGCGCTGGACCGGCCAGCTGCTCGAGATCGGCGCCATGGCCGTGGCCGCGTTCCTGTTACGTGGGGCCCAGGTGCCCCTGAGCAAGTACTCCTACTTGAACCAGATGGGCCTGGTGGCGCTCGCGGGGGGCCTGCTCGTCGGCCTCCCCGCGACCGCGCTCGCCCTCGCGTTCGGGGTGCTCGGGGCCGACTGGCTGTGGCAGCGCAAGATGTTCCGGGCGGCGCTCGTGAACCTGGGACGCGAGCTCGTCGCCCTGGTGGGCGCGTACGGCGTGTACGCCGCCGCGCTGCGCCTCTCCGACGTGGCGGCGCCCGAGCTGCGGGTGGAGCTCATCCCGGCCCTGTTCTTCTTCGGGCTCGCCTACTTCGTCATCAGCCGGCTGCTCTTCTACTTCGCCCTGATCATCCGGGGCAAGCTCGAGCAGGACGAGCGGCTGCTGATCCTGCGCTACGAGTGTATCGGCTACGGTGCAACGGGGATCGCCACCGCCATCGTCGTCGGCACGGTCACCTTCTGGCCGCCGCTCGCCTGGCTGTTCGTGGCGGCGGCGCTCGGGGCGTTGGGGCTCCTGTTCAAGCACACGCTCGAAGAGGCGATCGCGGCCGAGGAACTGAACAAGATCCACGCGATGGAGGCGGTCATCACCAGCAACATCAGTCTCGAGGACTCCTTCGCCCGGATCGAGCGCCTCGCGCACCGCCTCGTGGACTGGGGCGACTTCCGCATCTACCGCCGCCAGGAGGGTGGGTTACAGCTCGCCTACCGTGGGCAGATCGGGCGAGCCGAGCGCTGGGACCCGACGCCGGACACGGCCGCCCTGCGCGAGCACGTGACGCAGACGGGCGAGGCGGTCGTGATCGACGACGCGACCCGCGATAAGCGCCTCGCCGACGCTCCGCTGGCGGTGCAGAGCCTGGTGATGGTGCCGCTCAAGTTCGGCGACAAGGTGATCGGCACCCTCGAGCTCGATCATCACAAGCGCAAGGCGTACCGCGGCAAGGACGTGCTCACGATCAACACGTTTGCCAACCAGCTGGCGACGGCGATCCACATCACCGAGCTGCGCCGGCCGCTGGTCGAGACGGTCGAGACACTGACCCAGCAGCTCGCCACGCTCGCGCGGGCCGCCCAGGCGCTCCGGGAAGCGGCGAGCGCGGTGGCCCAGTCGACCGGCGCGATCCGGAAGGGCGTGCTGGCCGAGGAGGGCGAGGTCTCGAGCGGGCTCGAGGCGACCGAGAGCCTGGCGCGGGTATCGCGCCGCGTGTCCGAGGACGGGACCGACGCGGCGCACGCGTCCACCACGGCGAGCGAGGTGGCGCACAAGAACCGCAGCCAGATTCAGGATGCGATCGGCCGCCTCGTGGCGCTCAAGACGTTTGTAGGGGAGGCCTCGGCCAAGGTACAGCAACTGGGCCAGGTCAGCCGCCGCATCACGGGCTTCATCGCCTCGATCCGCGAGCTCGCCGACATGACCAACCTGCTGGCGCTGAACGCCGCGATCGAGGCGGCCCGGGCTGGCAAGCACGGCAAGGGGTTCGCGGTCGTGGCCGAGGAGGTGCGTCGGCTCGCCGAGCAGAGCGCGAGCGCGGCGCTCGAGGCCGGGGAGCTGGTACAGGACATCCACCGCCAGGTGGGGGACGTCGTGGAGCAGATGCGGCGCGGGCACGTGAGCGTGAGCGGTGTCGAGGAGCTCTCGGCGGCGGCGCTCACGGCGCTGGACGCGATCGTCGCGGCGACGGCCGAGGCGACGGGTCACGCCCAGCGGATCGCGGCGGCCGCCGGGGAGCAAGACCAGGCGTTCGGGAAGCTGCGCGAGCGGATCCACGCGGTGGCCGCGATCGCCGGGAAGAACCGCGCCGAGGCGGACGACGTCGCGACCCGTGCCGACGAGGCGGCGCGCGGGCTCACCGACCTGGAGCGCGCGACCCGCGGGCTCGAGGAGGTGGCTGCGATGCTGCGCGAGCTGACCCGGGGCTTTGCGAGCGTCGCCTAGCCGGGGTAGCATTCCGCCGTGACCAAGGAGCCGGTGTACGTGGCGCTGGGCTCGAACCTCGGGGACCGCGCGGCGCATCTCGCCTACGCGCGCGACCGACTCGCGGCGCTGCCGCGCACTCGGGTGCTCCGCGCGTCGGCGGTCGAAGAGACCGCGCCGCTCGGGCCGGTGCCGCAGGGCTCCTATCTCAACCAGATGGTGCTGCTCGAGACGGCGCTCGAGCCAGGCGAGCTCCTGGCCGAGCTGCACGCCATCGAGGCGGCGCGGGGGCGCGAGCGGCGGGTGCGCTGGGGCCCCCGCACGCTCGATCTCGACATCGTGCGCTACGGTACCCGCACGCTGGCCGGGCCCGATCTCTCGCTGCCGCACCCCGAGCTCGAGCACCGCGACTTCTGGCTGCGGGAGATCGCCGAGCTGGACGCCGCCACCGCTGCGCCCCGTGGCTGACGCGCCCAAACCGGTCACCGTCACCGCGCTCTTGAAGATGAAGGAGCAGGGCGAGCGCATCGTCGTCCTCACCTGTTACGACGCGCTGTTCGCCCGCCTGCTCGACGCGGCTGGCGTGGACGTGCTGCTGGTGGGCGACTCGGTGAACCAGATCCTCGCCGGCGCCGAGACCACGCTCTCCGCCACGCTCGAGCAGATGATCTATCACACCAAGATCGTGCGCCGTGGCAGCGAGCGCGCGCTGGTCGTGTGCGACATGCCGTTCCTCAGCTATCAGGTGTCCCGCGAGGAAGCGATCCGGAACTGCGGGCGCGTGCTGGCGGAGACCGGGTGTCACGCCGTCAAGCTCGAGGGCGGCCAGCCGATGGCCGAGACCGTGCGGGCGCTGGTGGACGTGGGGATTCCGGTGATGGGGCATCTCGGCCTCACGCCGCAGTCGGTGCACGCGCTCGGCGGGTACCGCGTGCAGGGGCGCGACGCGGCGACCGCCGAGCGGCTGCAGCGGGACGCGACCGCCCTCGAGGCCGCGGGCGCGTTCGCGATCGTGCTGGAGCTCGTCCCGGCGCCGCTCGCCTCGCAGATCACCAAGGCTCTCACCATCCCGACGATCGGCATCGGGGCGGGGCCCGCGTGCGACGGCCAGGTCCTCGCCCTGCCCGACATGCTCGGCTTGAACGACCGATTCGCCGCCAAGTTCGTGAAGCGCTATGCGGCCCTCGCCGCGGACGTGCGAGAAGCGGTCGAGCTGTACGCGGCCGAGGTGCGCGAAGGCCGCTATCCCGGGCCGGAGCATTCGTTTCCGAAGTGACGCGGCCCACGAAGACCGACCTGTCGCGGCGCGAGCTCGTGGCCTTGTTGGGGGCGGCGGCGCTCGGCCCGCACGTCGGGCCGGGGCGCCGGGCGCCGGTCCGGTCTCCCGGGGTGGGGTTTCGGGTTCGGACCATCACGGCCGGTACGACGCTCGGCGACCCGCGCGATCACGCGCCCGTGGACGCGGCGCTCGCGTTTCTGGGGCGCGTCCGGCGCAGCTTCGCGGACGCGGGCTACGAGGTACAAACCGTGCGCGTCGCGACGCAGCCGCTCGTCGCCGGCCTCGGGCCGCGCGAGCGCGCGGCCGCACTGCCGGCGCTCCAGGCGCTCGACCGCACCGTCACCGGCGCCAACGCGCTCCTCTCGATTGGTCCCGTCCCCGGTGCCGACGCCGCGGCCGACCCCGCCGAGTTCGCGCAGTGGGTCACCGAGCTGCTCCGCACCACCCGCAATCTGAGCTGCAGCGTCTCCGTCGCATCGCCCGACGGTGGCGTCGCGAGCGGGGCCGCGGGCGCCGCCGCCCAGGCGATGCTCGCTGTCGCGCACGGTACGGCCGGTGGGATCGGCAACTTCCGCTTCGCGGCGGCCGCCAACGTACCGGCGGGGACGCCGTTCTTTCCCGTCGCCTACCACGGCGGGCCGGACGCGTTCGCCATCGGACTCGAGTCGCCGCCGCTCGTGGCCGAAGCCTGCCGCGCGCCGCACACCCTGGCGGAGGCGAAGGCGCGCCTCACCAGCCTGTTCGAGGCGCGCCTCGGTGCGATCGGCGAGCTCGCGACCGGACTCGCCGAGCGCGAGCAGCGGCGCTACCTCGGGATCGACGCTTCGCCCGCCCCTGGCAAGGACGCGAGCATCGGCGCGGCGATCGAAGCGCTCACCGGCCTCCCGTTCGGCAGTGCGGGTACGCTCGCCGGGTGCGCCGCCATCACCGACGTCTTGAAGCGGCTCCGCGTGCGGACGTGCGGCTATTCGGGCCTCATGCTCCCGGTGCTGGAAGATCCCGTGCTCGCGCGCCGGGCGGCGGAGGGGCGCTACAGCGTGCGCGAATTGCTGTTGTACTCGAGCGTGTGCGGCACCGGGCTCGATGTGATCCCGCTGGCCGGGGACATCCCGGCTGAGCGCGTCGCCGCGCTCATCGGCGACGTCGCAGCGCTCGCCGTGAAGCTCGCGAAACCGCTCTCGGCGCGCCTCTTCCCGATGCCGGGCCATGCGGTCGGCGATGTGGCCCACTTCGACGACCCGTTCCTGACCGACTGCGTCGTGCTGCGCCTGGAGTAGCGCACGCGCGGGCGCGCTCACCTCGGGGGACCTACCCAATCCGAGTGGTCCCGCATTTGTTTTAACGCGCCATGCACGAGCTCGCGAGCCCGCCGGCGATGCGCGCCTGGTCGCGCGGGGAGCGCGCCCGCGGGCGGCGGATCGCCTTCGTCCCAACCATGGGATTCTTGCACGAAGGCCATCTGCGGCTCGTGGACCACGCGCGGGAGCGCGCCGACCGCGTGGTCCTGAGCATTTTCGTGAACCCCCTGCAGTTCGGGCCGGGCGACGATTTCGCCGCCTATCCCCGCGACTTGGCGCGCGACCGCACCCTCGCCGCCGCGCGCCAGGTGGACTGCCTATTCGTTCCGGAGGCCGCGGCTCTCTACCCGGCCGACCCCCTGGTCAGGGTCGACCCCGGGCCGCTCGCCGCCACGCTGGAAGGGAGCGCCCGGCCGGGACACTTCGCGGGCGTCTTGACCGTCGTCACCAAGCTGTTCCACTGGGTCGAGCCCGACGTCGCCGTGTTCGGGCGCAAGGACTTCCAGCAGGCGCTCTTGGTCGAGCGGTTGGCGGCCGATCTCGATTTCCCCGTCGAGATCGCCGTGCGGCCCACGGTGCGCGAGCTCGACGGCCTTGCGCTGTCGTCACGCAACGCCTACCTGACCCCCGACGAGCGCCGCGCCGCGCTCGCCCTGTCGCGCGCGCTCCGCGCAGTCGAGCAGGCGTGGCGCGGTGGCGAGGCCGATCCCCAGGCGCTGGTGCGTCGCGGCATGGAGCTGCTCGCCACCCCCGGCGTGACGCCCGAGTACTTGGTCCTCGTGGACCGCTCGCTCCGGCCCGTGACCCGGGTCGACGCGCGCACCGTGGCCCTGGTGGCAGCGAAGGTCGGGTCGACCCGGCTCATCGACAACGTGGTGCTGGGCGACGGCATGGCGGCCGACACGGCGGTGCGCGCCTGATGGCGCTGCCCGCCTGGGCCGTGGTGACGCCGGCGCGCCGGGCGCACATCGAGCGCGTGGTCGCGCAGCTGGACGCCTGGGCGACGGCGATGCACACCCCCGACCCCGAGCGGGCGCGCTGGCTGCGCGCGGGGTGGTTGCACGATGCGCTGCGCGACGCGCCCCAGGCGAGCGAGCTCGAACATGGCCCGCGCGCGGCCGAACGCGCCGCGCAGGACGGCGAGCGGGACCAGGGCGTGCTCAGCGCGGTGCGCTACCACTCGCTCGGCTACGCCGGGTGGGACGCGGTGGGCCGGATGCTCTATCTCGCCGATTACCTGGAGCCGGGTCGGCCGTTCGATCAGCAGGTGCGGCGCTCACTCGCCGCCCGGGTCCCGGACGAGCGCGATCGAGTGCTGCAGGAGGTCGCGGCGCGCCGGATCGAGCGGGTGATCGCGAGCCCCTGGCCGCTGGTGCGCGAGACGGTGGACTTCTGGAACGCGCTCGTCAGCTCCTGATCGCGGGCGCCCTGGCGCTGGTCGCCTGTCGCGACCGGGCGGGTGCGGCGAGCCGCCCCATCCCCGGCGAGCACGGCCCGCACATCGTGGTCGAGGTCTTGAACGCGAGCGGGCGGGCCGGCCAGGCGAAGGTGGGCACCCGCCTGTTGCGGCGCGCGGGGATCGACGTGGTGAGTTTTGGTAACGCTCCCACCGCGCTCGGCACGCTCGATTCCACGCAAATCGTCGTGCGGCGCGGCGTGCCCGCGGTGGGGGAGCGGGTACGCAAGGCGCTTGGGATGGGGCGGGTGGTCGTCGCGCGCGACAGCGGCAAGCTACTCGATGCCAGCGTGTTGCTCGGCGCGGACTTTGCGCCGCGCGTCGAGTTCCACCCGTAGCTGCCCGCACGCAGCGCTGATGTCGAGCCCCCGGCTGCGGCGCAGCACTGCCGCCACGCCGAGCCGCTTGAGCCGGCGCTCGAACGCGAGCATCTGGGTCCGCGAGCTCGGCACCAAGTCGGGCGCGCCGCCCGGGTGGAGCGGCAGCAGGTTCACGAGCGCCCCGAGGGGGCGCGCGAGCTGCGCCAGCGCGTCGGCCTGAGCGGGCGTGTCGTTCGTGCCCCCGATCAGAACGTACTCGAGCGTCACGCGCCGGCGGAACTGCGCGAGCGCGGCAACGAGGTCGGGGAGCTGGTACTTCTTCTCGATCGGCATCAGGTCCTGGCGCAGCTCGCTGGTGGGGGCGTGGAGCGACACCGCCAGGCGGAACTGCTCCGGCCGCCGCGCCAGCGCGGCGAGGGCGGGGAGGATCCCCACCGTCGACACGGTGAGGTGACGCGCCCCGATCCCGAGCCCGTCGGGGTGATTGAGGATCGTGAGCGCGGTGTCGACCGCGGCCCAGTTCAGGAGCGGCTCGCCCATCCCCATGAACACCACGTTCGTGGGCGTGAGTGCGGGATCGAGGAGCCTCACCTCGCGCGCCTGGCCCGCGATCTCGGCGGCCGTCAGGTTGCGGCGAAACCCCATGCGCCCGGTCGCGCAGAATACGCAGCCGAGCGCGCAGCCCACCTGCGACGAGATGCACAGGGTGCGCCGCTTCCCCTCGGGGATGAGCACCGATTCGATCGCTTCGCCGTCGCCCAGATCCCACAGATACTTCTCCGTCCCGTCGGTCGAGCGCTGCCGGGTGACGAGTGTCAGGCGCGGCGGCGGGAACGCTGCGGTCAGCGCGGCGCGCAGCTCGGCCGGCAGCTCGCTCGCCTCGTCCCAGGCGCGCACGGGGCGCTGCCACAGGCGAGGCAGCACCTGCTTCGCTCGGTAGGGTGGCTCGCCGCGCTCGGCGAGCCACAGCGCGAGTGCCTCGCGCGCTTGGAGCGGGGACAGGGACCACAGGTCTAGCATGTAAGTGCCGCTCGGGAAATGCGTTGCATGTCACACATAACGTAACTAGTATGAGGCAACAAGGGATCTTCCGAGCACCGTGGGACGCGAGACGACTCCATTGACCGACCCGTCAACAGGCACACACGCTGACATCCAGATCAAGTCCGCAGTGCCCACGTTCTTGGTGCCCGACGTAGCGAGCACGGCACGTTGGTACGCCGAGCACCTGGGGTTCCGCACCACGGGGACATTTCCCAAGCAGGAGCCCTACGCCTACGCGAGCGTGCAGCGCGATGGGGCGGAAATCATGCTGTTGTCTCTTGTGGGTTACGAGAAGCCGGATCTCTCGGCCAGACGACCGGAAGGCCTTTGGGATGCGTATATCCGACTGCGGGGAGTGCACGCGTTGTACGACGCCGTACGCGGCGAAGCATTCATCCAGATGTCCCTGAAGAGACAGCCCTACGGTGATTGGGAGTTCGAAGTGCGCGATCCGAACGGCTACGTTCT
>WNEZ01000255.1_pt1 | contig 72433 bp, 62 predicted proteins | sample 5400521 | NCBI WGS metagenome assembly WNEZ01 (sample SAMN13153339, study PRJNA577476) | soil metagenome | isolation source: 120 cm saprolite under Douglas fir tree site 2 hole 1 replicate 1 | place: USA:California | collected 2015-04-18
TAGACTACTCTTGCAGGAACAGCGAGTTCAGTTTTATTGGGATCATTGAAGGTCTCCCATTCCTTCATCATGGCGAATATCAAATTTCTTCTCTGAATCACTTCGCAAGAGTCTATAGACGGTTCAATCAATGCTGGACTCCCAGAGGGAATCACGTCAACGCTATCAAACCTGACCGTGGCTGTCCGCAGTCCAACCGCACAGACTTGGACCCGGTGTGCATCACCGCTACCTCTGTTAGTTAGCTTGAGACGCGTAATCTGATCCACTTGGCGCTCATCGAACACATCTACGTAAATTCTTGGATCGGACTCCGAGATTCCTAGAGCCTCTTGCTTGGCTGATATCTCCCTCACGGAAGGCTGGATTAGCCTTGCATGTCCATGCTCATCTACTGAGACGTGCTCGGGGTTAGCCATAGCCTGCAGTGTTCTCTCCGGTATCAGATAGCATCTGATCGCGTCATTGTCCGTCTGAAGCGCAACGCTCTTAGCTAACTCGCATTCAAGCAACTCAAACGGCGCATTGCCACGGAATGAGAGTCTGGCGTTTGTGAACGTGCAGCGATAGAACCGCTTGCCATCTAACTCCACAGTCTCGTTTAGGAACGCCTGATGGCTGACCGTTTCCCATCGCGGATTCGTGAAGCAATCAACTGTTCCTTCCTCCTCCGCAGAAAGCTTAGCGACAGTATCCCCTCTTGTCTGTGACCCCTTTTGTCTGGTAATGTCCCGCTCTCGATGTTCTATCGTTCCCCTGTGCCGGGCCAAACGACTCCTGAACAGAAGCCACATTATGCCGCCGATGATCATGCACACCGTCCCTACAGAAATGACAAACGAGAATGGGGCGGCCTTAATCACCGGCCACTCCTTGTGCAAAGTCTCGATTACGCTTGTGTCTAGTAGTTGCATGCCCGAGATTGTACGCCTGTAGGAAATGCGTAGCCCGAAAGAATCTGTTGTGTTGTCAATGACTTGGAGATGCTTTTGCGATTTTCCAGCCAGCACCGAAAAAGGCCATCCAAATCCTTCTGGCGTCCGACTGATCTGGAGTTTCACCACACAGAGTTTCGAAGCCAGGGCGGAGACGATTCAGTGCAGAACATGATCACACTGTGCGTGGGATGCCACTCCATTGTGCACCCCGATGGGTGACCGAGGCCGCGCCGTACAACCCACTGCTAAATCGATGATATCTAGCTCTCAGCTCAGATTTTCTCGAGCACAGAGCGCTACTTCAAGCAGCCTCTAGCAGCCTGCTAGACAGGTCTGGGCGGATTTGTATACCCAGTTGCCTTCTTTGAGTTAGGTCGCGCACGCGGGCGCCTACCGCGGAAAAAAAATCAGGGCCGCTTTCTGAGTTCAATTTTCTTGGGCGACTGGCAATTATTCTTGCTTTCCTCGTTCATTTGCTGGTGGGGTTGCTTGTGTAATGAGTCTAGCCAATTCAAAAGCGGATCTAACGACCGCGGAACGGTCTGGCTGCCGTTATCATCCATGAAGATTAGGTTCTGCCAGTGGTCGGTGCGGAAGATGCTGATCTGCAGTATCTCGGACACACGGGTCATCCTCGGCGAGCCGGGCTTCTCTTGAGAAAGCCGCGGGAGGCCGTCGTTATCAAGCATCCGCTGAACTTTCAGCAATTCGGAACTCGGCAGGGAACCTTCCAATACCTTGGTGCGGTCTCTGTGGGCGGTCTCCAAGTGAAAATGGCCGTCGTGGCGTAAGAGAACACAAATGGCATGTCCTGGTGTTGTGCGCTGAACACGGACCAAGTACGGAGAGATCTCAGAGTCGGCAGGGCGCACGCTTTGAGAAAATGCAGGCAGACCGCCTGAAATCAGAACGGCTGAGACGAAATGAACCAGCACGCAGCGCACGCCTGCAGAAGCGCGTCGTCCCGGCCCGCGAGCAGAGCGGATGGGCGGCATGGGCAGATATGTGCTGCAGAAGAAGAATGAGGGATCGTTACGTCGCGCCAACAGACGGCTAAACCGCGGCTAAACCGATCCCTCGGCTAAGCCGCTCCCTGGGACGCAGCTGGGGATTTCAGCGGGACGGCGTAAATCAGGCGCGCGGATGAGGCAACCCTGCTAAGCTGTCGCGGTGCGATTCGGCACTCCAGACGGTGACCAGTTTGACCTCGCGAGTTTTGGCCGAACCATCTTCTTTCTTGCCCGAGCGGCCGACCAGTGCCGAGTGGCGCATGGGAATTCCGGTTCCGTCCTGCCCAGATAGAGAGTAGCCGGAACCGGGGTCTGGGACAGCGGTTCGACGCACTGCCGCTCGTAGTCGGCGATCTCCGCCCAAAACCTCGGCAGCGCGTTCCACTTGCTTGGCATTCACATCCACTCCGGCTAATTCGCGCAGTAAAGTGCCGCTCTTTACGAAGGTGACCAGGGTGGCAGCGCTGCCCGCCATCCGCAGAACGGCCGGGACAAAGAGAAGTCTTGTGACTCAGCGCGCGGCCCGGCAAAAGCATTCGCGCTTCCGGAAAGAAGCTACGAGAGGACGGGATCCCATTGTCAATCCGACCATGTACTTCCGAGTTCTAGGCAAGTTTATTCCCTCCGGGCATAATGGTAAGGATTATGTCTCGATACTGCCCAGCATTGGTACTGGTTGCGGCTACTCTGCTGATTGGCTGCGGAGGGGGGACAGCCGCGTTGAAGACAAGTCCTGCAGGCAATGGCAGCGCCGGTGCGGGTCAACTGTCCGTCTCTCTCTCAACGATTGATTTCGGCAATGTAGCTATCGGCAGCAGCAGCACCCGGACTGGCACGCTCACTGCGGGCACGTCCGCTGTGGCCATATCCTCCGCAAGTTGGAGTGGGCAGGGATATTCGGTCAATGGCTTTAGGTTTCCGGTCACGCTGACGGCAGGACAGAGCGTTCCCTTTACAGTCACCTTCGCCCCGCAGGTGACGGGTATGGCCGCCGGCCGTATTTTGTTTATCAGTGACTCGTCTAATTCTCCAACCACCGCAACACTCACCGGCACGGGTACCCAGGCCAAGCCCGCGGTGCCGACTGTAACCCTTTTCTGGAACCCGAGTTCTTCGCCAGTGATTGGTTACAATGTTTACCGTGGGACTACGTCGGGAGGGCCTTATCCTTCAAGGCTGACTTCGTCCCCGCAGCCAACCACCAGCTTTGTTGATAACACGGTGGCTTCCGGGGCGAACTATTACTATGTTGCGACGGCGGTGGACCAGGACTCCGTGGAGAGCGATTACTCCAACCAGATAACGGCGGTCATTCCTTGATTCCGCTGATGGTCAAAAGCAGGCCGGGCAAAGGGCGCGTCGGTGTCAAGGCCCCGTTTTCCTGCAGGACATGGTTGATGACTTGGTCGCGCGGAAACTCGAGTAAATTTCTGCCAGGAAAGCGGTAAAGTTCTGACTCTCCCTTCCTTCTGGGGATCCGTCATCCAGCGAAACAAGGAGTCTTCCCAGGGCAAGCCAAAAGCTTGAGGTCGCGGCAATAAACTGTTAGCGACGTCTGGTTGGTGAGGACGACGTCTAAATGTAGCTAGAGGGGCATCTGCTTCACTCGGTGACCCCAACAGAATATGGTTTCGTTTTCGTCTTGGTTTCGGGGTGAAGAATCCGATCCAGGGGAACGGGCTCTACCGCCACGGCTTGCTATACGAGGCGGAAGAAGAAATTGCCCCGGCTCTTTGATCGCCGGCGGTTAAACGGAACGCGAACTCATCCAGATAGCAATCGAGATTCACCTTCGCTGCTTGCCGCCTACAACTTAGTCCGCATGCGGATTCTGGCTCAAGCGACGTAGGCCAAGGCCGCATGTGTTCGCGGGCCCAAAAAAGATCCGCCGGCCACCAGCGGATGCAACCAAAACTCTTACCTGAGTCACAAAATCGCTGAGCCTGGAGTCAATCCAAGCCGGATTACCCTTTTTCCGCAGCCTGCTAACTAAAGAGTTCTGATTCAGCAACGCCTTTCTGACCTGCCTCAATTTTCTCATCCATGTAGAACTGAGGATCTCAGGGTTTCGGCGAACTCGTTGGGCGTGCGATAGCCCAGACTGCTGTGCGGTCGCTAGGCCTTGTACCGCAGCAGCTAGGCACAGTGCCGCAGCCATTCCATGATTGGTTCTACCCCCTGTCCATTGTGGCGCTGTGGTATTTGCCGTGTTGATAAGGTCAGCTACAGAGCTGTTGCCGAGCGTTGCATTCCCGTAAGTGCTTACGGAGGTAATAGAACTATTATCAATTTGAGAGATTTGGACACACACATCGCTTGTTCCCGTGATCGTTGTCGTCACCCCAGGCAGGGGGTTTACCAAAGAGGAGGAAGCATTCGTTCCCCCAAAATCTTTCCCACACGTTCCTACCGTGTACGAATAGACACGGGCAAACACTTTATATCCAGAGCTAGGAGCGGCAGACATGGTTACGGTGACCGTAGTTGCGCCACTGGCCGCGGAGCAGGTAAATGCCATTGCCGTGCCTAAGCCATTTTTGTCCCTTGCCGCCGTAGAGTTGACGATGGTGTAGGTGCTTCCGCCTGATGCCCCATTGTCTGTGACTGAACTGATGGTCCGCTGTGTCGTAGTGTCAAAATAAGCGACGCCTATAATGATGGCCTGCCCTGCTGCGCTGGCGTTGACGGAAGTAGTACACACGGAACTGCCTGATCCGCAGTTTCCATCGCTGTCGCTGTTTTGGACGCCGGTGAAGGTTGTTCCACTGGCAAAAGTCAGCGTTAAGCAGGGCATAGTTAGGAGGAAGAGCAAGAGTAAGCGTCTCACGTGATTGTGCGTGCCTCGATCTGCAAGTTTAGAACCTCAGCCGTAGCATAGTTGTCTCCGGCGTCGGCTCCGATCCGCTCTAACTGGAACCACATTGGTCGGCCAGCGGCGCAGTTAGTCATCGACATCGCGGTGAATGTGGTTAGTGCACTTTGGTTCGCTGTGCCCGTGTCTCCCCAAGGAATCAGGCACACTGTTTTCTTGAGAAATCCAGACTCGCGCCAGGGGCCGCCAGGGCAGTCCTAGATCGATGTCGTCAAGACCCTGCCGGTGACTCCTTGAGAATGATTCCGAACAGCCCCTTCTTGTTGAAGCGTCTGAGATCAGGGTGGAGTGGTTCGGCCTCGCAAATTATGGATTGGTGACCGGCAAAAGTCTGAGTGAAGGAGCGGAAACCCCAGTTAGCATCGACATCATCCGCGACGATTGCGCCACCCGGTCTTAAATTTGCCCAGGCTCGATCTAACTCGAAGCGTACGTTGCGTTCACTATGCAGGCTGTCGTGAACGAAAAGATCGATCTGCCCAATTTGAAAAAGCAACTTGGGAAGGCGGAGCCGGCTCGAACCCTTGATGTATGTCCACTGCCTTGCATGACGCTCGGTGACTGCCAAACCGACTTGCTTCTGCCAAACGGTTTCTATCGGCGGCAGGTCAATACTTGAGAGGTGGCCGCTTCCGTTTCTCTCCAGTGCCTCAAGAATAAAACGCGAGGTGACGCCATGAGCCACACCCGTCTCGACAACATTTTTCGGCCGCAGGTGACGAGTTAGACACCATATGGCTCGAACCAATCCGGCATCACCGTCATTCCACGACCCGAAGCTCTCCGGCCCAGCTCGAATCCCTTTAGCCACGAGTTCCGTCACTACTTCGCGCCACAGGCCCTGGAACTCCGAAGTGAACTGGCAAGGCCACTGGACACCGAGACGCGCATGAAGCCACTGCTCCCAGTTGTCATCAGCTTCATAGTGACACTGAGGTCCGCATTGCTCGCGTTCAGCCACATAGACATCCCGGATCTTCGTCCATGTTTCGCCTGGGTCCGCCATCAGACCAACGACCGCACGAGGATGCTTTAGCAGATAGCGCAGAGGTATCCCCAGCATGAGTCACGCTCCCGCAAATGCGAATGGAACGAACACGACAGTTGAGAGTTTACGGAATTCGTTGTGCGGCAAACGGCCCAATTGTTTCCTCACTGGCGACATCCTGGATCGCTACGTTTTATCCTCCGGGCATTGATTTCCGGGCCGGTCTTCAAACCCTCCTGACCCGTTTGTTGCCGCGGCCTGCTCTCTGAAGGCAAAGAGGTATTCGACGACGACGTTGCGTTTCCTTTCTATGAAATAAATGAGATGATACACGCAGCAGTGTACCGTAGAGTCACACAGAGTGAGGCCGCAATGCGAGCAGCCCGGTCATGAGCCTAGGTTGGAGACGTAAAGTGCGGTTATTTTTTGCCCCGACCCCCACAGGGCGCACGTTAGTACAAATCGCCGTCCCGCACAGGCATAGTAGCTTTTTCATGAAATGCCTCCTAATACTGCCGCTTAGTTTTATTTCACTTTTCCTGATACTGTCGCTTAGTTTTATTTCACTTTTCCTGGCACGAGTAATGTCCCACAAACAGATCACTGTCCAGTGGACCTCTACGCAGCAAACTATTGATGGATTCGGAGCAGAGGCAGCCTCTGACATTTCACTACCACCGAGTAGGATGAACTTCTTCTATACCGACGCCGGAATCCATTTGACTTTTCTCCGTGTGGAAATCATTCCTGATGCTGCAGACTGCGAATCCCTATACGGTACTGGTCATTGCGTGCCGTCGGCAAATGCGACGGTTCTCAGGACCGCGCTCGCTAACGCGCAAGCCGCAACTTCCCGTGGTGCTCTCGTATGGGGAACAGAGGGAAGTCCTCCCGGTTATATGAAGTCCAATGGACGTTGGGGAACAGGTGGATCATTTCTTGGTGGCGCGGCGAATTTTGCAAAATACGCCGCGATTCAGACCAGCTTTGTGTCATTGATGGCTTCAAATGGCGTGCCGGTGTATGCCGTCAGCGTACAGAATGAACCTGATGTTAGTGAGGATTACCCAACCTGCACCTGGACGGCCCAGCAAATTCACGACTACATACCCTACCTATCCGCAACACTCAGCAGTGCGGGTTATGGTTCAGTCAAAATTATGATCGACGAGGAAAGCACATGGACTAACACCTTGAGCGAAGCTGTAATGCACGATGCTGCAGTGGCTTCCCAAATTGGCATACTTGCCGAGCACGCATACGGAGGCAAGGCTTCACGGCTAACATGGAACAACATCACCACGCAGCACGTCTGGCAAACGGAGGTAAGTGACTTGACTTCTTATGACGGCTCAATCGCTAGTGGCCTGAAGTATGCTGCCCAGATTCACAATTGGTTGACTACAGCGATGGTCAACTCCTGGCACTACTTTGATATTACACATTCCGGTGATACGAATGACAACGAAGCACTGACAGATACCTCTTTCAACATCGCCAAACGCGCTTATACGATTGGACAGTTTGCTAAGTTTGCCCGCGCTGGCTGGACGCGGGTGGACGTGACCAATAGCACTGGTTTATTAGTGTCCGCGTATAAGGGCCCAAATGGGGCTTCCATCGTCGTCGTCAACAATGGCTCTGCGGTGAACAGTCAGACTTTCAGTGTCGGCACGATAATGGGATCAAGGGTTAGACCTTGGATCACTTCCAGCACACAGAATCTAGCGCCTCAGACCGCAGTAATCGTATCTTCTGGCGCCTTCACCTATACGATACCCGCCAAAAGCGTAGTGACGTTTAGCACTCCGCTAAGCCCTACAGTCTCAGCAGGTTGGCACTGCCCTTCAGCAGTCGAGCCGAACCTCGCTTCAGCGGCGCTTGTTCGATAGGAAAGCTAAGATTCTGCTGGCGAAGTCATCTGAGAAATCGAAGCGAGCATTCGCCCGCGAGTACAGATGCACCGCCTCTTATCCAACCAAATCAACGCCGATTTGAGCGGACCGTCTTCCGGCCACGGGCGGTAGTTGGTAGAACGGGCTGTGACAACGGGATCCAGCGTGTAGTAATACAGGGCTACGCTCTTGAACGGACCCTTGCGCGGACCACTTCATATACGGAAAAAGTGGCTGAGGTTCCAGGTTTACGATCGGATCTGCCATCTAAGTAAGTCCTTTTTGTTTTGGGTAAGGCCTAGCAATCTCGAGTAACTGTGTGTCAGCTGCGGATAGGACTGTCGTTAATAGAGCGAACAGGATGACCAAAATGGGCAACCTTCGTAAAACAACCTTTTCAACACGCCTCAAATCTCAAACCGGCGCTTTAGCATAAGAAAGAGGGTATCCTTAATGGTCCGCGAGACCCTCATTTTGCTAGTGCTCTGCTTCATGTCGTAGCGCAAGACCATAGGCAATTCTGTGAAGATCAGGTTGAGTTTTTTCAGCTTCAAGAGGATGTCCACCATACACTGGAACCCAGGCTGATCAAACATGCTCTGCCCGTAGTGTTGGACCGCCTGTTTGAGTGCCGCAGCCCGGTACGCGCGAAACCCGCAGGTGTAATCTCGCACTCCTGGTATGGGAAACACGAGCCGGAACAGCAAGCCCGCCCCATAGCTCAGAATTTGGCGATGACGAGGCACGCCGCGAGTGCAGCTTCCGTGCTGATATCGGGAGGCAATCACCACGTCGTTGCCTTCCCGAATCAAGCGTCCCATGCGCGGGATCAGCTCAGGATTGTGCGAGTTATCTGCATCCATGGTAACGACGATGTCGTGCGGACTGGAGAACTCAATGGCCTTTCGCAATCCATCGCGGATGGTTGAGCCGAGACCCAGATTCACCGGGTGACGCTCGAGAATTAGTGGTATGGTCTGTCCATACTTTGTGGCGATCGCCGCCGTGGAATCGCTACTCCCGTCGTCTACCACAAGCACTCGGTAAGGAGCATTGACCTCACCCATGGACTCGATTATGTGATCCAACAGCGGAGGCAGTGATCGTTCCTCATTGTAGGCTGGCAGGACTACCCAGTAGAACTGTCGCCCCCAAACCTCCGGTGCTGGATTGCTTTTCATAATGCGTCGAAACTTGAAGTCAGATCTCTTGCTGAGGCGCAGCTTCCAATCTGCTTGTAGTCAACGCTTGAAGAGGCAGGTCCCAGATTGTTCAATGCCTAACGGGTTGCCGGGAACCAACACCGCCGGCTTCTGAGCGTCACGAGTTTCGCGGCGAGTGAGCAAGAAACAAAACAGACCGGGAAGGCTACTGATGAATCTCGCGACGATGAACAGGGAGAAGATTTCTGCCCCCGAGTTTGACCCCGCCATCCGGAACAGAGAATAAAATCCCAGGTGGCCCACTCCAATGCCCCCCGGGGAAATCGGGATCTGCGCGACAAACAGGCCGACGGGAACCAGACAAAAATAATCGGCGGACCTCAACTGAGACGCTCCCATGGCCGATCCCAGCAACACGAAACTGGTGATCGTGAAAACGGTTCCCAGAACGGAAAGTGACAGCGCTTGAAGCAGGGCCCCTGTTCTGGTTGCGTAGCTGCGAAACGCGTCGTACACCGCTAGTACTGGTTTGCGGATTCCTTCGCGCGAGCAGACGCGCTGCAGCAGCTCACGTCCAACGTCCTTTGCGCCCGCCAAAAAGAAAAAGACGAGTACGAAGACACATCCAACCATGGCCAGGCTCAGCTCCAGAGAATGCAGCACGGACTCTGCAAGCCCTGTATGGCTCAGTGCCAGAGCCACCAATGCAGCCAGGACAAGCCCCATCACCCCAAGAAACCGGTCCACTACGACAGAACTTAATGCGCGCGCACGTTGTTCCAATCGAAAGTTACGGTCCAGATAGTAGCCGCGAATGACATCCGCCGCCCCGCCAGGCAACATGGTATCGAAGAACACGACCATGAAGGTCATGCTCAGCAGACTACGGAAACGCAGCCGGTACCGGAGGGCCCGCAGTAGGACGCGCCATCGAAAAGTCAGAATAAAGGGGAGAAGAAATAAGAGTCCAAGTGCGACCGAGGTTTGAACGGGGCAGTGCCAGGCAGCGATAATCCGCCTCATGCCGAGACGTTGTGTTTCGACCAAATAGGTGATGATGGCGGCCGACACCAATAGCTTCCCCAGCCACAAGGCGGGCGGCCAGTTGATCGTGGCCCGCGAGGGCGCAACCACTGGCGCAGATGCGTCCTTGACAGCGGCAATACTTAGAACCTGCTGGTTTTGATCTCGATCAGCCAGATTAAATTCCTGTGTCACAAACAATGGTAGGTCCCGCCGCCCATTGACAATCGTTGTTATCCAGTGGATCCACTTCTAATGGGTATCACCAAAGTTGACCATCACTAGTTTTGGCAAGCCGGAAGCTTCTTCCGCGACCTCCCCGAAAAGGCGCCGAGAGAGGAAATTCACGATGCGTGCGGACGCTCTTCCATCCCCAAATGGATTCCCGCGCGAAGTCATCTGCTCGTAGTATTCGGGCTGGTCGAGCAGGCGCTCTACCGTCGCCACGATTCGTCCGGGATCGGTTCCTACAAGGCATGCAGCTCCGGCCATCACCGCTTCGGGACGTTCCGAAACCGAGCGCATCACCAAAACAGGTTTTCCGAGCGACGGAGCCTCTTCTTGCATGCCGCCCGAATCGGTCAATAGGATATGTGCTCGCTTCATCGCGGCGACGAAGGAGACGTAATCCAGTGGTTCCAGCAACAACACGTTGCGAATTCCAGCGAGCATTGTGTGTACCAGCTCCTGCACGTTGGGGTTAAGATGAACTGGAAAAACAACAAAAGTGTCCGCACGGCTCTCTGCCAGGCGGCGGACAGCCTCGCAGATCTGACAGAGCCCCTGTCCAAAACTCTCGCGGCGATGCGCCGTAACCAGAATTAACTTGCGGCCTTCCGGAATGTCAGGCATTCCCTGCGGGGGATTCTCCTGCAAGGTCGCAACTATGTACTGCAGCGCATCGACAACCGTATTTCCGGTGACCAGGATTTGATCGTCGCTTATATCCTCTCGCAGCAAATTGGCACGTGCCAATTCCGTTGGAGCAAAGTGAAAATTCGCGAGGTGGGTAGTCAACCGGCGGTTGATTTCTTCTGGGAACGGGCCGTAGCGATCCCCGGTGCGCAGGCCTGCTTCGACGTGTCCGACAGGAATGCGGTGGTAATATGCCGCTAAGGAGGCTGCGAACGTGGTAGTCGTATCCCCTTGCACGAGAACCACATCTGGCTTCGTGTTCTCCAGGATATGGTCAATTCCGTCTAGGACGGCGGTCGTAACCTGTGCCAGCGACTGATGTGGCCTCATCACATCCAGGTTGTAGTCCGGGGACAACGCAAACGAACCGAGCGCCTGCTGGAGCATTTCGCGATGCTGACCCGTGGCGCAGACAATCGTATTAAACTTGCTTCCGTGGCGTCGAAGTTCCATGACCACGGGCGCCAGCTTAATGACTTCCGGCCGCGTCCCCAGAACGACCAACACCTTCTTACGACTCATTGGTTGTGTATCTGACATTTAACCGACATCCCTGGAAGCTTGGTCGATCAAAGCCCCCGAAACTCATTGTTTGAGGAGTGCCAACGCTTTCGCCGGCGCCGGGAGCTTGGAAACCCACCTAGAGGAAGTGCTCAACGGTCACGGGTGGAGTGGAGCGGCGGTGGAGCTTGCCTGCGTTCTTTGTAGGATCAGAATGTTACCTTGCCCAGGTGGCAACCATCTCCGAAAATGATAACGTTTCATCTCGGTGAATCCCGGAACTGGTCCGAATGCGACCATGAAATCGTCTCTTTCCACCCACCACCAACTCTTCCCGGGATGACTCGATAATTTGGTTTGTAAAGATATAAACTGCTTTTCCATTCGGTTACTTCTTTCGACATCGAGCCCAGCCTCCCACAAACGGCTAAACTGGACTCCAACTGTTTCGGGCGTGGCACCACCGCTCCAAAGCCCCAACTATTGCAGGTTATGTTCCTCTTCCATCCTGGAAAGATTAGTTTGGTGTGCGCCCTTGCACGAAACATCGCCTCATCTCCAGCCAGTGAAACTCGACGACATCAACTGAAGCGCAGCGCTCGTCCAGATATTCCAACGCAGGTTTCACCAGGGACGGTGAAGTACCCGGCATCATAGCCACATCAATCTCCTTATACCTTCCCGACGCCATTGCGGATGACAGTATAGCTAGAGCATCAGTATTGGGGTCATCTTGAAGATGCAGGAAGCGCTCTTCTAGCCCCAAGTCAGGCGGACTAAAGTCTGTCAAAAGCCCCGTCATCTCCGTCATCCCGGGTGAGTTGGGTGATTTCGATACATAGTACTGAACTAAGGCTTGAGCTATGTCTGGCATTACTACTAAGAGCCGGTGCCTCTCGGGAACCTTTAGTAAATACTCTGTCAGCCCTCGCCAGTCCTCTTTCCGCTCGCGTCGTAGATATCCATAAGCGGAGACCGTGGTCCCCAGAAGAACGACGAGCCCGATTACTTGAAACAGTTTTCTGCTCTTCCCGGTCTGAAAGGCAATCGGGGCACAATACACAACCGGCAACAGAGCACAAGAGCCCAGGAAAATCCGATTCAGGTATATGGGGTTAGAAATTCTGCTATCAATAAACACCAAGAAAATCGGCGTCAGCGAATACACCAACAGGGCCGCAACCTTTCGACGTTCTGTGGAGCGGACGGCGCATAGTCCCCCAAGAGCGCACAGAACAAAAACCAGGCAGATTGCAGGGGCCCACGTCCAAAAGCCGAACAGGCGTAGGGTGTGAACGCGATCACGAAATATCGCCTGCAAAGTACGCGTATCGAAACCCGAAAGAACACAGAGGCTATCTAGAGCGTCTTTTGCCTTCGGTGGGGCCAGCTGCCAGCCTGTATGAATTCTTTGCATATGTCCGCGTAGATGCGGCAACCAAGGTATATACAAGAGCAGCACCGCGGAGAAGACAACCAGCCCATCCCGGACACGCGCGCGAATGGTCTTTTCTCCTGGGTAGACCAACCACATTACAGCAATCCCAGGAAGGTAAAAAATCGTGATGTTATGCGTATACAAGCCCGCGACCAGGAATAAAACTAATCCGCATAAGCGAAGCGTAGCGCGATTTGCAAGGCAGAGTATTAACCAATAAACCGTGCCTAAGGACAGGAACACGAGCAGCGAGTAGCACCTTGCCTCCTGAGCGTACCAGACTTGAAAAAAGGAAACGGCGTAGAGCATCGTCGCCAACGCCAACGATGTCCTGTCAGCCATGATTTTTCGTGCAACGCAGTAGAACAAGGGGATCGAAAGGGTTCCGAACAAAGCCGATAGTGCGCGTAGCGAGAACTCCGATGTCCCAAAACACACACTCCAATAGTGGAGTAGTACGTAATAAAGTGGATTAGAGGTATCTAGCCACAAAATGTGCCAGATGTGTTTAGGCGAGAACCTCGAGATCCAAAATGTGATTCCTTCATCCAGCCAGAGGCTTTGTGATCCCAACCCTGACCACCGGATCAGCACAGCGACGATGACTGCGAAACTGATGACAAGCGCAAAGATGAGATTCGAGCGATTGTGCAGACCCGCCCAACGTGGGTTTTGCTGCGCGGAATGTTGCCGGGGACCACTGTCCCCAGATCTAGTCAGCTCATCACTCAAAATTCGCGGCGATCCGGTGCGCAGAATATCACTCCGTGTAAGCCCGGCGTGAAGCCTTAGCATAGAAACAAACATTCAGGTGGCTATGCGGAAACTACAAGCTGATCTTCGGCCGCAGACGGTGTTCTGAATCCTCGGAAGAGATCCCAGTAAAAAAGCTTCTGTCTCATTACGTACAAGAGCATCCCCAGGTACCCGGCGAACACCAGAGCAACTCCTAATACAAGCCTGGGAAGGGGAGAAAGGAATGGACGATACAAGTACTGCAGTGCAAGCACGAACCCCGCAGCCATGATACCTGAAACCAAGGGCCGGCTCACAACCCGCAGAATATCGCTGATTGAAATCACAGTACCGTGTGTAACCCAGGCGATCAGCGGAATGATGCACACCATCATCACTGCCGAGTAGGCAAACGCGACACCCCGAGGTCCATAAGGCAAGCCGATTACATAGCCAGCAATCATGACAGGCCCGAGGATCAGAGCAATCTTTAGGCCCCGTTCGACCAATCCCAGCGAGTTGAGCAACCATCCTAAGGGATTGAGAATGGCAAAGGCTAATGTGGTCGGAGCCAGCAAGCGAAAGACAACGGCCGCACCTCTCCACTTCGGCCCCAAGAAAACGAAAATCATATCGTCGGCGAAAAGTGCGCAAGTAAACGTGATCGGTACTGTCAGAGACAGGGCAACAGAGTAGCCCTTCAGAAAGTAACTCTTGAGGCGACTCGGTTCACCCTGGAGTCTGGATAGCGCTGCAAAAGCCACACCGCCGGCGGCTGAATTCAGATTGTCGGTTGGAATGTTAATGAGCTGGTATGCCCTTCCGTAGATTCCCAGCGCATCGACGCCCCAAAAGCGGCCTAACAGAACTTTCTCAAAGTTGCTGGCGATGTACATGACCAGGCCATTCAGAGTGAGAGCGCCTCCAAAACGCATCATCGAACGGACACCAACCTGCTTGTGTGGCCTTCCTGGAACCCAAGCTGTTGTCAGCCATACACACATTGTGTAGACAAGTGGAGTAATGATCGTCATGGCGACAAGAGCCCAGTACCCGAAACCATGGGTAGCCATGCTGATTCCAACCGCCGCACTGGCCAACAAAGAGAGGATATCGATCACCGACAACGTGGTAAACCGCATCTGGCGCTCGAGAATGGCCGTGTGCTGTACCCCTGCTGCGTTGAAGAGAAATCCGGACGCCAAGGCAGCCGTTACTCCAAGCAGCCGTGGTTCGTGATAAAAGAAGACGACAAATGGTGCCATCGCTAATGACAACGCTCCCAGGATTGCGCCTACCAGTAGGTTGATCCAGAAGAGCGTCGAAGCCTGTTCCTTTGTGACGGTCGCACGCTGAACCACGGCCGCCGACAGCCCAAAGTCCCTGAACACACTAAAAACCCCAATCACGGCGGTAACCATACCCACCAGACCGAAATCCTTGGGGTCCAATAGTCGGGCCATGATCATCAGCGAGCCCATTCGGACTAGGAAACCGGTTCCCTGGGAACAGATTTTGGCGAACCCCCCAAGAATCGCTTTCTGTTTCAAATCTTTCATCGTATTCTCACGGTCCGGAGCGGCAGTCCATGGAGGTGGAGTTGTACTGGATGCAGGGGCCAGTAGCCACGCCAGTAGTTATTAAGATTGATCTGGATCGTCTCGTAGCGCCGGTCAACACTATCGGCGACCACTCTTGGATGCGCGGATCTTTGGTAAAGAAATATGGGGCTCGACGTCGAAGAGGAACCCGCTGTCGTATCGGAACGATGCGGTGTGACCGCCATGGTAGGCGTTCTTGTCATACATCACAGGGGTGATGCCCTCGCCGTGGAGCCGATGGGCAGCGCCGAACCCGGCCATGCCGGTTCCCATTACGACGATGTTTGGTATTGGCATGTAACCGCTTCTCCTAATTTCTATGGTCTAGATTTTGTGACCGCCCGTCACCGAATAGCCAGGGTTTCCCGTTACGTTCGCCATGCCAGTACCAGGCAGTCGCACAGTCGGCGTCAGTTGTGGGAGAGAACCTCATAATCTGCGATGTGCATTCGGGCCGAGCGTCATTCTCAAAGGAGGCACCAGATGGAAGAGTCACTTTTGGCCGATCGCTTCCGTCTCATTTCGCGTTTGCATAGTCACAGAGCGTGAACTGTCAGCGTATTCACCTCGGTGCCACCGAAATACCACAAATTTGTCGGCGTCGGCCACTGAAGACAGTTGCAGAAGTTCTGCCCGATGGTCCGGGATGCCGTGCGTCAGCCAGTCTTCGTAGTACTGCGTGAATCTCTCTCCTCTGCGCAGGACTATGTAGTCGACCTGCGCAGCGTCGAGGTAACGAAGCGCCAACTCGCCCGTACAGTAAGGAAAATACGTGAACTGCGCACCCGCGTGATAGGCCAGAGGTATGGAAACGTCCATGATCCGCGCCGGACGGCTCTGCTGACGTCCGATCCACAAACCGACCTCCTTATCGACGTGGCTGGGAAGAGCGCTATCGCTGAACACGTACAGCCTTCTGACTGGGTTGACCGAGCTGATGATCATCGCTAAACCGATCAACGCGGGAACGATATACTGAGACACCGCGGGGCGAGCGAGTACCCTCCATCCTGCGGCCGCACTGGATGCCTTCATCCACAGGCCAATCTCGAAGAGACCATTTGCTGCCCAGATGGACAACAGTGGGACCAACACAAAGTAGTATCTTGCTTCGCTCCAGAGAGCAAAAAAGGTCGCCACAACGGGAGCAGCCGCAACCAAGATGACGAATAACCGGCTTGAAGTCTGGGGTCCTCGCCATGGTCGGCGAAGGGCGCCCAGCAAAGCCAACGCCGGCAAAAGAGGTGCCCCAAGCCAATCGGACGAGAGTCGTCGAAACAATTCAGGCGCGTTCTGGCGAACCCCCTTTTCGAACAACCGAAACAGATCTTTGAGTGTTACCCGCGTCTCCCGGATCACCTCAGCGTGGGGGCGCATAGGGAATCCCATCCCCCTGAGATGGGAGTCGATACCATAGAACGCCCACTTGTCCTCCCATGGTTGTCCCGACTCAACATTCGGCGCTGGAGCCGGCACCTCGTGCTGTCCGCCCGGTGACTCGTAGTCCACTCCAGGATTTGCTTCTGCGGCCAAAATACGCCTGCCCGTATACCAAAAGATCGTGCTTTTCCCTTCCAGTCGTACTTTCCCTGTCGATTTATAAATAAGGATGACTTCTGGCAGCGCCAGCGCCAGAAACATTACAGCTGCCGCCACAGTACGCTTGCATCTGACCGTGCGACCCCCTTCGGTCGCAATAAGCGCGAACAGCACGGCAATCGCGAATACGGCGGAAGCTTCCGCTCGGAGGAGGTAACTGAGCCCGAATGCTCCGCCCACCAACAACCACAGCTTGGTCGAGGAGTTATTTAGCGCCCGAACAACTAAGTAGACCGCACACAGAAGTAAGGTGGTATATGGTCCCTCCGAGAACACTGTAAAAGATAAATGGACTAACACTGGGTGCAGTAATGTTAACGTCGCGGCGATGAATCCCACCCGCCGGTTGAACAGACGTGATCCGATGCCAAACACCGGCAGTGGGAGCAGGGCTCCCATAACCAGCGCGACCAGTCGGCCCGCCAATTCATAGTTGTGGGTCACAAAGGAGGTTCCAGCAATGAGGAACGGAAAAAGGGGATTGAAGAGTAGCTCAGAGCCAGGGGTCACCAGTCCAACGTACCCTGCGCCATTCCGTAGGTTCTCGGCTATTCTCGCGTACTCCGCGCCTTCGGATTCGATGGCGCCCGTTTGCCAGTGTGCCCAAGCTGCCACACGGACTGCAAAACTAGCAGCCACCATTATGGTCAGTAACGCCCACCAACGGCGGGGCCGATTGTTCATGTCATTGCTCTCTAGTTCAACCTTCACGCTACGATTCACCAAATCGCTTTCTTCTGGTCGTTAGTTTTGGAGGAGGGACTCATACCGTTCGATTTGCGCCTCGGTAAGGCGTCGGAGATCATCACCATTCTGGAAAGCACGGTACCACTCGACAATCCATTCGAGCGCCGGCTTCAGGGGAAGCACTGGAAGCCAACCCAAGCATGCGCCCGCCTTGGAGGCATCTAGCTTGAGGGCGTGAGCCTCTCTCGGGTGCGTTGCGGAATCCTGAGTCCACGACGCTCGCTCTCCCCATGAAGCTGCCAATTTTGTCTGCAATCCACGACACACGCTTGGCGTCCGAGTCGGCGGGCCCCCCTGTTGATCCGCACCGCGCCATTGTTGATCGCATGGATGCCCGACACAAGGCTGCCATTCCCCTCTTCCACCGAAATCATGTGATAGCTGAGATTAGGCCGCACGCAGAGAAAGCTGGCGATCTTGTCTTGCTTGCGGAAGTGCTCGAGTTGCTGCGGGAGCGGCAGATCGGTGAGACCGTCGCTGTAGTTGGCCAGGTATTCCTGTTCCCCTTCGAGGTGCTTTTCGACTGCCTTCAGCCGTTGGCCAATATTCGAATTCACGCCCGTATCGGCGAACGTGATGCGCCAGTCGTCAATGTCGCTATTGAAGAGCCGCAGGTTCTTGCCTCCGGCCTACAAGGTGAAATCGTTCGAGACACTCTCGTTGTAGTTCAAGAAATAGTTCTTCACGACATCGGTGCGATAGCCCAGGCAAAGAATGAAGTCTTTGTGTCCGAAGTGCGCATATGCTTCATTACGTGCCACAGGATCGGCCGGTAGCCGATCTGCACCATCGGCTTCGAGATATCTTCCGCGTCCCGGATACGCAACCCCAATCCGCCACAAAAAAGAACGACTTTCATATCCTCACTCCTCGTGGTACATCGTCATCATCACTTGGCGGTTCTGCTATCGCGTGTGCACACCACCCATCGCCGGAGCTCCATTGCAACGTGGGAAACATATTGCAGTGGCTAGTCTCGCTTCGCATGCCAATCGCACCAAAACGAGTGGAACTTGCTATCCGAAGCCTGAAAGTGCCTCACGCGATAGTGCTTGTACGCCTGTTCCGCCTCACCATAGCTGATCCATTTCCCCGGGGTGGCCTCTCCCCACACGCCAGAACTGCCATGTGGAAACTTCCACCGAAATCTTGTCTCCAATCTCCTCTTCACGATCAAATGCCGTGAGATCAGACCGAAGCCTCGTATCTTCTTCAGAAACGACTCGTTGAAAATTCTTCTGGCAAGAGCATCTACCCGATAGCCTGGAGTCGCAGGCAATGTCAGCGAGCAGAAAGTATATTGGTCGATGAGCTTAAACTGCCTGTATCCCAAACTGTGGAGCTTCTGCAACGTGCGCACGCCATCTTCGACCGTGGCGCTCTGCTCGTCCAAGGGACACTCGCTCTCCACCGAAAGGTACTTTGGTGCAGTTGAAGGACTGAGACCATCAAGGCACGACATATCGTTCCCCTCAATATCGATTTTCAGATAATGAGGAACGCCATATCGCGCAATGATGCTGGCAAACCGCAAGACTGGAATCTGGATACAGTGATGAGAGTAGGAATCACGCGCGGCGATCTGCCGGTAAAAGGAGCTGAATTCCGGTTTGTCCTCGCAGATCCAGAAATCGGCAAATCCGTCCTTCTCTGCGATTCCCACATTCAGAACCTCAAGACGACCGTCCTGGATTTCGTGATCAAACGTTTTGCGCACTGCTTCCGCCAGGGTGGGGTCAGCCTCGATCGCCAGAACCTGATAGCCTTGCGAGAGATAGAAACTTGTATCTTGGCCGACGTTAAGGCCCACATCGAAAATCAGATTCTGCGCTGATGATGAGCCGGTACCAATCGGATTTCCCATTCGCGAGCCACCGGCCTGATGAACAGTTCTCATTGGGCCTCCTTGGTGTTGCCCTGAAAACAGTCACCCTGAACATAGTGCTGACGGCGCAAGAATCGCGCTTCAACAACATGTCCCCAGAGGCAGTTGAGCTCCCAACGAGCCACCAGCATCCGTTGATCGTCAGATTTCAGCCAAGCCGCCGTTATCCTCATCAGTCGTTTGATCATCCGCAGAAAAACACTTGGTGGCACTCCAAACCAATGGGAGACGGCTTCCGGATTCGACGCTCTTAATAAACGGAGCTGTCCTCGGCCGAACCGAATGGCGCGGTTCAAAATCCAGGATTTATCCATTTGGTAATCTCGAATGAAATGCTCAACCACAGCTTCCTGCGCGTGCCAGGCTTTGTGGCTCTGGCGCTCCAGTCTCTCCAATAACTCCGACTCGCTGCCCATTGGGTAATCGGCTCCTCTTGGGCCAATCGAAGGGTCAAAGCATGTACCCGCATTGAATACCTTGGCGCGGACCGCCATGTTCGGGCCATAAATTAATCCCGCGTCGATTGGGCCTTCTCTTAATCGAGGGTCGGTGAGTGTAAAGACCGGCGCAGGTGGTACCCATGCGGCCCAAGGCGCGGGCGGCCCCTCCCAGCGCGGCAGTATGGCGCCGCCAAACATCGAGTACGGTTGATGGCTGTCTGCTGTTTTACGAAACTGAATCAACCAATCAGGACGCGGAAAAACGTCATCATCGGTGAAAACAACCAGATCGCCGTCCACATGTGCGAGACCAGTGTTGAGGGCAGCGTTCTTGCCGGGGTTCCCTTCAAAAATATAGGTCAAAGGCAAGACCGTCTGAAACGATTGGATAATTTCGCGGGTACGGTCGGTGCTTCCATTATCTACGACGACAAGCTTCCAGCCGGACGAGGGCGTCTGTAGGTGAGTGAAGCACTCCAGCACGGACGTCAAAGTACGACTCCCGTTTCGCGTTGCCATCAAAACCGTAAGCATCTGCCCATTTCAGGCATTCTGTCCCGAGGCAAAGCGCCCGGAACGTACAAAAATGGAACTTGATTCAGCAGATCAGACCCAAGGTCAGTAGTATTGAGCTTCTATCTTGCCTGCATTTCTCTTAGCGGCTGATATTTTCTTTATAGCCACGCCAGGTCTCAGCAACATCCCAATTGCCATATGGAAAGCAGTCTTCATCAATCTTGTAAAACTAAATCGTAGCCCGATCTGCTGCAACGCAATTTTCTGCTGGTCCAAAAACTCCTTATTCCGTGCCCGCTCCAGAAGAACGTTGACAACCACGCGATAATACGGCTCCAGGCAATATTCTAAGCGTTGCTTTAACTCGGCCGGGCTTAGGTATTGTGGGCCGAATCGTGTGAGATCACCCACAAGCGCAAGCTTGTGAGTCCCAACTTTGAGGCTTTTTGAGGTTTGAGAGTCAGCATGGATCCGCGCGTATGCCAGCACCTGATGGACAAATCCGAAGTCCGAGTGCTCAAGGGACTCATAACATGCGGTTGTATCAGCATGCGGGTTGCTGTGCGGGTAAAAAGCCTTAACTTTTCTGATCAAATCAGCTCGATAGAGCAATGAGGTTGGGGACCCGAACACATATGGCCCTCCGAGCAATGTGGCGCGGGAGATTTCGCGCCCATTGACTACTTTTTGTTCGTATTGCAGTCCATCGCACAGAACCCTCTTCCCTGCAAGCAAATAGACTCCTACCAGGCCAACTGTCGGATTTGCTTCGGCGAGGTCAACCATTTGTGAAACGCAGTCGGGAAAGATGAAATCATCAGCTGAAACAACCTTGCAGTACTTTGCTGCTGGTGACATGAGACTGAAGGCAAGATTGTGATTCGCAATTACTCCCAGGAACTCAGTATTGTCATGCACACGGATACTACTGTATTTTGTGGCGTACTCGCAGGCAATCTCCAGCGTGTTATCCGTACTGCAGTTATTGATGATGATGTATTCCCAGTGCGAATAGGTCTGTGCGAGAACACTGTCGATACACTCTTTCAGATATGAAGCGCCGTTATACACGGGCGTCAAGATACTAACCAGCGGTTGATCATGCATTGTCACGTTCGTTATCCCCTGATAACGTAAATCGTTATAGTCATGCTCATACCTGAGTTCCTGCCAGACACCTGGGTCGATTCATGGCGCAAAGGGCGGCCAGTTTGCGATCCTATTCAGAGACCGCGGTAGCGGGTAACGGACATCGAATGCCGAACTCTGGATCATCGAAGTGTACGCCACGGGCTGCCCTGGGCGTGTAGACCTCGGAAGCCATGTAGTGCATTTCAGTACCATCTTCCAGGGGCTGGTATCCGTGTGCGCAGCCTTCGGGCAGGTACAGCATGCGGCCGTTCTCCGCGGTCAGCTCTGTGGCGAACCATTTGCCGTACGACGGCGACGCAGTCCTGAGATCGAGCACTACATCGAACATCGCTCCCCGGGTGCACCGGACCAACTTGGCCTCCAGCGCGGGTTTTGCCTGGAAGTGCATGCCGCGGACCGTCCCTTTACGCGCGCTGAAACCCATGTTCGCCTGGACTGGCACGAAGTTGATCCCGTGCTCGAAAAACTCGCGCGAGCACCACGCCCGCAAGAACCGTCCACGATCATCCTGATGCGGAGTCGGATCAATGACCCTTGCGCCGAGGACATCGGTCTTCGTGAAACGCATGGAATCACTATCCTCAGACCAGTTCAATACTTTCAAGTCCTGGTACCACCTACACGGACAGCACCGGCAGTGTTCTTTGTCAATGCTGGCTTAAAGTTACGGATGTCATGTTTTCTGCCGCATCCGCTCCGGAGACGCCACTGCCATCGGCCGCCACTCTCTCCAGCCATATTTCCCGCCAGTATGGATACATCTCCTTCGGACAGAGCATGCGGCACTGGCTGTATCGTGCCTGACACACGACCGAATCCAGGATGATGCACGGGTTCTTCATTTCCAACATCTTCCCCGTCTTTTCATCGATGATCTTGGTGACACTGTTGAGGACGCGGTAGGTTCCGCCGCAATACGGCACCAATTCTGCATCCCAATGCATGCCCCGATTCATGTTCCTGATGTCCACCGTCTTCAGAATCTCTTCGTGCGACTTCACGCGGACCAGTTCCCCCGGCTGCAGATTCAGTGTCCCCGCCGGTGTCGGCTTCCCTTTGGGAATCAGGCCCGGTTTCCTGGGAAACAGCGTGCCGCCCCACAACCGATGGAACCTGTTATAGAACCAGCGCATCGCGGGCCCGAGTCCAATCCCCGCCTGACTCAGGTGGTAGAACGCGGAATATGTCAAGCCGCTAAAAATGCGCTCGAGACCAACATTTCCTGACAAGTAATCCTCGAGATATTGACGCACGTCCCACCAGGCAAGGGGTGTCGTCCCAAAGGGCACTTGCGTAGCTTGGCAGACATATGTCGGCTCTCCACCGTTGGGATCGGATGTCTGCGTATGAGCCCAAACCGCCGATTCGCTGCATACGGTGCTTGACGTCGCACCCGCAGTTCCCCCAGATGGCCCCTCCGCACTCAGGGCAACAAACTCCGTGGGATCATCCCCGCTGACCGGGTTCAGCCATGCCTCCTTCCAGTAGAACAGGCACCCGGCCTGGCACCCGCCATGCGCCTCTCCATCACAGCGCGTTTCCAGATGGACTGTCCCATCGAGCCGGCGCGTGCGGTACGGATAAGATGACGTGTAATCGCAGGTCTTGTGCGCCCGTTTGTGAACCTGGAATCTCTTCCCGCAATACTGGAACATCTCGGGCATGAACGGCATTCCATCACGCTGTCCGTTACCGTCGAGTGTCCTCAGGATTTCTTCTTTGCTACGGACTTCCACCCAATCGCCTGCGCTCAATTTTTTCTTCATCTCTTCGTATCCATACTCGTCGTGCCCCAACCGCTTCAGTGACACCGTCGCTAATTTCGTGAGCCTATGGTCCCTGCAAGCTCTTGCAACCGCAATGGCCCGTCCGTATGGGGTTGGCAACTTTGCTGTGGTTATCTTCGATTTTCACCTGAAGCTGTTGTCGCTCTGGTGCTTACCGCCGCAGTCCGGCAGACTGCGACAGCTGAGCCAGTGACGAGGCATGCGCGACCTGTGGCTTTCTCAGGACTGGGACCGGGTGTTTTGACAAGAGCAAGCCCTCGATCATCAATGCGTCAATACCCGAACAAAAGTAGCTACGGAATGCGTCTTGTGGCTTGCCGACCAGGGGCTCTCCCCCCAGGTTAAACGAGGTGTTGATCAGCATGGGCGCCGGAGCGACGCTCCCAAAACGCTTTAATAACCTCCAAAAGAGGGGGTTCGCTTTCTCCTCAACCACGTGCAGACGCACCTGATTGCCGGGCAGGGCAAATCCTTCGGGAAGAACGTCACTTCCGGAACGCACCGTCCCAAGCGAATTCATGAACCTGCATAGACGCGAGCACTCGAAGAAGCGCGCACAATCCTCTTCGGGAATGGCGATCGCGAAGGGGCGAAACCGCTCCCGATGCTTGATATAGTCGTTCAGGTTCTCCTTCACGTAGGGAGCCCAGGGCGATGCCAGCAGACTCCGGTTTCCCAGGGCTCGTGGACCGAATTCGGCTGCTCCCTGGAACCAGCCGATGACCTTTCCACCCTGCAAGAGCTGGATGGCAGCATCCAGCCGGCGCTCCTCGGTGTTCTCGTACGAGTAGCGGGCCTTGGAGTTGCTCAATACGTCCACAATCTCGTGTCGGCTGTAAGCAGGTCCCCAGTAAACATGGGAGATCTCCTGCCCGCGCGCCATCTTCATGAGGGAATGCCACACCAGAAGACCTGCACCCACCGCGCAGCCTGCATTTCCCGGAGCAGGCGGCACGAAGACCTGGTCGATGCCAAGCTCCTTCTCTAAGGCCGCGACTAGAACCACGTTCTGAAAAAGCCCGCCTCCGAAGCACACGTTCTGAATGCCGTGCTTCCTTCGAAAATACTCCACGAGGTTGCGGACAGTCTCAAAACACGCCTGCTGCAAACTGCTGGCCAGGGCGTGCCGCACATCGTCACTCAGTTCCGAATTATGCTCCAACAATCCGGTCCGCCGATAGAAATGTCGGGAGAGTTTCAATCGCCCGGTGGCATCGCAATCGACAAACCGGCGGTTGACGTGCGGCAAAGGACTGCCGGGCTCGCACATCATTTCCAGGAAAATGTCCTTGAACGAAGGCTCTCCCTCCATACTCAACCATTGGGTCTTGTGCTCCTCTTTGTGTGGGATGAATCCCACCAATTCGGTGACTTGCGAGTAGACCCAAGCCAGTGAGTTGGGGAAAGAGATACCTTGCACTACGCGGAGCTGACTTCCTTCCCCGATCGCAACCATGACCGACTTCCCATCGGCTCCTTCATCCAATGTGAGAACTAACGCGCGATCAAAAGGGGACTGAAAGAATGCCGCGGAGGCGTGACAGAGATGATGCTCAAGACAGAGGAGCTTAAAACTGGTGGCGCCATTCTCGTGCCGCAACTGCCGAAGATCGCTGAGTTGCCTGGCCAGAGTGCCAAGCTGATTCGCCTCGTAGTAAGTGCTCGCTAACGGCGACGATACATTCCGCAGGAGGAGCAGCGATTGCCGAATCCACCTTTTGAAGGGACGGCTGTCGACCGCCACAACATCCAGATCATGCCAACCGATGCCGTGCTTGTTTAGGCAATAGCGCATGGCCATTTCTGGAAGACCCTGGGTGTTCGAGCGCGACAGTTTGCTATCTTCGATTGCGGCCTTGATCACACCATCCTCGAGCAAAGCTGCTGCTGCGTCGTGCGTGAATGACGATAGGCCAAGCGTCAACATAGTGGACAACTCCTGCTTCAGAAACGACCGCTGGTTAACTGTGAGTCGGTCGGACTCGGTTCTCCCAATGCGCAGTTTCAGTCCCTGTCTCCGTATAGACAGCATTTCCCTTCATGTCCATGAGCAGGGAACTACTCTTCGAGAGGAACTCGACATGCCCGAACTTTGTGCATGACACGCGCGTGCCCGCTGCCGTAAGGATGGAATGTCATCGGCGTGAACCAGTACTCTCCGAGCTCTGTCTCACATCGTAAGCAATACATCTTCATTTGAAGTTCTCGAGGAATGAGCTATCTACGAGCCGTCGGTATCAGAGGGTGGCCAAGACAGGATCGTCACTTACGAGTTGATTAGGGAAAAAGACAAGTTTTCCGCCAGTGATTCAGCTCGTTCGTGCTTTAGCGCATCGACTCTCTTGCAATTGCCGGTCGGAGGTCTGGTCTTTCCCCAATTTCAACTCACGCAGGTCTGGTGCCGTAAGTGCCCTACCTTTTGAAGTAGGATTCGTTATCTGGTGCAGTAGGCTGAATACGCGAAAAAGGAAACTTCGGTCGGGCCAAGGCTGGAGAAGCTCCTGTACCAAGTCCGGTTCTCCTTGCGGCACATCGTGAAAGCTCGACTGCAAGTATTCGCTCTTGGAGATCCAAGCTTGCGGAAAGTAGGCAATTACATCGTTTTGGGTAATGGGCGAGGTATCGGGGATGGGCTCACCGGATAGCTGCGCCCACAGAGCCCGTGCCATGTCTCGTCCCTTCCCAAGTTGCAGATGGCAAAGCGGCGTACAGCGTGGATTCATTTCGATCAGATAGGCAGTTCCCGTCCCGTCTTCAATCACAAAGTCCAACCCGAAAATGCCGGACAGCCCGAGCCGACGGGCCAGCTGCTTCGCCGCAAACATCATCTCACGATTGTCCACCACGCGAACGACGCTCGCTGGGCCTGTCCGTTCTTGCGCACTGACGACCTCGACGCCAATGCCGGCGAGCACTTTTCCTTGCCAGCATACGACCGCGCAGTTGGCGGGGCAGCCTTGAATGTAAGCTTGAGCAATAACAGCCGGCCGAAAGCGTCTCCACCAAGGCCGCAGCCAGAATGAGTCACGGTTCACGCACAGCCGTTTGATTACTCGCTTGACTCCGAAGGCTCGGCTCAGTTCCACGAAGAACTGTTCGGCCTCTGCTGGAGTCTGCGCGATCTTCACGCCACCACCACCCCATGTTCCATCAGCCTTTAAGACCCAGGGAAGCGTCTGTTCCCCATCCAAGGCCTTGAGATCATCCACCGCAAGGATGGGGTGTGTGTGCGGCACACGAATGCCCTCGTCCCGCGCAATCTTAAGAAGTTCATAGCGGGACGAGACGATGGGATAACTCGCCGGCGAGCCCAACGAGCGCTCGATCAAGGCCGCAAGTTTGCTTCCCGATGCCTCTTGCTTGCACGCGTGCTCATACAGTTCGTGCAGATGTTGAACGCCGCGATCGTCGCACGGAACAATGATGTGCGGGTCGCTTGCCTTAATTGCGGTCAACAGTGAATCCAGGGGACGAACGCCGCTATACGCGAATGTTTGCCGAGCCGCACTAGTCTTCAACATCGGGTGCCGGCTCGGACAAATGGCGAAGACACTGCAATCCGCCTGGGCAAGGCCGATTGCAACGCGAGCCCCTGTCGCCCACCTAATAGTGTTGGTCAATAGGACCCGCGGCTCTGAAGCGGTCTGCGCCTCTGAACTGAGGTTGCTGTAGTTCACATGTTCCTCATGCTCCGATCAAGGCTCACCTTTGAGCCCGCTTGAGACCGGTCCCACCCAGCCTGGATACAATGACAAGCAGGTTCTTGCAGTCAATGTTCCTTGGCTTCGACACTTTCGGGATCACTTCCGGTACTGGTCGGCTGAGAGGGATGCCATCTTATCTGCTGCCCCCGCTTGGTCATACTCCGACCGTCTCGACTTCCGGGTTCCGGACCGGCACCAAATTGCGAGATGCGGATTTCGCAAGATGTCTTGAAAGTCGTCGCGCGGTGAATCCAGCTCCAAATGCAAACCTCAGTAGGGGTCCAAACGTATTCGCCGCCGATGTGCCCACGAAGTACAGGCCGGACAAGGAAGATTCAAAGTTCGACGACAACACCGGCGTATGCTCGACAGATCGCATTCTCGCATGGATGGCCGCATCCATGAAGGTCAAGCGCCGCAGATCAACCCTGTAGCCAGTTGCTGCGATCACGTGATCCGCTGTTAACGTCCGTTTGGCACCATAGCGATCGGTGAGTTCCAGGCTTACGCGACCATTCTCGACGCCTGCCTTGGTGATGGCGACCCCCAAATTGAACGGCACTTTTCCAACCGTGTCCTGTTTGACGAACCAGCCGGGCGCCGGACCAAGGATCTGCCGCACCTTCTCGAACCGGAACCGCTCGGGCATCAGGCGGAACACCAATGGCGCGTTGGTACACAAGAACAACTTCCAACCAGGTCCGATCCCTGTCACCGGGGTGCGAAGCTGCTGCAGGAGGGACGGGTTGACGTTGTCAGGCGGATCGTGGAAGCGAATAGCTGGCTTGCGGGCAACTACCTGGACAGCAGCCCCGGCCCGATGCAGCAGGGCGGCCAAGTCCAGGGCTGACGCTCCGGCTCCCACCACGGCTACTTCACGGCCCTTGAAGTGGTCAAGGGTGCTGTGCTTGGAGCTATGGGTTACAAACTTCTCGGGCAGCGCAGCCAGGATCGGCGGGACATAGCCGAAGTGGCTTATGCCAACGGCCGCCACCACTTTTCGTGCGGTCACGACCTCTCCATCCCCAAGACGGACTTGAAAGCCTGCACAAGATCGATGCACCGAGACCACGAGCTTGTTCTCCAGCTCCGGCACAAACCTCTTTTGGAACCCCAGCCCATAAGCAGCAAACGTTTCCAACGGCACCTGAAGTCCTATGTCAGCATAGGGAAGTCCTTGCTCCTTGCAATACGCAGCTAGAGTGAACGTCGAATCCGGGTCGTACAGAGAGGACGCAAACCCCTCGGATTTCAGCCGCATGCCTTTCGGCATTTGCGTCAGCCAGGTGTGCATCGGGCTGCCAAAGATGCGAAAGTCAACTCCGCGCGCCCTAAGGTGAGCTGCGATTGACAGCCCGTAGGGGCCTGCTCCGATAATTGCCACATCGCACCCTGTCATTGCTACTTCAACTCACAATTTGGCTGGGTAAGCTCACAAGGAGGAGTCGAATCCGAGGAAATCATCCCAAACTCGGGGTTTGTTTCCATAGACAAGTTCGTCTTCTTGCGACGCTTCAGTCAACAGGCTTTGCGTGAAGGACCAACGGTAGAGCATCACTCCGATCGCTGTACCGCGTGTATTGGTGATGATATCCGTCATTCCTGAGCTGCGCGTCGGGAGAAACGCCTGAAGTGTCTCGATCGTGAGGCTTGTGACAAATCCCAAGATGATGGTTATTGCCGCTGCGAGCTTGATCGCAGGCTTCGAAGATAGATAGGCAAAGACGCAAAACCCCAAGGGGATGACTCCCGCTATGTTGGTGGCGACATCTCTCCAATGACTCCAGCTCGCGTGGTAGTCGTGCCATGGCGACGATAGGAAAGCTGAATGTAATCTGCAAAGGGGAATGAGACTAAACGAGTGCCCATCATCCAACTCGAGACACGGCAGAAAACGATGCCATCGTTTTGGGGATTCGCCCGTACTTGCACTCGTGAGTACAAACGGCGTGTAGCCGTAGGTGCGAGCCAATGCTACGAGCCAACCACTTCGATGAAATGCTGATGCCCGCGGGTGGCGAGCAACCAAGTCATTCCAACGTTTGTCGACAAGCGGGTTTACGGTGTGAATGTTCACTGGTTCGTATGGCTGATCGGAAACATCCGAATCTGGGTACCAAGCTCAACCTACTGCCGAACTCTGTCTCTGGAGGCGAGTTCCGGATGCATGCCCGGAATCGCGAGGTCACCTTTGCAGTTCTTGACACGAAATAGCGCCTTGTCCAACGCCTTCTGCGATGTCCACCTTATTTTCCGCAGCCGAAGAGAAGCGTCCTTGGCCAGTGTCCAGCCAAACATTGCCTTAATCCAGGAGTACTTCCAGGACAAGTCAGGCGGACACAGTTTCCCTTTCAGGTCCCCGGCGATCTGTTCTGCCTGCCTAACGATGTCGCGCCTGTCCGGATAGAAGTTGATCAGGTTTCGTTGCAGGTAAGTTACACAAGCCCCACGAGTCCTTGGACTGTCTTCCAGCGCCCGCAGGTACCCGATGTGCAACTGCATGGAGAGCCACAGCGCCTCGCGTTTCCGATTCGATTTACCGATGTAGGCCAGGCTGTCATACCCGAAGCCACGATAGTACACTTTCGCTTCTGGCACGAATCGTGTGCCATCGCTTTTGAGAAGAACACGGCAGAAATACTCGCCGTCGTCGTCGGATAACATACGGGTGTCCCATAGACCGGCAGCTTCGCTTAACTCGCGACTAACCAGCCACGTAGCAGTCTGCATGTAGAGGTTTTCTCCCATCTTGCGCAGCAGCCATTCAGTGGGACTCAGATCGCTCCACAGGTTAGTCGGAACGAATTCTGCCCGGTGCCATCGGTACAGGAACCTGCCAAACCCCGAAGAAAGAAGCACCCTTCTGTTTCGGCACTGGTCCAACACCGACATCTGCCTGGCAATTTTGTCTGGAGCCAAAAGATCGTCAGCATCCAGCCACTGAATGTAACGTTTGTGCCATCGCCGAGCGTAACGTGTCAGAAATCCATTCCTGTGCGTTGAAGGCCGGGATAAGGATCGATACCAATGGTTTTGTCGTGGCTACTTGCCTGACACTTATGACCTCAGGGCCGACACGGCGCGGATGCGTCGAGGCCTGGCGAGAACCTGGAGCGCCGAGCACATCTAGAGCTTTGACAACCGGCAGAATGCTGGCGCCAGAGCTGACGGCGTATTGGACTACTTGCTCGAAGAACTCCGGGGTGCATCCGAACGGGGTGGGATTATCAGAAATGTCGTGAGTCGCAAAGATGAGCCAGCCCTGAACTTGTCGGTTATGGTCTATGAGATCCTTGACGGCCTGAATATTATGCCGACTTTTTTCCAGGAAGTAGGCCGACAGTTGATTGAGGTCTGCCTTCCCTACGTTGAGGGTCTGGCCGCCAGCACGACAGCACAGGAAATAGTCGGCAATCCTCGCTTTGGTCAGTGGTCGAGGCAGGCTGATTGGGTACGAGAAGCTCTTGAACTCAGCGCCAGGGAGCAGACCGCTGAGTGCCACGCGGTTTTCGATGACCGAGTTCTGGAATGCTGCCGTCCCTGTGTCCCATGAATCACAGTGTGAGAATGTGTGGCATCCCAATTCATGTCCACGTTCAAAAAGCGTCATCAGGTCACCAGCAACAAATATTTGACCGCTCGGTGTCTCCGTACCTAAAAGGCCGAGCGCGGCATAGTACGTGCCAACCAGACCGAAGCGGTTCAGTATAGTACCGCCAACCAGCAAGGCCGATCGCGGGAAATCATCGAACGTAAACGAAATCAAAGGCCGTTGCAGACTGATCGGGAAAGGTCTTTTGAATAACAGGCTCGCCGCCCTTCTCCGATAGTATTCCTGCAATTTCAACCAAGTATCCCGAGCTGCATATCTATGACATCTAAGTCCTGTTGCTCTCATTTGATCTGCTTACCGGCGGTCCACCGCACTTCAAGGGTGTCACCTTGACTTCAATTCACTTTCTCCGGCCATAGTCTGGAGCTTTCAACCCTAGCCACCGACTCTTCCGACAGTGAAATCGACCTTGAACTTGCCCAGGGAACCACGTCCGGCCAAAGCCGCGCGAAACGATAGAGTGGGTCGGGTCCGCCGTGCAACAGAACAACTGCTGCGAGATAAAGAACTGAGAACAACACGGAGATCGTTACGATCCGAGCCAGAGCACCTCCGGCGCCCGGCGCTGCCACCAAGGGGGAGATTTCCCGGATGATCGCGGCCGATGCGCAACCAGCCAGCAATGATGCCAGAACGTATTTCCAGACGGCGGTAAGCACCGGCCCGATCCCAAATTGTATTGGCCTCCCCGCGTACCAGAAAGCGGGGATAGTGAGAATCCAGTAAGATGCAGCCCAGGCCGCAGCGACTCCCATGGGGCCCCAATGGAGTCCCAGCAGAAAGAGCAGGACCGTTACGCTGAATTCTGCCAGCACCCAGCGGAGCCAGCGATCCGCCCGTCCTATGGAAAGGTGGATCAGGCCGCTGGTACTGTAGATCATCATGATCCCAATCCCCGGCCCAAAGAATCTGAAGATTTGACCCGCGACTTCCCATTTCGGCCCCAACAGCATGCGAATCAGGTCTTTGCCCACGAGGGTCAGGCCCGCGCCCATCCCCATCCCCACGAACGCCACGATCGACAGCCCATTCAGAAAATAGCGCTTGTACCGAACAGACCCGCGTTCCAGGCGGCTCAAAGTGGAAAGCACCACGTCCGAAACCGGCACTAGGATTTGGTTTGCTGGAAGGAGAAACAGATCATACGCCTTCTTGTAGAACCCTAGAGAGGATGAGCCGAATCGCCATCCAACCAGAAGATTGTCCGTGTTTCGAGTGACGTAGTTAAAGCTGAAGCGGCCGTAGACATTCAGCGCGAACCTCACGACGGAGGCCGTTCCGGTTACGCGACGCGGGAAGCTGGGGATCCACCGACACAGATACCACGCCCCAACGGATTGAATGAGTAGCCGGACAACGGCGCCAGCTACCAGCGCCCAGTATCCCCAACCTCCCCACGCAAAGAGGATCATCACTGCCACCGACACCAAATTAGAGAAAATGTCGTTGCCAGAGGTCGCAGAGAAGTGCAGAGCCCGCTTAAGAAGAGCAAGGTGCAGGACCGAAGTACTGTTGAGTAGGATCGTCAACGACATACCGACCGCAACGTGAGCTACTCGTGGGTCACCGTAGAACCTCGCGAGCAGGGATCCCGATGCGGCGAAACCCATGGTCAAGAGAAGGCCCACGCTCAGGTTGATCCAGAACAGGTTGCTCGCCAGGAAATGGTCGATGTCTTCCCGTTGGATAACCGCCTCTGAATACCCATTCTGTCCAAAACTCATGATGAGCAAGCTAAAAGTGGTAACCATGGTGACCACGCCGAAATCCGCGGGCACGAGCAGCCGAGCTAGGGCAACGGTCGCGATCATCTGAACCCCAAACACTGCTCCCTGGGAGAGCACCGTGACCCCGGCACTTCGCACGGCGCGGCGACGAAATTCGCCTGCCTCCCCGGTGGGATGGAACTCGCCCCTTGCATCGAAGGGTTTCAAACTTCCTCCAGGCAAGGAGATCCCTGTGGACTGGATGCAAACAGTGCCACAGTCTTCATGAGCTCGGTTGGTCTGTAACCTCCAGGCACCGCGATTCTCTCCCGGAGGGGGCGCAGATCACACGTCTGAATCGGTGTCATTGGCAGCTGTTTACTAGGTCAGTCGGTGCTCAGGGCAACAACCATGGAGGATTTCCCTATCTCAATGGCGGCCGGGCTGTTCTCGGTTTTCGGGCAGGGTGGAGCAGTGGGCACAGGCAAAGGTACCTCTTTCCTGGGACACCACTCGAATCGGTGATGACGACGGTCTCAGCCTCACTTGCGGCCCGATCCACCTAAGAAGTGGATCAGCTAAGATAATACCGACCTTCCATTCCGGCCGATCCTTGAGATTTGCGCACGCGCCGCAGATGACTGGGTTCACCCCATCTCTACGTCCGACCGGTCTAGCCCCGTTATCCGACGCGAGGACAGAGTGTCACTGAACCACCGCAGTGAGGCCTGTTGGAGGGGCAGGCCGAGGAGACGGATTGCCATAGCAAGCGGTGGCATCGAAACTTAAAATACCACCAGTGCCAACGGCTGGACCTCCCATGATGTTCAAGTAACAATTAGCCGCTGGGGTGAGATAGGCATGACCACCAACATTGGCGATGTTTCCACCTGTTACATCTGGCCCAATCGGAGGCCAGGGCATTGTACTCCACCAAACAGGCTTGGCCGGGAGGTAGAACGAAGCCGGGAGTGTTTGGCTGGCTGGGACCGGATTTGCATAAAGACTGATTCCGCTTGGCACTTCTGCGTTTATAAAGCGGTTGGCGGAATTCGCCGTATCATAGTTTCCCCAACGCATCAGGGTTGTCAGGGATGTATTCGATACCAGTGTGTCGTCGAGAGGTTTACTGCTGCCGTCTCCATTGTTGCAGTTGTCTCCCAGCCCTATCGCATATATTGAAGTCAGGCAGTTAGCTGCCGATCCTCCTCCGACCGTTTGATAGGTCGTGTGATAGCCGCTAGTCCCCAACACGTTGCCGACTATATTGAAGTAGCGATTCAGGCCATAGATGAACATCGGAACGGTCTGATTCAGGTTTCCCGCCTGAAATCCCGTGAATCGGTTGCGGAAGGCGGTTACGAAGAACCCGTGACCGAAATAGTTCTCAAACTCCAGACCGTAAGCTAAGTTGCCCTCGGCTAAAGCGTAGTGCTCGTGACTGCCATGCCCGTAAATGCTGCCCTGCGCCCACGTGCCCGGCGGGTTGCCCCACCAGTTGTCGATAGTGAAGTTATAGCCGAACACGTTTCCATTGCCGTTCTCGTGAATCATCGGCGTACCGATGGTCTGGAAAATGTTGTTCTCTATCAGGTTGTTGCTGGCGTCCCAGAATCCTACGCCGTATTCGTCCACGCTACCCCGCCCAAAGAAATAACTGTCTCGGATGGTGATGTGCTTCGACTGATAGAGTTCGATATGCTTGACGCCGCTATTGGAGATTGCGGTAGCCAAATGGCGGTCCGTGCGAATGTTCTTCACCCATGAGTCGGTGACATTGAAGAAGGCAATCGCCTGAACTGATCCACCCGAGGCCAGCGTATCCTGTGTCACATCAACCGCCACGCTTTCAAGGCCTACCCCGGTTAGATAAGGACCGTTGGCCCACCATGCTTGCGGACTCTGACCCGACCTCCAGTTTGGCATATACAGGCCGGGTGAAATAGTCACGGTACAGGGGCAGGCCCCAGCAGAGATGGCTGTCACTGTCACAAGTTCCTGTTGATTGCGTCCCGATCTGCCATTCCCGCCATTAGATTGTGTACACTGCCCTCCTCCTGTGCTGCAAACGAAGATGCCATTTGTGTCTTGGGAGCGCGTACTTCCGTCGTTCAACTGATCTAAAAATAATGCAGTACCTACTACCGGCTTTGTCGATCCGGTCGTATTTGCACTGATCGTAATGGTGGTTGTTCCCTGAGCATATCCGGCAGTCCAGTTAGCTGCGTTACCAAATCCCTGGATGTCATTTGTGCTCGTAGAGATCATGCAGACGTTCGCACCGACGCCCCCGCATCCGTCGTGCGCGCCTCCCTGAAACACCAACATTGTCTGTGTCGGCCCGGAACCCCGGAGAGCGACATTGTTGACGCTCCACCGGATGCCGGTCGAGAGTGTGAATGTGCCCGCACCTAGAAGGACGTAGGTGTTTGGCCCGCAGGCGGCTAGAGCATTGTTGATTGTGGCCGCAGCCCCCGTATACGCCGCGATGGTCGAGCCGCATTGCGTGTAGTTCGCCGGAACACCACCAGCTACGCCTGCCGTCGTCCAGTCAATTGCACGAGTTGGCGCAAGTACGCCGGACCACAATTGCGCGGGGGAATATATCGATAGGCAAAATAAGACAATGGGGAACAGCAATAACCATCGAGCTCTCACTTCATCTCCTAAGACAGCAGCGTGTGCGATTGCGTTCGGGGGGAGTTTGCACTGTGCCGCGCTAGAGACACCTCCGAATACGCTGGCCTTGATTCTGCTCGTGCGAAGCTCGTCTCCACAAGTCTCAGAAGTACATGGTTACCTCTCAGAAGTACATGGTTACCCTTGTACCGAACGCCGATTCAGGCCTAGCGGGAAGGTCACGGCCTTGCGTTCGGTCCAGGCCTCGCCATCATCCAGTGCGCCCACCTCCAATCTGCAGATCATATCGAAACGGTCAAAATCTCTACTGCTTTGCATGACATTCGCGTTACGGCTGGTGGATCGAATTGGTCATTTCAGTCGATAAAGAGCCGGTGAATGAGCTCCAACGTCAGCACCGTGTGGATCTCAGACGTGTAGTTCCGGCCTTCTTTAAGATGGCCCTTCACAATCGCTTCGATCGCCTTCCGTTGCTGATAGGGGCGTGAGAGAGTTCGCGGATCGAGTAGTACTTCCCGAACGTAGTCGCCGAGGCAATCCCGATACCAAACCCGAAAATGCGAGAACTTGTGCCTACCAAGAAAGAGCCGTTCGAGACGGAGCTGTGACACGACATGGTCCATTCGTGCCACCCACTGCGGCATGCCATAGTCGTAGGCGTACTCCGCTTTGACCGTGAACTCGTGGAGCTGTCGCGAGGCACTTGCAGAGAGCCGTCCCCGGTTTCCTCCGAGACCACGATCGGTCGGGATTCCCAGAAGAGCGCCATCCCCATCGGCAATCAATCGCAGGCAGACGTCGCTGTTCGCACAAGCAGAGTCTGGGGCGCGGAAGACGGTTCGGACAAAATCGTTGTCGAGGTACGGCGTCCGCAGCGAGAGTTGCGTTTCTTCGAGCGCCAGCAAACCATAATGATGCCAAGGGGCCTGCCGGAACAAAGCAAACGAAAGGGGGTGCCCTTCAAGCAGTCTGGCGTAAGTAGTCTTTGCCTGGTGAATGTAAGGGAGCAGCTCAGGACAAAACAAGTCCAGCAAGGGCTTCATCGGTTTGAACGCCCGGACTCGACGGAGTACTTCTCCACCGTAGTTGCCGGTCATCCTCACAGAAGCGATCTTGCGGGCCCGCTCGTTCAGGTAGAGGTCAACCGAACGATTGACTGAGGCGCATCCATCAGTGAGGTACACGGTGCGCTCCGCCCAGTGCGGAAAACGCGATAGGAACTCATTCCCCACCTGGATTACCTCGTGGGACTGCTGACAGACGCGAGCCACGGCACGCGCCACACGGACGTCCCGACTGTCGCGGAACATCCCGCCGAAGGAGTAACAGGGCAGGGATCTCGGCGGCGACTTCTTCCATGCCATAATCATCCGCGTGTCGAGTCCCCCGGTCAGCGACATCGCCAACTGTTCCCGGCCGTTGAAGTATCGAGGGAGGATGCGCGCAAAGACCTCTCGAAATTCCTGGTAGTAGGATTCCAGTTCTGGCGAAGTTTGGTCCTCCCACTCCCGTGGCTCGAAATATCGACTCTTTTGCTGGATTAAGCCTTCACAAAAAACCCAGGCGGCGGCACCGGGCAGCACATAGATGCCCTCAAAAATCGTCCTGTTCTCAAATACACAGCCGCACGAGACTAACTCTCCCAGGCCACGGAGGTCCGTTCTCCGCAATTCGGGACGAACTGCCAAAATGGCCTTGGCCTCGGCCGCGAAGTAGAAGGCGTCCTTCGCTTCGTGATAGTAGACCCGGTGCATCCCATACCGGTCGTTAAAAAGCGTGATCGTTCCGCGAGCGCGGTCCACCAGCAGTCCCTGGAATCGGCCGTTTAAATTCGCTGGGAAGGTAGGATCTTCTTCATAAAGGTGGACGAGATAAGCGGGGCCTTTCTCCTGGAAACTGTGCCCACGCTCCTTGAGACCGCGCGCGATCCCGGGCTCAGAATACTCCTCCCCGGAAAAGACGAGAACCGCGTCCCCGCCTTCGCTACACAGTGGCATCCCGTCGGAGAACGATCCCTCCCGCGCGGACCATCCGACGTATACCCCTAAGGACTCATCGACCCAGGTTCCGATCTCATAGAAACACTCGTGGCGCAGAGCTGCCACCATGCGCTCCAGTTGGCGCTGGGCCTGCGAACGCGGCATTTTGGTTATGAGACCGACGATGCCTGGCATGGCCTGTTCTCTAGAAAGCTCTCGTCACGGACGGGAACTTGCGGTTGTACCACGCGCTTCGAAGTTCGCGTAGTTTCGCAAGTACTGGCTCGGGAATTCGCTCCGCGAGAGGATGGTGTAGTCCCAGGCGCAAAGCAGTCCAACCGAGCAATGTCAGGGGAATATAATAACGAGGCAACTCGATCCGCTGGAACCCATTGCGTTCCTTAAAATCGCTGAGACTGTCCCGCTGTTTTTTCCCGTAGCCAAAGTTTGCGTACAGCAGATATCGGATTCCTCGATCTGCACAGGACCGGACAGCTTGCGCGATTAACGCGTTCGTCGGAGCCTTGTCCCTATGCTGAATCATCGAGACTATCTGCATGAGCCCTGCCTGGATCCCTTGTCCGTCCCTGACCAGCTTGGCGAAGCCGATCATGCTTCCATTCAGAAACGCACCGATCAGGATACTGCGATTCAAGAAGGTCTCGTTCTCTCTCCGCACGGTCGGGAGGTCTTTTCCGTAATGCCAGAACGGTTTCCCTTGTCGCATGGGACATTCGTTGTAAAGCCCTGCAATGCCTTTAACGAGGGTGTCGTCGAAAGGTACTTCCCGGACTTCCACCCCCTTCTTCTCAGCTTTCCGGACCATATTGCGAGTCTTGGCATCGATCTGTTTTGTCCACCAGTGGTCAAATGTTGCTACGGGCACGGCGGCCACGTTGTCCCACTCCACTGGATATTCATACTTAGGCCACGTTGCTGGTACTCTTTGCGTAAATGTGAAGATATCGGCACGTAAGTGGTCCGGTCCCCCTACCTTCAACTGCTTCAGACACGCTCTCGGATCCTCGATTTCTGTTTCCAGCCAAGCCTCATCGTGGACGCTGGCAACTCTAGGAAATCTTCCTTTGACGATTAGCGTCGCCCCGTCAACGACTAGCGCCGATACGCGGACCCCGATTCCCTTACTGCTGATCTCGACAGTGTGGTCTGCCATGTCTGGAGTTCTAGAAATGTTCGTTGTGATTGGCGCGTGCAGGATCGGGTGGATTTGCGACAAGCTTATCTCAGCAGGTGTCGCTCACACCTGTCGTTCTGTTACAAGACTCAAGCCGAGAAATGCGAGGAGACGGCTGGCATGATCAAGAAGCTTGATCAAACACTTGACGAACACGTGTAGTCCGAACAGAGACAGAACTGGGAGAACCACTGCATAGCACGGCACCGCAATCAGCGACTTCACTATGTTCTTGATCCGATGGCTCGGATGTTTAGGGAAGGTGCTGCCACGCAACAGAGCCCGGTTCAATAGGTACCTGAGCTTACAACGAGATGACGGAACCAACTCGTAAACGACAGCTTCATTGCACCAGATAAACGAACAGCCCTTACCCATCATGCGCCGAAAAAAGTCCACATCTTCTCCCGCGGTATTAAACTCGGCTGCGAAGGGAATGGCGATACCTTCCAGAATGCTTCTCTTGAACAAGACATTGCCGGTGCGGGCTTGTTCCCACTTAACTTTGTATCCCGTCTTGTACCTCGGACGTTCGAAGAATCTGCCCTTCTTCACCCATCGCGGCGGATCGCAATCAAAATACGGCTGCACTGGCCCGAGCACACCCTCGACGCCGTACTTCATCTGGGTTTCAAGAAGCGAACTGAGCAAATCCTCCGCGGGGAACTCGTCGTCATCCATGAATGCAATAAAGTCGCCTTCTGCGTGTTGTAGCGCCCGGTTGCGTGCGAGAGCGATATTCTGCTCGGGCTCGACGCAGTAGGTGACATGCAGGTGCGTCGCAAACGAGAAGCTCCTGACGACCTCTTCCGCGGAGCGCGCGCTGTCATTGTCTACAACCACCACGGAATACTTGAACCGATTCTTTGTCTGCTGGTTTTCCAGCTTGCCCAACAAAAGTCCCAGGAGTTCCGGCCGGCGAAAGGTGCAAATGCACACGCTGATGTGGCAGGTTTGCGCGGCCGCAACGCCACCGCCGTCTACAGTCATCAAACCAGGTTTGTCCTTGATAGTCATTACCGGGAACGAACCTTAGTATGCCTGGCGATCGAGGCGACCGTGCGTCTGCTCCGTTCGGCGATCCTCAATGCGGGCAAAGCCTTGCGGAGCAAGTCTCGACCGAGGGAGGCTCCGAAAGCGCGTGGCGAGCACTTACGCAATCGCAGACAGTCGAGCACGGCTTCTTCGGTGACATTCGGGTGAATGTCCACCGCCATCGCCAGCGGAAATGACTGCCGGTCCGTGTGGAAATCCAGACCTACAAATGGGACCGCACCCGACCCGTCCAGAAGGGTCGGGGATTGTTCGCTGGGCGCCCATCCGTCATACTTTCTGTTCCAGACTTCGATCCCGAGGAGCTGGTCAGCCCACCGCGGCTCATAACACTCCCACGCGCGTTTTCGAGACGGGTGGGCCAACACCGCCACCCCTTTCGCATCCTTGACCTTCTTCAACATTTCGCTTGTAGGAAGGTTCTCCCCAAGAAAGGGTACTTTGCCCCACACCAGCACGTGTATACGGTTGGCCGCGTCGCTGTACTCAATGCCGGGTACGACAAGAATCTTCTCAGAGCTTACCTGGGCACACGCCTTTCGATATTCCTCCAGACGCGTTGAAGTGAAGCCACGATCGTGTTCCGTCATCATCAGGACCCGGTAGCCTTGCCGACTGAATTTGGCACCCAAGTCTTCAAGCGACCAACTTCCATCGTAGGACCACACGGAATGCACATGACAGACGGCCAGGACTTCCATAATCTCTCAGTTTCTTGTTTTGAAAACGTTGTCTTTAATGGTGTAACAGAAATCAGCGATGAATACTTTGGGGTCCTCACGCCGCCAGTTGTAAAACACATCGCCGTGGCGAACGCCAACCACTTGCGCCATCGTTTTCCAGAACGGCGGCCAACTGCTCAGCGCCTTTGACTTCGGGCCCCGGAGCACGAACAGCAGGTGCATAAACTCACGACCAGCGTGCCTGCAGACGACCCCTGGATCGGAGAACAGATCTACACCCACACGCGACTGATGATCGATGGCCAGCCTCGCATGCCAGGCAGGGTACTCGAGCCCCTGCGCACGGGAGAGCGCCATGCTTCCCCACGGCCGCCCGTTGAACTCGACAAACCAAAGGTTCCCCGCATAGTCCCGCAGGAGTTCGATCATGAATAAGCCACGCCAGTTGGCCTTTCCGACCAACGCCTCAACTTTGGACCGCAAATCCTCAGGAACGGGCTGCGATATGCAAGCACTCGACCCCGAACCATGGGGATTCATCATCCTCAATCGCAGGTGAGCGCTCCATGCCCTGATCCCGTCGGGAGCCGCTAAACCGAAAACACCTTCACCGGTGCCCGCAATGAAGGGCTGGACCAGCAGAGGAACTCGCTCGCCCCATTCCGCCACTGCGCGCTCCAATTCCTCTCCACTTGCGCACACAAATTTCCGGCACTCTTGCAGGCGACCTTGACGAACGGGAACGCACTCAGCAGGTTTCAGAATGATCGGGAACGATTCATCGGCACTAAAATTAAAAACCTCGGCGGCAGAACGGGCTAACAGCGTCTTGGGAACTTCAAAACCCGCCTCCCGTGCTACCTGAGTTTGAACGCACTTGTTCAGCGCCAACTCGGCACTGACCCCACTGGGTCCGGCCAAGAGCCATTCATCCATAAGTTTTACCTTGCTGCCTAGCCAGACTGCCTTATCGTCTAATGGGAAGAGGATCCGCGGAAAACTGTCGGCCTTGGCGCAGACGGAATCCATGAGGGACCGGAGGTCGGAAAGGCTCGTTTGCAGGTTTACCTCTGGCGGGCAGATCTCATGACACACGACATGGCGGCTATGACGTAAAGCGGACACTCGCCCCTTGCGCGTAAAGGCAACAACGTGAAAACCGTCGTCCACCAGGCTCCAGACCGTTTCAGGAGCTGCCAGCGCTTCGGCAAAACCCACGAGGACGGGGATCCCTCGGCTCGAACCATTTGGCCAGGTTGACAACTAGTTCTTTCCCCCGCCCTGCTTCAAAGCCTCAGCGACAGCCTCGGCGATCACCCGGTATCCATTCTTGTTCGGATGCATGTCGCCGGCGCTGCGGGCATAGAGTCCCTGCTCCACCGACCTCTTCAGCGCGGGTAAAGCGTCGACATGTGCAATGTTCGTGTCCGTCATGAACTTAAACGTTTGCTCTCGCGCCAAACGCTCGTTGACGAGAAGTCTGTCGATTACATCATCAAGAGGGACTTTCGAGTTATGTTCGAGATAGTCAGAAAAGACCATCTCCTTCGTTGGTATGACTACAACGAGGAACTGGACGTGGTTCTGTTGGCAGATTTCATTCATCTGCTTCAATAAATCGAAGGTAATGCGCATCCCCTCGCGGATGCTCGGATTCTCCAGGTCGAGCCTGGTCAATATGCCTTTTGGACGGAAGGCCTCCGCGATGTGTTTATCAGCAATAATCAGCGAGGTGGCTATGCCCGGATAAAGCTCCGACGCCTTTCTGATCTGGACTTCGCCCTTGATCCGATCTCCCAGCCATGCGTGAAAAACCAGTTGGTAGAGAAGGCTGTGGCGCGACAGCCAGACCCTGGTTCTCTTGCCCCAAGTGTCACTCTCCGGTGCCTCCCAGACGTTGGGATCAACTTTCTGGGGTGGTAATTTCCTCAGGTAGGCCCAATGATCAAGCCCGTAGGCGAGTGAGAATGCACCCTCGAAATCGTCACCCATGTACAAGCCCCAAATCAGCATCCGAGGCTTCAAGCTCAGTGCCTTGGTCGTTGACAAATAGAAATACTGGTTTGGACCGTAGCCTCCCATACCCATGTTGTACACGCGCCGCCCGGTCAACTGTCCCAGCACATATGGCCAGGACTCTTTCATTCTGGCCGTGTTCCCATAGGTGTGGGAATCGCCAACTGCAACGAAGTCCGCGTCTTGCGGCACCTCGCGGTTGCGGAAACCCCACTTGTCAAATCCGGCCATCGTACTCGGCGACGGGACCGCACCCAGAATGTCGTCGCCGACCACCTCCAGCGAGAGGAAGTCGGAGGGATTGAGAACCAGCCGCGCGGCAAATTCGGCAACCAGCAAGGCTACCGTTGTCGACACCAGGAAGATACTCAGGTTGATCAGGGTTCTTCTCATGTTGATGGGTGGGCTAGTCTAGCTTGAACTCTGTCCGCCAATCGCCTTTTTCGGACAAGGCCAGCTGCTGTTTCTTGTCGAGCAGATAGTTCCCCAGTACAAGGAAATCCATCTCCGTTCTTATGAAACAGCGATAGGCGTCATCCGGTGTGCAGACAATGGGTTCCCCGCGAACATTGAAGCTGGTATTCACAATTACGCCGTAACCAGTCTGTCTTTTGAACTCCTGGATGAGGTCCCAGTAGCGGGGATTCGTTTCCCGGCTCACGCTCTGAATGCGCGCCGAGTAGTCGATATGGGTGATCGCGGGCAGGTCCGACCGGAGGAAATACAGCCGTTCGTAGAGAGGCTGTTCGTGGTAGCCCTCGGGCAGAGGATTCTTCTTGTCCTCGCGGATCGGCGCAACCAGCAACATGTAAGGCGATTCCCGGTCGAGTTCAAAGTATTCTCCGATGTCCTCTTTCAGAACGGATGGCGCGAACGGCCGGAAGCCCTCCCGGTACTTGATCTTCAGGTTCAGTTTCTTCTGCATCTCGGGATTTCGCGCATCCCCAAGAATGCTGCGGTTCCCGAGAGCGCGCGGCCCGAATTCCATACGGCCTTGGAACCAGCCGACGACGTTTCCCTCGGTTAGTTTGCTGGCGACATCAGAAGCCAGTGCCTCGAAATCTTCGTAGTAATGTGCCCTCGCGCCATATTTTTGCAGCGTGCGTTGAATGTCCCTGTCGGAGAATTCCGGCCCCAAGTAAGCCCCCTGCATGGCATCCGCGTGACCATTCAGCTGCCGCTCGTTGCCGTCGTGAATGTGCCAGACCGCATAGGCGGCCCCCACCGCGCCGCCCGCATCCCCCGCGGCCGGTTGAATCCAAAGGTCGTCGAAGATCCCGGCGCGAAGAATCTTGCCATTGACCACACAGTTGAGCGCAACGCCACCCGCCAGCACCAGATGTTTGCTTCCCGTTAGTTGCCGGGCCGTGCAAGCCAGGCGAAGGACAATTTCTTCGGTCACCTGCTGAATGGCAAGTGCCATGTCCATATAAACCTGGGAAATCTCAGATTCCGGCTTTCGCCGCGGCACCCTGAAGAGCTGCTCCCACTTCTCCTCGTTGGCCATCTTCAAGCCCGTGGCATATTCGAAGTAGTCCATGTTGAGTACAATCGATCCATCTTTTCGGATGTCGACCAGCTCGCTTGTAATCTTGTTTTTGAAGTCCGCAACCCGCTGCGAATCGGGGTTCCCGTACGGCGCCAAGCCCATGAGCTTGTACTCGCCGCTATTCACCGCGAACCCGGCGTAGTACGTGAAGGCAGAGTAAAGCAGGCCGACCGAGTGGGGGAACTGCAACTCTTTCAGTATCTCGATGTCCTTACCGCAACCACGGCCAATAGTCGTCGTTGCCCATTCTCCGACGCCGTCCACAGTGATGATGGCGGCATCATGGAATGGTGAAGGATAAAAGGCACTAGCCGCGTGTGAAAGGTGGTGCTCCGGGTAATAGATCGGGACCTTGCCATCGCCGAGTTCGGCCAGGTGCTCGGCGAGCAAACGCCTCATGAACAGCTTCTCTCTGATCCAGACCGGTATGGCCGAGAGGAAGCTCGACAAGCCGCTAGGCGCGTACGCATGATAGGTCTCCAGCAGCCGCTCGAACTTGAGAAACGGCTTGTCGTAGAACGATACGGCCGCCAGGTCCTTATAATTGAGGCCTGATTCTTGCAGGACGTAACGACAGGCATGGATCGGGAACGAGAGGTCATGCTTGTTTCGCGTGAAGCGTTCCTCCTGCGCCGCAGCCACAATCTGTCCGTCGATAAGGACCGCCGCAGCACTATCGTGATAGTAAGCGGAGATACCGAGGATGGCACTTCTCATAGAAAGTCCTTCTTCATGGTGCCCCTGTACCGGTTAGGCGAGCGATCAGAACAGGGTGTAGACAAACGGCGCGATCGCGGATCCACTAAGCACGATGAGGACGCCGAATGCCAGGAGAATCGTGATCAGAGGCAGCAGCCAGAATTTCTTACGCTGTTTCAAAAAGCCCCACAAGTCTTTTAGAAAATCCATATTCGTTCCTAACCTTTTTACTTAGTACGGCCTCTCCAAGTCCGCACCGATGAACCGGTGGTTTCTCTCCACCATGACTGAATCCTGGCCTGCCTTGAACGCGCGCAGCTTTAGGGAGTCCTTACCCAACAAGCGGCGCACAGTCGCGATCGGGGTTACGATGCCAAAGAACACAATCGATAACAGTATCTTTGAAACGACATTCCCGAGCAGATCGGAAAGCCCCAGCCAGACCACAGCAATGGGGCGATAGATCTGGGGCAGGATCATGTTCAGTACGTGCAAGACCATCGCACCGATCAAAAACGCTTCCCGCTTCCGCACGACAAACAGGATGAGAAGCAGGAGAACCATCGCCATTCCAGTGTCGCGGCTCTGATCCCTCGTGATTGTCCTCTTAAAGAATTTCATGGCTACCCTTTCACTCCCATCTCCAATCGGCCCGCTTTAAGGCCACGACCTGCAATTCTGTTCATAGTCACAATCAGTTTCGCTTCCGGCAGCGGCACAACGAAGATTGTTGAACCTCTACTCACCCGATCGAAATCAGAAGGACTGGCACAGCAGAAGAGTTTGCAGCGTCAACCGCCGCTCAGGTATAGCATTCCCCGTTTTCGCCGAACTCCGCGCTCGGGACTTGCTGCCTCGTCTTCCCAAGTCTGCGACTCTGCTTCAAACATTTGTGGAGTTTCCAGAGTTCCCAGTATTGCGCCAACCGCCGGTGCACAAAGTTGCTTCTTGTCCGCCAGGTACCGTCCATCAAATGAACGCCGAGATCACCGAAGCGGTTCCAATTGCGAAGATCACAAACATCGTCAGGAAAAAGAATTGTTACCATTCTTGCAAGCTCTGCGTTCTCGGCCAGAGTTCGGGAAATCAATCCCGGACCAGTTGTGTTCAAGACAACGTATTCGGGTCTCAGGAGAGGTGGAGACCCAAGCATCATGGGTTTAACCCAGCTGGGATCCTTTTGAGCTTTCACACAATTCTCGATCACCGCCTTTAGGAAGGGGTGCCCAGGCGCAGCTCCGAATGCGTAATTCCCAATTTCCCAATCCATTTTGTAGTGCTTGCGCAACAATTGGCTGAGGGTGAGTCCCTCAAATGGAAAAACGCAGCCCGACTCCAAAAGACCCGAGAGGCCGCAGGCGAGTAATACGTCCAAGTCAAAATAAAATCCGCCATAGCGATGGACTACTAGATAGCGGAAAAAATCATACTTCTGAATGGGAAACTGAAAAGAATTAAAGACCGTCCAGTACTGCGGGCATTCTTGCACCACAAACTTTTCCACTCCCGCATCGTCAAAAAATAAGTACTCATAATCCGCGTTCAGGAGCCTTATATTCGACATCACAGCGCGGTTGTGCAATGGTTGATTAACGTGCTTTCCGGTCTGAATGATCCGCTTTGGGATGTGATTCTGCACAATTGGTCTCTGGGGGCAGGCATCCGGCGAAGACGCTTTTTCCGCTCGGCGACTATCCATTCAGGCGCGATGGTTTCCCCAGCGGAATGAGGCCGTCTTGCCGTGATGGCGATCGCGCTAGTGGTTGGCCTTGTCCTCCGCGAATGATGTCATTTGACCGGGGAACCTCCGGTTCATAGCAGCAGGTTTTCACGATGGCATCCGGTCATTGCTCGGATCTGGTGGGCGATAAGGGAGAACGCCACTATCTTACTGACCGTTACGACTTTTCTTCGTATTTCTACGAAGACAGTGGATGCGAGGATCGATAGCAACGGAATCAGCGGTACGCTATATCTTGCTTGCGCGAGAATCGGTACGTACACGGCCACAACGTAGGTCGTTAAGAGGACCATTGGACCAATCACTTTGGCCTGTCCACGTTTCACGCAGAGCACTGCGCCTGCAATGCCGAAAATGAGATATGGAAGTTGCACAAGTAAACTCGCACGGGTTGACTCCCACGTCTTACCCGCAAACCAAACATTGAACAAGTTGTAGCCTATGCACCTGGCACACAACAGAGGAGATCTCTCATACTCATTCACGACTCTGTTTAATAAATATCGAGAAAACTTCACTTCATCTTCACTAGAATAAAACACTTGATAATAGAGGTCATCTTCTTTAAAACGGTATCCGAGCTGGTGGGCTAGCTTCCCCCTCTCTACCGCGGCTTCACGATCGAGAAGTACCCAGACTTTATCGTCAGCACGATGCATGCAGATATATTGCCCGGCATGCGCAGACACCCCCAACACACTAGCTGTTGGCACGAACTGTCTCGTGAGTAAGTAGTTTCGAATAACCCACGGAGAGATGACGATGGATATAGCGGCTACCATCACAGCCATGTTCCTGCAAATCGCGCACTTCGGCGTCGACAGCCGCCCAACACTCATGAAATAAGCGAGCAGACAAATTGGAAACAGTAGGGGCGTACTTCTCACCAACACTGCGAGGCCTAACACCGCTCCGCTTATCGCGTAATCCCACCATCGGCCTTTGTCGATCGCCCGATACAAAGTCAGCATGAACAATACAATCAACAAAGTGAATAGTATTTCAACACCTCCTCGGCTCTCTGCAATCAAGATTCCAGGATGAAAAAGGAACAATAAGGAGGGCAACACAGTCAGAGCTCTATTGGGTGACAGTTTGCGGGCGATAGGTGTCATTAGCCAGGCGGCCGTGAGGGCTAAACACATGTTCGCGAGTTTTACTACCGCAAAACTCCTTCCGAATACGAGTAGAAGTCCAGCGAGGAATATGGGGTAGCCGGGCTCCCGCATCAAGGTTCTGGCCGTATCTGGATAGAAGCGGTATCCGTTGCCTTCCGCCAAATTGGCCGCCAATTGGTTGTATCCATCACTGTAGAGGTCTTGATTATAAAAGGAAGCCAGACGATAACTGACGCCCGGAATGACGATGAAAAGAATCGCTACGTTTACAATCACGATCAGCAGACCGAGGGCAATCAGCAGATGTCTGTGCTGACCGATTTCTACCTTCTTCTCATCGCCACAAAAAGTTGATAAATGCGAGCACATAATCATTGATTAACAATTTGGGGCGGTTCGGTGGTTGACAACCGGTTGTTTTGGTCGGCACCTTGTAATCGCGCTCGAAGTCCGCCCCGGCTGACCTTTGGAAAAGGGAAATCAATCACTACCAGCAGCGTTGTGAACCAGGTAGGAGTTAGCCTTATAAACGTAGATTCTGAAAGATTGTAAAGAATCATCGTGATAAGCACAGCAAATCTCAATGCCTGGTATCGGCCCAGACGGGCGCTGGCCGTAAGTCGTCTTCCGGAGGCAACCAGGAGACAGAACAGAAGGAACAAGCCGATTAGCCCACCATCGAGGTAGGTGTCCAGATAGCCGCAATGAGCACTCGGGATAGCTGTATTCATTGATTTCATTATGGCCAGCCCTCCCCGACCTCCCCAGAAGTTGAAAAAGCCGGCGCCGATTAATGGGTTAACCGTTGTGAAAGTGATATGTTCCCAGATGTCGGTTCTGCCGGTAAACGTCATGTCTCGTCCCAACGCTTGTACCAGCGGTTGAATGATCGCGCCAAATGTCTGGAGGAGCAGCAATAGAAATGGCAGGGCTAGGGCCGCGGCCAGCACCACTCTGCTCACCATGCGTGAGGCGAGGCGCCTACTTCTGACGATCAGAGCCGAGCTGACCACCAGACATATCAAGGCAGTCTTGCTTTGGGAAATGTTTAATAGCCAGGCGCCCATGAGCAGCAGTAACAACCGATCCCATGGCAATCGGATCCCAGCGGCTCTTGTCTCTGAATAGTCCCAAACCAGAAATAAACTGAGAACGAGTATGATTTCGCCGAGGCTATTCTTCTGGGTCGTGACGCCGGTGAACATCGGCTGGCCAGCGATAGTGTAGGCTCGGCCCAAATCTGGGTAGTACTTGATGAAAACCACGGACAAGGGAAACAGGACACAGGCACATCTGAAATAGACAGCCCGAATCGCCTGCAGGGGGTCTCTCTCGGAGAGAATGACCGCGACCACAAACAGCATTCCACAATCTTTGAATAGTCTTTTAGACGAGCCGATTGGGTCCTCGGACCAGAGCACGCTGAGGGCAAAAAAGAGATAGAGCAGCATGATGGCGGTATTCGAAAGCACAAGCCTGTTCCACTTCACTCTCCGCCAGGAGGCAATGGCAAACGACCCAACCAGCACTGAGAGATAGAACATCTGGTCGAGCACACTTGTTTCCGCGTAATCGCCCATCTGGGCAATGCGGCCGCCGCCTCCGACCCACACCGATACTGGTCTTGATCCAAGAATCAACAGCAGTAATGTCGGGAGCCATACGGCACAGCTAACCGAAGTACGGCGCCTGAGGTCGCGTGCCAGAAACCACACGATGAAAACCAGGCAAAGAGATAATGCTACAGACGGCATGGGGCGAATTCGGCTTCCTCAGTGATCCCGCGAGGTGGTCTGTTCGAGATTTTCCAGACCGCGCAGTTCCTATCGCAAGACGAGCTGCACGCAGCAGGAGTCGGCGAACAACGCGCGTACGGGGGAATCGCTTATCAGTGGTGGAACCTCTTATCTCCCGAGCATTTGGTGTCGACGATGGCGGGTCGGATGCGCCCCCAAAGAAAATTGCAATGAGACGTCCCTGGCAATGTTTCGTCTATTGGGCGGTCCGCCCGCCCCGAGTCGGTGCGAAGCGAAACGAAGACGCAATGGTTAGATCTGCAAGTCGGCGGAAAATCTCGTCTCCCATCAAAAACCGATATTCTTCCGGGTTGACGGGATGCGTCTCAACTTCCACAACGTGCTGGCGAGCCAGCGCGAATATCCCCTGCAGGCGACCGGCTGGTTCAAGAGGAGGTAAGGAGAAGAAGAAGTCAGTAAGCCTGTGGCGCCCGGCCAACATGCGATCCACCACGCTGCGATAGAAACGGTTCGCGAAACTCTTCTGACCCGGCTGAAAGGAGAAGTTTCGCCGGGTAATTGTTCCGGCAGGCAGCAGTCTTCCCAGCAGTACGTTCGCGCAAAGATGCATGTGGTGATGACCGTCTATCCGGTCTGAACTCGATCCATAAAGCCGCCGAAACTCGTCCATTTGGGCGGCAAACACGTACTCAAACGAACGAACGAGGCCGGGATGGAAGACTACCTTGGAGAGTGCACAACGTCGCAAGTGCGAAGCAACTTTCCGCTGCCGTTCCATAAGCTGAGATGAACAGCATGGAGATGAAAACGGCGTCGTGAAATTGAGGTGAAGGCCCGCATCGACTCCCGACTCGCGGGCAACTGCCGCGGCTCTCTCCGAGTCCTCCATGAAAACCATCGCACTTACTGAGGACACGGTTCCGCGCCGGATACACTCAAAGATTCGTTCGGTTGTCTCGTGATCTCTTCCCCAATCATCGGCGTTCACGATGAGAGCGCTTGACTGAGACATGTCGGTGCCCCGACGCTCGCGATCCGCGGAGGAGGCGCGACCGCCTGAATAGCTCCTATTCACTGTCTCGGAGATGTCTTCTTGTGGCGCCAGAATCGGTTCCGGTTGACGATTCATTTTTATTGGACTCTAGAACGGGCGCGAACGTACAAATCCATCTCGCGGCCTGGCCTAGCTCTTCAGGAGGCGGCGGGGCTTGATTGCCGGGAAATCCAGCTACCGGCGAGAAACTTCCGCAAGCGCTGCATCTGCTCGCGCCGGCGGAATGTTACCAACTCGGGAGATACCGGCCTTTCCTCACGCCGGACGAGCGCAAAGACGTAACCTGCGAATAGGGTCACCCCGCCGATAACATAGGGCTTCCTGGTCATTTGATACACCGCACGGAACAGTTCCCACGCCGGATGCCCACCCAGCGCATAATCCAGCGCGCCGACCCTGAACTTGGTTTCCAGCACGCCACGCTCGGCCGACCCCATTTTTCGGTGATGGAGGCAAACCTTGTCGGTGAATGTTCTGGTCTTCCAGCCTTTCATTCTGGCAGTGAGGACGGCGATGTGGTCGATGCCACCCGATTTCACCGGCACGTACCCGCCGATCTCCTCAAAACACTCACGCCGAAACAATTGGCATGCTCCAGAAACATGCTCGATGCTGACGAAGCGGTAGTCGTACGTCGAGTCATCCTTGAACGGTGTTCCGACCAGCCCCAGCTCGGGATTCTCCGCCAGCTTGCCGAGCAAAAAGGAAAAGTAGTTTTCGTCGAACGAAATGTCGGCGTCCATGCTGCCGATGACGTCGTACTGCAAATTCTTTACCCTGTCGTAACCGGCGTTGAAAGCATGAACTTTTCCGGCGAAATGCCGTTCTCGCCGTTCCGGCATTCGCAGCAGCTCGATCCAGGGATGAGTTGTAACGTATCGGTTCACGATCTCGTCTGTTCCGTCGGTTGAACCGTCACTGACAATCACCCACTTAACTGGCGGGACAGGTTGCGACACCATGGACCTGAGGGTCAGTTCGATGAACTCTACCTCATTCCGCGCGGGAGTAATCAGTACGTAAGACAGAAGACTCATGTTTTCACGAACGCCGAAGCTTCTTGCGTGTGGGGGTGTTCGCACGAACCCTTCAATTCGCTGAGCAGGGTGGAGAGAGCCAGAAACATCCACGCCTGCGACCACCTCATATACGAGGTACGGATAGTGAAAGAGCGAAGGACTCGATAATAAAAGAACCCTCGATCGTCCCACATGTGCTTCATCGCCCATTGGAACACGGAACACGCCAGCAGTACACTGCCCGGGTCGAGATGTCTGAATTCCAGGAGTGTAACAATGCTTTGAGCCACACAGTGGATGTCGATGGGATAGGTGCGGTTGTGAAAGTATCGCACCGCACCATCCTCACGAAAGAAGTGCGTTTTGTAGAACTCGAACCCCCGCTGAATACGCGACTCGAACTCATCAGTTTCGAGATAGTTGTCAATCTGCTCCAGCGCACCAAGATTGTACCCAGTGTGGAAGTTGTCAACCCATCGTTGTGACGGCGCTTCGCCGTAGTACCACGAACCATCCGCATGCTGTTTTCCAGCCGAGTAGCGGGCCACCCTGAGGGCAGGGCTGAGCCATCTCGCTTCGCCCGTGTGTTTGTACAAACGGCAAAACAAAGCGGCTGCAAGGAAGTTTGCGTTATGGATTTGGCTCCGAAGCGAGCGTAGAGGATAACTGAATCCTGCCGCTTCGGGATCACCGTCGTCCCAATAGAGTTCGTTCAAGATATACTGCGCTGCATTGACAGCCATGCTTAGGCAGCGCGACTCCCCACGCTGCTCGTACAGGTCCAAAAGCGCGCCGGCAACGAAGGTAGTACAGACCAAGTTAGGTGTTCCGCGCGGAACAATGATGGTGCGCGTCTGCCATGGAAAGCTGTAGCCCCAGCACCAGTACGGGACATCTTGGGACCGGAGCACAATCAGTCGCTCGAGCATCAACTGGATGAGACCTTCGTGGTTAGCTGGCTCAACTCTCGAGAGCTTGAGGAAGCCCGATAGGAACAGTGCAACAGCTTTCGGATTCTGAGTTTTTGGAACCAGCAAGAGACTGCGAACATTGATCGGGCTTCGTTTCAATACCTGGGTGATAATCAAGCGGGAAAGTCTTGAGGTCAGCACTGGCAGGGCCTTGAAAACCCTGCTGTTCAGGGCGTCATACGGATCGTATCCTGCCCACTCGTTTGCTTGACAGTGGGACAGCAACTTGGCTGTAGCGGCGCTCACTTTGTTCAAGCAAGTGTGGTCGCCGTTCCTCGATCTCGATTTCTCGACCGTCATCCGCCGACCGCCACGGTCTCAGGAGTCACAGAGCTTTCCGTCTTCCGCAGAAGACCGGACGCCTCTTCGATCAGGTCCAGGTACCGCTTCTTCATAATGTCCCAGCGCAACGGCACATATTCCTCTTTGGCTTTGGTCGCCAGCCGAGCTTGCAGGTCACGATCCTGGTAAAGGCGAGCCATCAGCCGGGCCAGGTCTGCCGGATCGTTGGGCTCAAAATATGCGAGGGCGCGCTCGCTGAAGTAGTGGCGTATGGTCTTAAGGCGCGACATCAGGACGGGTTTCCCCATAATGATGAACTCAGGAAGTTTGTTGGGAAAGGCAAATTCGAGAAATACATCACGACGCATAGGCAAAATGCCAGCGTCACATTTACCCAGCGAAGCGGGAATGTCGGAGGACGGAACACGCCCCAGCAACTTGATTTTTGACGAGACTCCACGTTGCCGAGCCAGTTCTGTCAGAGTACGCTCCTCGGTTCCGGAACCCAGAATCCACAGCTCGGCCCCTGGCATGTTCTCGTGCACCAGGCTGAAGGCTTCGACTGCAAGGTCAAGTCCGTAAACTCGCGTAAGCGTCCCGTGGTACATCATCACGAACTTGTCTGGGTCCGAGTTGGCGGCAGCTGGACCCAACGCAGACGCGAACGGGGTTTCGTCGACGGCATTCATCACAATCGTCGATTTCGCTGGGTCCAGGCCACGACCTATCAGGAGGTTCTGAATTGGCTCAGTAATTGTGATGACGTAGTCGGCACGGTTGAAACTGATCTTCTCCTGGTACTTGAGTAAGCGCACGAGCCATGAGTTTTCCGCAATCCCGTACTTGGACATATAGAACTCAGGAGTGATCTCGTGCATGTCCAGGATCAGCTTGGCACCCATCCACCTTGCAGGAATTGCTGCAAACACCAGGAAATCCGGCAAGGTATTTACATCGACGGCGATGTACCGCCTCCGTCTCATCAGCAGCGTCACCCGTGCTAAGGCCCACAAAAAGAATGTGGTGTACTCAAAGGCGTACCGTAATAGAGACCCCCGCTTCTTGCCGAGTGACACGGTGTAAACATTCACACCGTTCAAGATGTAGGTCTTGTTGCCGTTCGAGGGGCGCAGTGCCAGCACGTCAACGGCATATCCCGCAGCTGCCAAGGCTTCCGCCTTTCGTTTCACTCGCGGGTCAACGTCGTAGACGTTTTGAACCAGAAGGCAGACTGATTTCATCGCGAGATCTCGCTCGCGGAGATCGCAACTGGTAGATCAGATATTCTGCTGAGGGAGGAATCGAATTCGACGGCAGTTCTGCCGTCCCAAGGGATGTCAACGAGAGTCGGTGTCGCGCTACCGGACGGTCGCACATCGTCCCGGGCAATAGATGGACGGTAAACCCGCAGATTCAATAGTGGCAGGTTTTGCTCTCCCTCGGAAGCGAGAATGGTTCTCACGCCTTTGCCGTCCGCAAGCCATTCAAAACGCATCTCTCGCCGCTTGCGAAACCAACCGGCGGCCTGACTAGCAGTCGCGAACCATGAGTCGGAGGATTTGAGTTGTTGAACAAGCCTGAGATAGAAATCGCCCCAGAAGCGTTCAGGCCCGTGGCTCCTGTCGTGCCATAGAAGCGTGAGTACGCCACCAAACTCGCCGGCGTTGTCGATGAGCGCTTGACAGCGCTTTTCAGCCTCTGCCTCCGACAGGTCGAGCCTCTGCGGATAGAACAACGCCCCATCCTGAATGTGCAGCGGGATTTCGAGGAGCGTCTTGGCGCTCAGCGGACGGAATACCTGGGCGGTCCCGCTACGGTACCCGATCGTTTCGTTGTAGCCCATAGTGGAATCGTAGGAGTAGCCGCTCTGTTCGAGAACGGAAATCGTGTTCGCATCCCGCAGCAACCAGTGCATCCGGATGCCGATGTTAGACTCCCCGCTAATTTCCGCGATCTTCGCTAGCTCCGCGCGGCCCTTCTCCGCGCTGTGCCAGGCGTCAATTCCATGTACGCCCAGCTCGCAGCCGGCGGCTTTGAGCCTCCCGGTCCAATGCGAAAGATCGTCCACGTCATAGGCCACTGCGCGCCAGGAGGCGTGGGCACCTGGAACCTGTTCGCCCGCGCGCCCCTTGAACGGAATCAGGAAGTAGGTGGTGGCCAGACCCTTTTCCACTTCCAAATACCACTCAAATGGCTCCCAGAAATCCTTCGCCCAGCCTGCATACACCAACGGGAGGGATGGCACTGCGCGCCAGCACTTGACAAGCTGCCCCATTGAGATTCTGCCCCTAAACAAGTTGACCACCGCGCCGACGGTCGCCCGGTACACGAAACCCCACATCGTGTGATCGAACTTGTGGTTTCGTATTCCAACGAAATCGATGTCGTGGGTTAGGCAAACAGCAAAGCTGTGGCCGGCAGGGGTGGGGGGGATCTCCAACAACGGAATCCCTTCATTTAGGATCCAGTCTCTCAACATCCTGATATGGATGTCGAGCGTCGGGATGTGCGCGTGTTCAATAGGCTGGCCGGTCGAAAGAAGAAATCGGACCTGGTCGAACAAGTCATACCCAAGCCGTATCACAGCGGAATCGCGCACCTCGACCCTCACGCCCGCTATCTGAGAACCCGCCGTGACACAAGAGGTTCCATTGTTACTGTTCTCGAAGGTGAGTAGATCGCCGTAGATAGGAAGAGAAATATTTCCGTCGCTCAGGATCGCGCATTGTTGCCGTCCACCAGCGACAATCCCGATGCGTCCGTCAATACTCTTCGCGGCTGAGCCGTAAACAACCAACAATTTAGTGCCGACTTCCGATACCTCGTCCGCGGAGGCGACGACGACGTCGTATGCTCGACCAGGGCGGTAGAACTCCCATGGGGTCTTGAAGAGTTCGAAAAACTCCTCAACCACCGCGGCCTGGTTCGTTTTGGAAATGATCCCTATCAAGTGATTGCCTGAGTTAGACTGCGCGAGTCTCGGCAAATTCCGAGCTCGTTTTGTTGAAGTCGTTCTCGACGGGAGCACTCCCAGCCACAAAATCACGGACGCATTCGGCCACATATTTGAGCTGAGGTTCGGAGAGTTCCGGGTAGATCGGAAGCGCCAGAGTCTCTTTGGCAGCCCGTTCACTCTCAGGGAACGCGCCAGCCTTATACCCGAGATAGGCAAAGCACTCTTGCAGATGCAGAGGCACCGGATAGTACACTTCCGTGCCTATTCCCTTCTGTTTGAGATAGGCCTGCAATTCATCGCGGTTGGAAACGCGGACAACGTATTGATTGAAGATGTGGCGATCGGTCACAACCGCCGGCACACCGATCGGCAACCCAGCCTCGGCGAAAAACTGATCGTATCTTTTCGCATTGCGCTGGCGAGCGGCCGTCCACTTGTCCAGATGCGGCAGTTTGGCAGAAACAATAGCTGCCTGAAGCGCGTCGAGGCGAAAATTGCCGCCGACAGTCTTGTGATAGTACTTCGGTTTGGAACCGTGAGCGCGCAGGGTCTGTAGCTTTTCCGCACGCTGAGCATCGCTCGTGACGACCATTCCCGCGTCCCCGGCGGCGCCGAGGTTCTTTGAAGGGAAGAACGAGAAACAGCCGTAATGTCCGATTGAACCGGCACGGCGTCCCTTGTACTCAGCGCCGATTGCTTGAGCGGCGTCTTCGATGACCACCAAGCCGCGCTGGTCAGCAATTCGCATCACAGCATCCATGTTGGCTATCTGTCCATAGAGATGCACCGGGATGATCACGCGGGTTTTCGAGGTGACCTTCGACGCAACATGGGACGTATCTAGGTTGTAGGTTGCCGGATCAATATCGACGAACACGGGGGTGGCACCCAGACGAGCAATCGCGCCGGCGGTTGCAAAGAACGTATAAGGAGTAGTGATGACCTCGTCGCCGGCACCGATGTTCTCGGCCATGAGGCAAGCTAGGAGAGCATCACTGCCTGACGAAACCCCGATCGCGTGTGAGCAACGCGAGTACTGTGCGATCGCCTTTTCACATTGGTCCACCTTCGGTCCCAGGATGAAATGCTGGGACTCGAGTACTTCCGCAATTGCCCTGTCAACTTCTACTTTGATGGCCGTGTACTGCGTCTTAAGATCGAGCAAGGGCACATTCATACTTTGCTTCCTCTTTCAGTTGCTTATAGGATTTGGTGCCGACGCTAAAATTGGCCGGCAATGGTGCGTCTTCGTCGAGGTCGAGACATCGAAGGACGCCAGGGCCGGCCTCCTTGTAGCGATAGCCTGTTTCCTGGCAGCGCATGACGCCATTCGAATCTGGTGACTCCAGACGATGGCCGTGCCGGCTCATCCACCCGACTTGGCGGGCAGGATTTCCGACGACCAACGCAAAGTCTGGAACGCTTTTGGTCACGACCGAACCGGCCCCGACGAATGCATAGCGTCCGATGGTGACCCCGCACACAATCGTCGCATTGGCGCCAATCGTGCACCCGCGCTTCAGTTGGGTGGTCTCATATAACAAGTGCCGGTTCACTTGCGAGCGAGGATTCGTGACGTTCGTCAGTACGCACGAGGGTCCGAGAAAGACGTCATCTTCAATCACTACGCCGGTGTAAACCGACACATTGTTTTGGATTTTGACGTTGCTTCCAATCATCACCCCACCATCGATGTTGACGTTTTGCCCGATGACGCAACGCTTTCCGATTCGGGCGCCTTTCATGACGTGAGAAAAATGCCAGATCTTGGTACCATCGCCGACCTCGGCACCGTCGTCCGCATAGGCGGATTCGTGCACGAAGTAAGGACGTTGCGTCTTCTCAGTTTTGCAGTCGGGCATCTCCAGAGCAACTCCGCCGTTGTGCAACGCACGCTGGCAGGCATCCAGAACTCGTAAAACGCGGAGGCCTTCTGCACCATCACTTGCTGGAGAAGTTCTGGAATCCACACACTCCAGAAAGTGTTGGCATTCCACTCGTAGCGGTTCACGATCCTCCAGATCGATGACTTCGCCCTTCGCTTTAACCGCCGTCGGGATTCGATTTCTCCATTCCACTTTGTGAGGGTACAAGACGAGTTTATGGTCTGCGGTGTCATCGAAGATGGCCATCTTCTCCGATCCAACAACCACGAGTCGCTGTTCTTTCGACGGGTGCAGCCAGCTAACGAAAATGTGCGCCTGGACTCCGCTGGGGAATTTGAAATGGCTTAGCGTAACATCGGTGATGTCGTGATTCAGGTAGGCACCACCCTGGCAAGTGACGCGATTCGGCATTTCGTTGAGGAGTGAGAGCATCACGGAGATGTCGTGGGGTGCAAAGCTCCACAGGATATTTTCCTCAGTTCTTATTTTCCCGATGTTCAGACGGTTGGAATACAGGTAGTTGATCTTTCCAAGAGTGCCGTCGTGAATCAGCTTGTGTAATTTTAAGATGGCTGGGTGGTACCGGAGAATGTGCCCGACCATCAGGATTCGGCGGTTAGACTGTGCCAATCCCACCAGCTCTTCACCGTGCTTCACGTCAATCGCTAGCGGTTTCTCGACGAAAACATCCTTGCCCGCTTCGAGGGCTGCCTTGGCCATTTCGTAGTGGGTTACTGCGGGCGTAGCCAACGCGACGGCGTCGATTGAAGAATCGGAAAGAACGTCGCCAAATTCCGAACAGAACCTGACACCCTGGTACTGGTTCCTGCAAATCGCTTCGATGGAACGCTCCGCATCGCAGAGCATCTCCAGCGCGCCGAGCTCATAGAAGTTTCGAACGAGGTTCTTGCCCCAATAACCAACTCCGACGACAGCGAGCTTGGTCTTGGGCCTCTTGGATACTCCACTCTCCATGTCAACTCCTTTCAGAAACAGCCAGTTCCGGTTTTGCGCCGATCAGATCGACGCACTTGTCTGCGGCGGCTCCATCTCCGTACAAGGCGGGATGCGAGTCGGGAGGCGCAAATGAATGCACGGCGTCGATAATCTGTTTAGAATCGGAGCCCACCAAAAGATTCCACTCAGCCTCGACCGTCTCTACCCATTCGGTTTCGTTTCGCAGCGTCAGGCAAGGCACAGATAGCCAGTAGGCTTCCTTCTGTAGACCGCCCGAATCTGTGAGAACCAGCCGGGCGGAACCCACCAGCACGACCATATCCAGATATCCCATGGGATCGATCAAATGAACGTGAGGTTCCGGCCGGAAACCCATTTCGGCGATGATCTTCCGCGCCCGCGGGTGAACAGGGAAAACGACCGGTTCGTCAATCGAGTTGAAGGCGTTCAAGATACCTGCGAGCCGCGCTACATCATCCGTGTTCTCACTGCGGTGCACGGTGGCCAGGAGGTAAGCCTGCCTTCTTAATCCAAATCGGTCCAGAATCGCAGACCGGTCCACGTCTGTTTGTCGCTTCGTCCAGTTGAGAACGTCAAGCATGACGTCTCCCACCAGATGGACATTCTGCGAGATGCCTTCGGCCGCGAGGTTGGTCACTGCCGTGTCACTCGGACAAAGCAGCAGGTCAGACAAATGATCCGCCACTACGCGGTTGATTTCCTCGGGCATGCGACGATTGAAACTTCGCAGTCCAGCTTCCACGTGGGCAACGGGAATCGATAGCTTAGAGGCCGCTAGCGCGCCAGCTAGCGTCGAGTTTGTGTCGCCGTAGATCAGCACATAGTCGGGAAGTTCAGCGAGCAACACATCTTCGATGCTTTTGAGCATCGCGCCGGTTTGAGAGCCATGCGAACCTGAGCCCACGCCTAAGTTCGTATCCGGTTGCGGCAACTCCAGTCCATCAAAGAAAACACCGGACATCTCATAGTCATAGTGCTGCCCGGTGTGCACGAGAATCTCCTCGTGACGTTCTCGTAGTTTTCGACTTACTGCGGCGGCCTTGATGAACTGCGGCCGCGCACCGACGATGGAGACAATTTTCACAGGTCTCGTTATTTGGTTCCGAACATTTCTCGTTGACTACGGTGCGGCTCTAGGAAAGGGCCTTCTCGATGGAGCCGGAGCACCGTTAGGCATTGTGGAGCCTTTAGCACTGACAAAAGAGGAGGTTGACCGATAAGAGCTGCTCAATGTCGCTCTCACTGCACCGAAGACGTCGTGGCCGATTTGCGCGAGACAAGCAGCGGTCGTCAAACCTACGTAGCCTACGCCAATGACTGAAAGTTTCATTTTCGCTGTCTCTTGTTTGGGGGATAATCGGGGGAGGAAAAGTGGAGAGTCGTCTATGCGGTGCGTTCCGCCGTTGCCAAAGATGCTTCACTCTCCGCTGCTTTATGAGTAGCGGCGTTAGTAAAGCGCAGAATTTCCTCCACCACTCGGGCTTGCTGCTCAGAGGTGAGTTGGGGGTACATGGGTAGAGAGACAATCTCGGCGGCAATCCTTTCGGCCACCGGAAGGTCTCCACGACGATAATTTAGCGGCGCGTAAGCTTTTTGGAGATGCAACGGAATGGGATAGTGAATCCCCGTCCCGATCCCCACTTTCTTAAGATGGTTCATCATTGCTTCGCGGTCTTCGGTCCGAACCACGTAGAGGTGGTAAACCCCTTTGGACCACCCGGGTTCGTAGGGTGGTAGCACAGCCCCGTCCACATTCGCAAACAGCCGTTTGTACTCGGCCGCACGTTCGCGCCGCTCGGCATTCCATTTCGCCAGATGCGACAACTTGGTGTGCAAAAGACCGGCCTGAATCGCATCCAGTCTGCCGTTATAGCCTTCAACGTCGTGATAATACTTTCTTGCCTGACCGTGATCTCGCAGCATCTTGATCCTTTCTACGAGACTCGGATCGTTGGTCGTAACTGCTCCGGCATCTCCGCAAGCTCCGAGATTCTTCCCGGGATAAAAGCTGAACGCCGCCGCACGTCCCATGGAGCCTGCTTTCATCCAGCGATTGTGCTTGCGAGAAAAATACTCGGCTCCATGCGCCTGACAAGCATCTTCAATCACGATCAGGCCGTACTGCGCAGCAAGGTCGAGAATCTGGTCCATGTCAGCGCACTGGCCATAGAGATGCACCGGGATTGTAGCAGTGACCGGCCGTCCACTTCGACGACTAATCAGGCGGCCCAAGGGATCAGGAGCGCATTGAGTTTCCAAATACCCCCGCAGCATGGCGGGATCCATGTTGTACGTGCGCTCGTCAATGTCGACGAATTCCGGCAAAGCTCCCGCCTGCGAAATCGCTTCTGTCGTGGCAATAAAGGTGTGAGGTACGGTGACGACGACATCGCCGGACCGCACACCACACGCCAGGAGAGCGAAGCGGAGTGCATCCGTACCGCTGCTGACTGCGATCGAATGTTCGGCGCCACAGAAAGCAGCGAATGCTTCCTCAAATTCCTCCACCATCGGGCCGCCGATAAATCCGGCAGTCCTTAAAGCTTTGTGGAACACCTTGGTCAACTCTTCCTCAAGCTCCACGTGAGGAGTAACTAGATCTAGAAAAGCGATTTGTACATGGCCATTCATTCACTCTCCTCGGCAAATGCGAGTCCCTCTGAGCGTTCGTTAATATTTCGAAACTATCGACGAAGTGAGGGCTCATCCACTTCTCTGCTCAGCTCCCGCGTAAAACCGCTCCGTTCTCCTAATAGTGCGTTATCTTGCTTGCTGTAGTAACTAGCATGCAGATCGTCTTGTGGTTGAGGTTTGATCTTGTCAAGGAGGGGCATTGTTTGCTGAAACAAAAGCCACCCGTATTCGAGGGAACGCCGATACACGTCGGCCACCTCGTCGAATTCTGAATAAATGGAGTATTTCAGCTGGCTGACGAGGGGACCGTCGTCGATGCCCGGTGTGATTTCATGGATTGTCACTCCGTGCTCCCTCTCGCGGTTCTTGAGCGCCCAGTTGATGGGTGAGACGCCTCTGTATTTCGGCAATGGTCCGTTGTGCAGATTGACGATTTTCTTGCATTTATCAATAAACCACGCCTTGATGATCTTGTCGTAAAAGACCGATACAGCGAGGTCCAGCGTCCAGTCAGTGTTTAAAACATCGGCCAGATTCTTGTAATGACCGGACTCGATCACCTGGATCCCGTGCGTTCTTCCCCAGCCGGCGAAAGAGGGCGCCCAGGTGGGCTCAGGCACTGCCGGGACCACGGCGATCAGTTGGTATTTCTCGGATTGTCGGAACCAGTCCGCAACTCGGATTGCGAGGTCACCTTTGCCCAGAACAACTACAGTTTGCATCTCGAGTCTCCGTTTGAATATGATTCAGGTCGGTCATCAAATAAGGAGATGTCAGCTGCTTCGCTTTCCATTGACACGAGCTGAAGAGAGAGAGGGCGGAGGTTGATCAATTTAGAGACTTTGACATCCTTGCCAAGGCTCAACCTCCGCAGAAATGCACAAATACTCATTCATAAAGAGTTCTCGGTGCTTCTCTCGTGTTGGGGAATCAACAGGGCAGGCGGCTGGGGGTGGGTAGTCAAAAGGAAGCCTACACAGGTAAGAGGCTTAGAGATAGACCAAGGCGCCACGCTGACGAAGTGATTTGGAAGCAGCTTCCAACATTTTGACCACGCGAAGGCCCGCCTGACCGTCGTTCATAGGAGTCTGGTCTTTGGCGATGCAATCGACAAAATAGGCCAATTCCCTATGCAGGGCCTCGACTTGTTCGATCTGCGGCGCCCACATGTCTCCTGAGCGGTAGTTCACCAGTAGGTTGTACACGCCCTCACGGGTCGTGATCTCCACACCCTTATCGTAAATCTTGATCTTCTCGTCAGCTTCTAGATCGTTCCACACCAGCATTTTCTTTTCGCCGCCGATCAGTGTGGTACGAACCTTGACCGGCGACAACCAGTTGACATTGATATGGGCGATGACCCTGTTCGGGAAATAGACGGTGATAAAAGCAATATCCTCAAACCCGTTTAGGTGAGTCTGTCCGGTTGCCACTAGAGCTTCGGGGTTCTCTTTTATCAAGTAGCCCATGATCGACAGATCATGCGGAGCGAGATCCCAAATGACGTTTATATCATGTTGAAAAAGTCCCAAATTCACGCGCGTGGAATCATAGTAATAAAGCTTGCCCAGCGTTCCTCCTTCGAGTAACTGGTGAATCTTTCTCACCGCTCCCGTGAAAAGGAACGTGTGATCGACCATGATTTTCAAATTCTTGCGGCTGGCCAGCTCGATGAGTTCTTCTGCTTGCTCCACCGTGCTGGTAAATGGCTTTTCGACGAAAACATGCTTTCCGTTCTCCAGCGCAGCTTTGGCCAACTCGTAGTGCGTCCAGACCGGAGTGACCACCGCAATTGCGTCGAGCTCGATTGATCTCACCAGTTCAGACGACTCAGCGGTGACCTGGATCCCGGGATGTGCTTTCTGCAAACGGCGGTGTGCCGCTGGACTCTTGTCGCACACCAATACGACCTTGGCCCCCTCTAGGTTGCTAAGGTTCCGCACGACATTGGGGCCCCAATAGCCGTAGCCAATTACGCCAAACTTAACCATAGTTCACAGTTTCCGTTTGAAGACGAGTGCTCAGCAATGAGGCAAGCCACACCTCGGGTAAGCTATCTGAGACCGAGCGAATGACTCTGTCTAGCTTTGACAGGGATCTGAGGGAAAGAGTTTCCGGTCAGTACGCGCCTTCACCCAACACTACGGCGCGTGGTGTGCGCATGAGGATTTTAATGTCGAGCCAAGGCGACCACGTTCTTGCGTAGTTTAAGTCAAGACGAACCATGTCGTCGAATTTCACGCGACTGCGGCCATTAACCTGCCATAGGCCGGTGATTCCAGGTTTAGCTTCCAGTAAGCGGCGCTTATGCCAGAGGTTGTAAGCTTCCACCTCGTAGGCAATCGGTGGCCGCGGTCCGACTAGGGACATCTGTCCTTTCAAAACGTTGAAGAATTGCGGAAGCTCATCCAGGCTGCTCCTGCGCAACACACTGCCCACGGGCGTGATACGGGGGTCAGAGGTCAGCTTGTAGACGACGTGACCATTCCCGTTCGATGGTTTCCGCTCTGCCTGACCTCGAATCAACTCGCGGATGTACTTCTTGTGGACGCTGGCGTCGTTGTTGGCGTACATCGAGCGGAATTTCAGGAAAACGAACGGCACGCCATATTGCCCTATCCTTTGCTGCCGGAAGAACACGGGTCCCTTGGAGGACAGCTTGATCGCGACCGCGATCACGAGGAACAGGGGAGCGAGAGCCACCAGTGCCACTGCGCTGCCTACCGCGTCCATCATTCTCTTGACCACACAGGAGAATTTTCTTGCCTGATGCCGTCGCAACAGATCGGGATACAGCGCGGGATTGCTGGGACGGTCTGACACTTCATGGTCCGAATCTTCCGGAAACAGGTGAAATGAAATGCTGATCCGGCTGAATTGCTCAGCGCCCAACGCAGTGCGTAAAGTGGCGCTCACCCTTGCCAACATCATGGGCATAATCGCCGTTCGATCCTCGCTGCCGAGTTGCGTGAACATCACCCCAACCACAGAGCTGCCTTTGTACCAACCGGTTACGTCAGTCTCTCGGATCGAATCTGATAGTGCGGACAGGGCCTTGCTGAGCGAGTTTTCATCGTCATCGGATCTCAAACCATTGCCGGTTTCCAACAACATAAGTAAAAACGGCTGTCGCGAGCGCTCTGTTCTCTTTCTCTCGAGAGCAATCATTCGGTGAAACGATTCTTCGTTGAGCGCTACACTATTTGACCCGGATGGGGGCCGTTTTGTCGGAAGTGCAAGAGTTGCGAAGTTACCGGGCCGGCGCAAATTCACAGATACCTCCGCTATTTGTGCTCCATTGGTGTCTGGAGCGGAACAGTAGCTTTGACCTGTACCGCATTTAGGGAAGAAGTGAAGAGGAGAATATCCCGGATAAATGGAAACCGAATGACGATGCCAAACGAAAAACTAGTCTGCTTTGACCTTGTCCTGTGGCCGTGGCGCAACCGAAGCATACCGCTGGTAATAGCTGCTGTGGTCTGCGTTGGTGCAGCTGTTCAACAGCATTCCCAGCAACTTGGACTGGTCCAGAGCTTCTAACCCCCGCTGCAGTTGCCGCTTCTCGGTTGTTCCTTCCCGGGCCACGAGCAAGACGCAATCCACAAATCGGGTCCAAACGCTCGTGTCTGCGAGGGGCAAAACAGGGGGAGAGTCGATCACGATCCAGTCGAACCAGGCCGTCAGTTGATCGAGCAGATCCGAAAGCCGTCCAGACTGCATCAACTCCAGCGGATTCTCCGGGGGCCGGCCGGCGGGCAAAAACCACAGGCCCGCTTCTTCCAGGCGGTAGATATTTGAGATCGGCCGAGATTCGCCGCGCAAGCATTCACTCAGCCCAGCTTGATATCCTAGACCGAACTCGTGCGCCAAAACCGGGCGTCGCAGGTCGCCGTCCACCAGCAGAATCTTTTGTTGCCTCCTGTGTGCCAGCGTGATGGCAAGATTCGCGGAAACCGTGCTCTTGCCCTCGCCAGGAATTGTGCTGGTGATCAACAGTTTCTTGAAGTCGCGACCGCGGCGGATTTGTCTCAAACGAACCGCCAGAAAGCGGAACTTTTCCGCCCCCAGGCTCTCCCTCCCCCACAAAGAGACTAGCCGGTTGCCCGGCGACAATGAGACAGGCAGGGAAGGAAACTGTCCGACCTCCGGCACTTGAGTATCTGCTGCGTTCGGCGCTTCCGCCTCCGTTGGCTTCAACGTTTCAGCTTCCGCTTCCTTCAGCAGATTGCTGACCGGCGGTTCGTGCGGGGCAAAGTCGAACCCGAGGGTCTCGGGCTCGGACCTCTGTAATGCCTCAAATAGTCGACTCATGCTTGCTGGCTCCGGGTGCGGTGGTAAGCAACGATTCTGCTTCTCTGGATCGCATTGCTTGCAGTTGACTCTGGAATTGAAGCATCGTCTTGATGGCGTGCCACACTTCGGCGTTGTCGTCCATGTTCGGGATCTGTTGCGTCCGAGGCGCGTGAGCCACATTGAGGCGGAAGTCAGCAGCTACTTCCTCGATAACCTCCGGAGGCACGGTTCTGAGTTGCCGGGCGTACGCACCAATCAAGGCGTTTTCGCACACGGTGTTGATCACACGGGGAATGCCAAGGGAATGACGGTGGATTGTAGCCACAGTGTCATCGGGAAACAGGAGAGCGGCAGATGTTGCCCCCGCTATGTGCAGCCGGCGCTGTATGTATCCTCGGGTCTCTTGCAGATTCAGCGGCTGCAGTTGGGAGCGTAGGGCGATTCTTTGCTTCAATTGCCGCAGCTCCATTGAGTCCAGCTTTTCGTCCAGCTCGGGCTGCCCTACGAGCAAAATCTGCAGCAACTTGTCGTGTGCCGTCTCCAGATTGGTCAGAAGCCGGATCTCTTCGAGAACGTCCGTCGAAAGGTGATGGGCCTCATCCGCCACCAGCACGGTTGTGAGGTTCTTCTGATGACGGCTGACCAGATAAGTACCTAGTTCCAGGAGAAGTTCGCCCTTAGTCTTGCCCGAGGTGGCGAGCCCCAGGTCCCCAGCTACATATTGCAGAAACTCAACCGATGACAAGCGGCTGTTGAACACATAGGCATAAGTGACGTTACTACCCTTCAGCAACTGCAGCAGACAACGGACTAGCAGCGTTTTTCCGGTACCAACCTCACCAGTCATCACCACGAAGCCCTTGCGACGCTTAACCCCGTAGTAGAGCGTCGCCAGCGCCTCGTTGTGTCTCTCGGTGCCAAACAAAAACGACGGATCGGGGGTGATCTCGAATGGATCGTGCCGGAGTCCGTAAAAAGTTTTGTACACTAGTTATCCCCGCAAGTAGCTTAGGGCAGATCCTGCCAGAATTGAGACAAAAATAAGGCCCGCCGTTACCCATAACAGGCGAACTTTCCACTGCCGTGTTCTTTCTTCTCCAGGAATTGCGATGTCCGGGATTTCAGCGATAACGGTCACGGGTGCGAACTTCTTGAACTCCCTATCGCTGTAGATTCGGTCATCCATCAATTCTCTCCCCGCGGTTAGCGCGGCACCCAGGATGATGCCGACGACCAAGCCGATCGCCGACAGCTTCGGGCGATTGGGAGAGTAAGGTTTCACCGGCAGGCTGGGCGGATCGACGACCCGAAAATGTTCGCCCTGTTGGCGAAGTTCGAGGCTAGTGGCCAGCTCCGAGTCGTTCTTTTTTTTCAGGAGTGAGTCGTAGTTGGCTCGAGACTGATCGTAGCCGCGACTAAGATCAGTAAACTGTTGCTCCCGCACAGGTGCCTGGTTCAAACGAGCTTGGTACTCGCCAATTTTTGTTTGTAGCTCCTGGATCGCACGCTGGCGGTTCGTGATTTCGATCTCATTCGCCTTCAATTGGCTCTGCAATTCCAGCAAAGGAGACATGTCTCGCACGTCTGCATAATTTTTCGGAGCTGTACCCGAATTGTCAGCCTGAGAATCGGGTGCCTTACTTGCCAGATCCAAATCAAGCTGTTGTTTCATCCGCTCCGTCTTGGCAATTTGCTCCTTTAGCTTGCGGACATCTGGATGGCGATCTGTGTAATGCGAGCTGATATCCGCGAGCTGAGCCCTAAGCCTTTCCAATTCTTGGTCTAGAGCTGGCAGTCCAATCGGCATGCCTTCTCCGGTCTTGGCCGATCTCTGAACCGTGCGATATTGGCTTACCAAAGACTCCAGGTAGACGTTCTGTTGCTTGGCGCGGTTCAGATTGTCTTCTTCGGCCTGCATCTGAGCCTGCATTCCTACAAGGATTTGAAGGTTACTCTGCAGTTGCCCTGGCAGCTCTCCTAAATGTTTGTCTTTAAACTCTCGAACTTTTTCTTCTTGTTCGCTGAGGGCCTTTCTGGCTTCTTCGAGCCGACTGGCCAGGAATTCAGTAGTATTCTGTGACTGCTGCTGCCGCGCCTCCAGATTCTCGCTGATGAAGAGATTACTTAGTTCACTTGTGACCCGCTGGGCAGTACTCGGTGTTTTTGAAGAGTAATAAATATTAAACGAGGTCAATGCATTCTCTTTGTCAAGCATCAGCGCAATGTCGATATCCTTCCGCATGCGTTCGACAAGATCATCCTGCGTCAAACGCTTGCGTTCTTCCGGATACAGATTCAGATTATCGATGATACCCAGGAGGCGGGTCCGACTGAGAATCTGCTGAGTGATGGTCTGCAACCGCTCTTGCAGATTGCCAGCCACGTTGGAGACCACAAATTGCTGCGGCACTGATGGCTGCTCAACCAGGATGAGCGTTCCGGAACGGTATACCGAAGGCAACAGCCAGCTCACGCCCCATACGGTCAGCCACCCGGCGAACAGAGCCAAGAGAAAATACCAGGCATGGCGGCGGATCAGACCAAGATAGTGGCGCCAGTCGAATGCTTCGGTCGAGGCTTCTTCGAAAAGTTCTTCCGGCATGGTTATCGCCCTAGAGGTCTCTCGAACCGGTACGAAAGGGATACGGAAACCCGATTGCGGTTGGGCATGTTGAAGAGAGGATTGCCGTAGTCTTGGTGCAGTCGCGTGTATGCAAGTTCCAAATCGAACCGTGGCCCCAGGCTCTGCAAGATGGAAAATCCTCCGAATAGTACATGGCCTCCGACCCCGGATTGAATAGTAGGAGCCAAAAGATGATTCAATGCGTACCCTGCATTGAGCCCGGCATTGAGAGTTTTGGTAAATTGCCGGCGTAAGGAGGCGCTAGCATCTTCGGCACGAACTGCACTCGCCAACCCGCCACCGTCGGTGACTCTGCGGGAGACGCTGACAACAAAACTGGTATACCTTCCTTGCCATCCAAGACTGCCGCCGGCAGCCGGTGACACGTCGTGCCGTGCTCTGACGAGTGGAGCCTGCGTATCGGAGTGCTCGGGCCCGCCAAACACCGATAGGGAAACGGTTGGTTGGAAATAGATGGTGTAGAAAAGAACCAGAGTGTGGGTTTGGGTTTCGGTCGCGCTGGGGCTCGCCAGCAAGTCCTGATAGCGATAGGTCAGGCCGATGTAGTGCCTTCCGGAAAGCCGGTGAGTGTAGAAAAGCTCCCCGGCTTTGGCATCGGCATCGAGCAATCCCTCGGCCTGGGTACGATTGGAGTAGCGCAATTCGGAAAAGGAGCCGGTCACTCCGACCATTCCGTATTGGCTGAACTGATAAGTAAGCTGCACGTCGCTGGCATTGCTGATACGGTCGGCAAGCGGCGGAATCACGGAATTATTCTGCCCTCGCAGGCCAAGGGGGGAGGTGCCTCCGCCAGGGTTTTGTTCAAACTGATTGAAGAAGTTGGAGCTCTTAGAAAATGCATCGCGCAGATGCAGCGTAACGTTCGGACTCAGACGGTATTCGAGCTTTGCCTCGGAAGCGTGGTCTGCCTCATTCAGGTTTGTGGTCTTCTGATAGAAGGTAAAGCCCGGGCTGTAAGAAAAACTCCATTTCAGACGGGGCCGTGACTGATTTAGCGAAATCCATGGCCATATGGAGTAGCTGACATCCGAGGTACTACGGCCGATGTGGGTAAGAACGTTATCGTCGTATGTGCTGGAAAACCTCAGCCCGCCCCGCAGATAGTTCGTCCGTTCCGACTCGGCGCCCAGGGACAAAGGATATCCTTCAATGCTGACCGGAGCGGGAGTTACCATCTGGTCTTCGCTTCCTATGGCTCCAGTCGCGGCCGGCGCAGCACCCGAGTCTTTCTGCTGGACCTCGCCAGTGCCCGGCGAGGCCGACCCAGTCGCCTGAGACCACACCGGCAGGGTAGCGGCCACAAGAAGCAAAATTGCAAAACCTTGGGAAATCTGGACTCTCATCACGGCACCACGATCGTGTCGCGCGGCTGCAGCTTCACGTTCTGATCCGAGTTCTTGCCCTTGACGATGTCTTTGTAATTAAAGGGCAGGCGCTCCTGACCACCCCCGGGATTCTGCCGCAAGACGTAAATTGATTTCTTCTTCGCGAAGTCACGAAAGCCGCCAGCCAGCGCGATGGCATCGAGAATCGTCGGAGAATTTGCCAGGGGATAGGAACCCGGCTTCAACACTTGTCCCAGAATATTGAATTTTTGGCTGTTGATCTGCTGAACGATGACGGTGACTTCCGGCTCGGAGATATAACTCTGCAGCCGCTTGGCAATCTCCAGTTCCAGCTGCCGGGGAGTCTCTCCGGCCGCCTGTACTTCGCCAGCGAGGGGAAGAGAGATTTTCCCGTCGGAGCGGACCGGAACCGATCGCGAAACCTCGGGTTCCTTCCAAACATTGATCGCGAGCACATCATCGGCCCCAATGATAAAACTGTCGTCATGCGGTCCGGCCGACGCCGCCGAGACGTCGGCGTTCTTGCTCGTCTTTTGGGCCTTGGAAGATGAATCAGAAGCGCCGGGCTGGTTGACACTACTACCGGCCTGGCTCCACAAGGAACTGGAAACAGCGAAGCTTATCAACACGGCGATGATATGGGAGCGATATCCCCCACTGCCTCTGCCTCCGCTCATCATGAATCGCGCTGTGCCCTGCCGCATCGTCGCCTCGCAGTCTATCGTTCGTGAGGTCGCAGTACGAGTTAGAAAAGACTTCCGCCCGCTCCGGTTACACCAGACTCGCGCCTTTGCGTTTCATCCGGGCCATCCACCCTAAGTTGGGCGGAGCGGCTAGCCCAGAGACGGTGCTTGCTGTACTTGACTCGGGAGTTGCAGGCTTGCTCAAGGATGTTTCCGATCCAATACCTTCGCGGCGGCCGATCAGACCGGTCTTCTCTTCCCATGAATGTCGGAGTGGTGGAGTGAGGCTTTCGACGGCTTTGGCCTCACGCGGGCCCTCCCCTCCTTCTGCCTGCCTGGATTCGGCATGAGCAACGCCCTCCAGACCTTCGCTCACGACGTCTGCAATGAGTTCCAGAGTCATGACATCGCCGTTGGAAAAGGAGCGCATCTCTTTGAATAGGAGTTCCATGGCCCCTGTAACTTTCAGATTGTGAAGTATGGGAACGACAACCAGGGACCTGACACCTTCTCGGCGACACGTGGCGCCCAAAAGCCCATCCTTCTGGGCCTCCGGAAACGGTAGCACTTTACCTGTCGTCAGGCAGGAGCGAAAAAGTTTAGTGTGGGATTGCTCTCCTGCCATGGCAACGGCCCTTCCTGTGCGAGCAAAGTAGACGAGATTATCTTGATGCAGCAATCCGACAGCGACCCCAGTGCATTGAGCGATCTCCTGCGTTCGGTCCGCGACCAGCTCTACCATTGACTTAAGATCGAGACTCTGCTCTTTGATCCGCCCCTGCATTTCTACAATGTCGAAAAGCGCTGCTGCGGTGTTTTCGAAAACATGCTTTTCAGGGTTATCTCCATCCCCATCCCGGTCATTTACAAAGCGCTCGGCCATGCCAGACTCAGCTACAGGAGCGACTGGGCCAAGGGGTTCGTTTCCCGCCGGCCTTACTTTGCCAGAATTGGCAGGGTTAGTGTTCTGCGCAGCAGCTACCGGACGGGGATTTCCCGGTGGATCAGAGGTGCGCTCGATTCCCGGCTGGGCCGGGGGCGTTTTTCTTGTGTCTCTTTCTTCCTGGCACGACCGGAGCGATACCATTCGCGGATATCCGTGGTGCGGCAAGACATCCACGCCCAAAGAACGGAGTATTTGCCTGCGGGACTCGATGTGGGCATAAAGCGCATGTGGAGACTGGGGCCACAAGTCGGTTCCTGCTGCAGCAATCAATTCGCTCGCTGTTCCAGACCAGACGCCACGGTGCCGGCCGAACCACTTCACCAGCGCCTGCTCGAAGCGATCAGCGGATTCTGGTAGCGCCTTCGCGCTTGACTGGTGCTCTGTCAGATTTAGTGGCCTTATCATTGATCACTACTCTCTTGCGGGTTGGCTGTTTGTGGGCTGACCAGTCTGGTAGCCGCAGAACCGCTATGCTAAGAGCCAACCAAGCAGAGAGAGAATGCTTGCTGACCTACGAGGATTTGGCTCCGGCGACTCGCTTTTCCACCGACTCGCCCGTCTCATGGCCAAAACTTGCCCCGTGGTGCTGACTCGTCGTTCACTGCCAGACCCGACAGCGGGGTGGCAGTCTTCTTGGGGGCGACTTCCTCGTTAGTTTTCAGTGCCGAGCGAAACTCTTCTATCAGCTTCTTCGGAAGTTCATGAACGTTTTGCAGGAGTTTCCTGGCAGCAATTATGTTCTCAAACCATTCCCTCGCTTCTTCATCGCCAATAGATGCAGGGTCGTCGTCTACTTCGAGGACTTCCATCAGCGTCAGAAATCCCTCACCCTGTTCTATGCCTTCCGCAATCTCGGCAAGCGTTTTGTCGGTAGCGTCGAAATTTACCCAACCCTTAACCTGAAATTTGGAGTACTTACCACTCAGCTCATGATTATGGCTCCGCTGTGGTGCAGTGAGTGTCTCGGACACGAGGATTGTCTCCTTTAAGGTCTTTTAGTTGAGGCTTCCGTTGCGAAAGTAGGCCATACTCTCGCCGCCGGGAAGACGGGTGATACCGTGCTCGCGAATCTTGTAGAGCAATCCGCGATAGCTGATATTCAAGAGTCGTGCGGCCCGCGTGCGGTTCCAGTTGGTTTCCGCCAGTGCCTTTGTGATTGCCTCGATCTCAGCTTCAACTTTAAGGTTGCGTACCAGGAACTTCAGGTTCCGTTCTTGTTGCTGACCAGTTTCGAGCAGGTTCGTGGCCCCCGCCGGGGCCGGGATCTGTCTGTGGCGGGGGGCTACCTGTAGTTCACTCAGCGCCTGGGACTCGTCTCCCATCACCAGATACCGTTTCACGAAGTTCTCCAACTCCCTCATATTGCCGGGCCAGGCATGATGGAGACACGCTTCGATCAACGCCGGGGTGAACGGCACCGCCGGCCGCGAGTAGCGAGCAGCCATCCTCCCCATAAAGTGACGCAGTAGCAGGGAAATCTCTTCTTGCCGGTCCCGTAGTGGCGGCAGTAGCATCGTAAACGCGTTTAATCGGTAGTAAAGGTCTTCCCGGAACTTCCCGTCTGCAATCGCCTGGTGAACGTTTACTGTAGTGGAAGCGAGGATACGTACGTCGATGTCGATCATACTTTCGCCGCGCAGACGGAAGAATTTCTTGTCCTGTAGTACGTGCAAAAGCTTGGCCTGAAGGTTGGGGGACAATTCTGCCACTGCATCCAGCAAAACAGTTCCCTTATCGCACAATTCGACCTTGCCCGTTTTCGTAGGTATGGCTCCGTTGAAAGCGCCGCGCTCGCAACCAAACAGTTCGCTTTCCAGGATTTCGTCGGGTAAAGCGGCACAGTTGACCTTCAAGAACTTGTGCTGCGATCGCGACGAAAACTTGTGGATGAGCTGAGCCACAGCTTCTTTCCCGGTGCCACTTTCCCCGAGAATCAGCACCGGCACATCGAGGTCTGCCAGGAGCTCCGCCTGCAGCCGCAACTTGCGCATGGCTGGACTGGCGGCGACGAAGAATTCACCGTTATCAAATTCTTCAATGGACTGGGCCGGTTCCTTAGACGCTGCTTCGCTGATTTTGGGGT
>WNEZ01000123.1_pt1 | contig 72324 bp, 56 predicted proteins | sample 5400521 | NCBI WGS metagenome assembly WNEZ01 (sample SAMN13153339, study PRJNA577476) | soil metagenome | isolation source: 120 cm saprolite under Douglas fir tree site 2 hole 1 replicate 1 | place: USA:California | collected 2015-04-18
AATGGCCAAGGAGAAATTTGAGCGCAGTAAGCCGCACGTGAACATTGGGACCATTGGTCACATTGATCATGGCAAGACGACGTTGACGGCGGCGATCACCAAAGTTTTGTCGAAGCACAACCCGAAGGTGCAGTTTCGCGCGTTCGATACGATTGACAACGCTCCAGAAGAGCGGGAACGCGGTATCACCATTGCCGTATCGCACGTGGAATATGAAACGCCCAACCGGCACTACGCGCACATGGATTGCCCGGGACATGCCGACTACATCAAGAACATGATAACCGGAGCGGCGCAGATGGATGGCGCGATTCTGGTGGTGGCGGCGACGGATGGTCCAATGCCGCAAACGCGGGAACACATTCTGTTGGCGCGGCAGGTCGGCGTTCCGGCGATTGTAGTTTTCCTGAACAAGTGCGACATGGTGGAAGATCCGGAGTTGCTGGAACTGGTGGAACTGGAAGTACGCGAACTTTTGAAGAGCTATGGTTTTCCTGGCGACACCATTGCCATCGTGCGCGGTTCGGCATTGCAGGCATTGAATGGCGATGCCAAGTGGGAAGGCAAGATTGACGAACTGATGGAAGCGGTGGACAAGAATGTGCCGCTGCCGGTGCGCGATATTGACAAGCCGTTTGCCATGCCGATCGAGGATATTTTTTCGATTTCCGGACGCGGCACGGTGGTGACGGGCAGAGTGGAACGCGGCAAGGTGAAAGTTGGCGAAGAAGTTGAAATTGTAGGATTCCGGGAAACGCAAAAGAAGGTGGTTACCGGCATCGAAATGTTCCGCAAGTTGTTGGATGAAGGGCTGGCGGGCGACAACGTAGGATTGCTGCTGCGCGGTACGGAAAAAGAAGATGTGGAACGCGGGCAGGTGATCTGCAAGCCGGGTTCGATTACGCCACACACCAAGTTCAAGGCGGAAGCGTACGTATTGACCAAGGAAGAAGGCGGACGGCACACGCCGTTTTTTTCTGGCTACCGTCCACAGTTTTATTTCCGCACCACGGACGTTACCGGAGACATGCATCTGGCGGCGGGAGTGGAAATGGTGATGCCGGGAGATAACGTGAGCTGCGAAGTGACGTTGATCACGCCGGTAGCGTTGGAGAAGGGGTTGCGATTCGCGGTTCGCGAAGGCGGCCATACAGTCGGCGCAGGCGCCGTCACGGAGATTATTGAGTAGTTTGGCGCAAGTTTTGCAATACGTGTCGCAAGCAGACTGCGCACAAGGAAGTGAAGTAGCTTCTTCGCGGACACGGCGGGCAGGACCGGACTTGTTTTTAGGGGAGTCGTCCAACGGCTAGGACTCCGGTCTCCAAAACCGGGTATGGGGGTTCGAGTCCCTCCTCCCCTGCCAGAGTTTCACGGAGGCGCGAGAGAAAATTCTCGCGCGAGTTGGAAAGGGAAGTAATGGCGACGCAGGCGGCCAAAATGAGTAAAGAAGAAACTCCGAGCGGAAAAGGCTCCGAGCTGACGCACAAGATTACCGGAACGGTACAGAACACGCGCGACTTCATTCAAGAGACACGCGTGGAGATGAAGAAGGTTACCTGGCCGAGCCGCGAAGAAGTGATTTCAACGACCGGCGTGGTATTGGCGACGGTAGCATTTTTTGCGATTTATCTGTATTTCATCGAGCAGGGCGCTGCGCGAGCAGTGGGTTATTTGCTGAAAAGATTTGGTGCGTGAAGGCGTGAAGGGTTAGGGAAACAGGGTTTCAGGGTTTGTACTTGCAAACCCTGACTGAAAAAGGACCAGCGATCCATGAGCATGCAGTGGTACATCATTCACACTTATTCGGGCTTCGAGAAGAAGGTCAAGGAGAGCCTGGAAAGCCGTGTGGCCGCGTTCACTCTGCAGGACAAGATCGGCCGCGTGCTGATTCCGATGGAAGACGTGGTGGAAGTGCGCGGCGGGAAAAAAGTCGTTTCTTCGCGCATGTCGTATCCGGGCTACGTGCTGGTGGAAATGGATCTGGACGAAAACACTTGGCACATCGTGCGAAATACGCCGCGGGTAACCGGCTTTGTGGGTTCGGCGACTTCGCCGTCGCCGCTTTCTGAAGCGGAAGTGGACGCGATTATCAACCGTGTGCACACGCCGCAGGATCGTCCCAAGCCGAAAGTGGTCTACGAGCGCAATGAGCAGGTACGCATCGTGGACGGGCCATTTGCGAATTTCAACGGCACGGTGGAAGAAATCGATAACGACCACAGCCGGTTGAAAGTTTCGGTAACGATTTTCGGGCGCGCAACGCCGGTGGAATTGGATTTTGCCAGCGTCGAGAAGTTGGGCTAGGGAAAGTTTTCGCGGCGCGGCCACTGTCGCTCCGCGGGTTGTACCGGGATGCAGTCCGGCCATGAAGAAAGGGATTTTGGGTAAAGGAATATGGCACCAAAGAAGATACAGACAACGATCAAGCTGCAGTTAGCGGCGGGCAAAGCGACTCCGGCTCCTCCCGTCGGCACCGCGCTCGGCCCCCATGGCGTCAACATCATGGATTTCTGCAAGCAGTTCAACGCAAAGACGCAGAAAGAGCCCGATGGAATGATTTTTCCGGTGCTGGTCACGATTTATACCGACCGGACGTTCACGTTCATCCTGAAGACTCCGCCTGCGTCGGTGTTGCTGTTGCGCGCAGCGGGAATTGCCAAGGGTTCACCAGAGCCGAATCGCAATAAGGTCGGCAAAGTAACCAAGAAGCAGGTCGAGGAAATCGCGAAGATAAAGCTTGTCGATCTCAACACCACTAATCTGGACTCGGCGATCCGTACGGTTTCAGGTACGGCCCGCAACATGGGTCTGGACGTCGTGGAAGCCTAAGAAGTCAGAGGCGCAGCGAGATCACGTGAGGCAGAAAGCATGGCAATAAAGAAGGCTGGAAAACACGTAGAGAACGCGCGCAAGAAAGTGGAAGCGCGTCCCTACAAGCTCTCGGAAGCGGCGGAGCTGATCAAGAAGACGCATCATACGAAGTTTAACGAGACCGTGGAATTGGCATTTAATTTGGGCGTGGATCCAAAGCATTCCGACCAGGTAGTTCGCGGCACCGTCGTTTTGCCACACGGCTTGGGCAAAGCGGTTCGCGTGCTGGTTCTTGCCGGCGGAGACAAAGTTCGCGAAGCGCAGGAAGCTGGCGCGGATTTCGTCGGCGGCGATGAAATGGTGCAAAAAATCGTGGAAGGCTGGACGGATTATGACGCTGTAATCGCCACGCCGGACATGATGAAGTCCGCCGGACGTTTGGGCAAAGTGCTCGGCCCTCGCGGGCTGATGCCGAACCCGAAAACCGGAACGGTGACCGCGGACGTTGCCAAAGCCATCCGCGAAACCAAAGCCGGCAAAGTGGAATTCCGTGTGGACAAAGCGGGAATCGTGCATTGCCCGATTGGCAAAATTCAGTTTGACGCCGCGAAACTCGCGGAAAACGCGCACGCCTTGATCGGTGCGGTATTAAAGGCCAAGCCAGCCGCGGCCAAAGGCAAGTACGTGAAGAAAATCACATTGACCTCGACCATGGGTCCGGGAATTTCGATCGACTTGTCCGAGGCGGAGGTTCTTGCAGCCGCCGCGTAAGCGGGATGCCAGGGTTTCAGCAAAAAGGGAAACGAGATCATGAAAAAGCGCAGTGCAAAGCAGCAGGATCTGGACAAACTGAAGACTGAGCTCGCGAAAGTTTCGACGGTTATTTTGTCGACTTTTCAGGGCATCAGCGTCGAAAACGACACCAAACTGCGCCGTGCGGTGCAAGCAGTCGGCGGCAAGTACAAAGTCGTCAAGAATACACTGGCCGAGCGCGCTGGAGCAGGAACGGCGGCCGAAGGATTACTCAAGAATCTGACCGGCACCAACTCCATCGCGTACACGCAAACCGATGCCGTAGCCCTCGCCAAGGCGTTGACCAAGATCGCCAAGGATGTTCCGGCGTTTCAATTTAAGGCTGGCGTGGTCGAAGGCCGCGTAATCAGCATTTCCGAAATTCAGCAACTGGCCAATCTGCCGTCCAAGGAAGAATTGATCAGCAAGGTAATGTTCTTGTTGAGTGCTCCGGCACAACGAATTGCCAGCGCGCTCAATGCGTTGCCGCGCAATCTGGCGGTAACAGTGAGCGAAGCCATCAAGGCAAACAAGTTTAGTGACAAAAGCGAGCCGGGCGAGCCGGTTCACCAGTAAAGGGTAGATCAAGTTTAGTGCATCACGGATTTTGAGCGGCGCGGGCAACCGCAGCGGTTCAGAAAAACTTCAATAACGTTCTTTGAGAGGAGAACAAGAAGTCATGGCGAAAGTGGACACGATTCTGGAAGAAATCAAGGGACTGACGTTGTTAGAGGCGTCGGACCTGGTGAAAAAAATGGAAGAAGCGTTCGGCGTATCGGCGGCGGCTGCCACGGTTGTGGCGGGCGGCGGCGGTGGCGCGGCCGCTGCTGCTCCTGCGGAAGAGAAGACGGAATTCGCCGTAGTTCTCACCGAAGTGGGCGGCAATAAAATCAACGTCATCAAGGCCGTCCGCGAAGTTACCAGCCTGGGACTGAAAGAAGCCAAGGACCTCGTCGATGGCGCACCGAAGACCGTGAAAGACGGCGTGAGCAAAGACGAAGCCGCGACGATCAAGAAGAAGTTCGAAGACGCGGGCGCCAAGGTCGAAGTCAAGTAGACCGCGCTGCGGATAGTTTTGCGGCCGCAGGCAACAATCATCTGTGAACGCGTCCGGTGGCAGGGTTCAGGGTTTAGGGGGTTGTTTTACACACCCTATAGGAAAAGAAGTCGTACTTGCAATCCTGAACTCAAGATGTTGGGGCTGAAATATTGTATTGCGGTGCGGCTCTCGTTCGCGGGAATCGCGAAGCATTTGCGAGAGTGCCGCGCCAAAGGACTTCTCTTACGCACGTCGAGGCTCGGTATTACTACAAACTGGAATGTCCCACAGGGACAGCTTGTGGCCGTGTGCTCTTTGACTTCGGGCAACTCGAAGTACAACGGCTATGCGTCTCTCTGCGCGGCAACTTTATTCGAAAAATGTCGGCTGTTCAGCAGCCGGCCAAGTTAATGAGGTATACAAGTAATGTCTAACACTAATCAGCACGTTCGGGTTCGGCAGCGTCTGGATTTTGCAAAAATTCAGAGCGCGATTCAGATTCCCAACCTGATTGAAGTACAAATGAAGTCGTATCAGCGCTTTCTGCAGATGGATTTGCTGCCCAGCGAACGCGATGACGGCGGACTTCAGTCGGTATTTACATCGGTGTTTCCGATCAAGGATTTCCGCGAGATGTCGCAACTGGAATTCGTGGATTACGCGATCGGCAACTGGGAATGCAAGTGCGGAAACTTGAAGGGATTGCATCATCTGCGCGCGACGTGCCGCAATTGCGGCGCCAGCGTGGTGACCAACCCCTATCAGACCGGCGACGTGATTTGTCACAAGTGCGGCACGTTCAACAAGAACACGCCGACCTTTTGCAACAAGTGCGGCGATCCAGTCGCCATGCAGCTCAAGTACGACGTAAACGAATGTCAGGAACGCGGGATGACTTATTCCGCGCCGCTGAAAGTCACCATACGACTTACGATCTACGACAAAGATCCCGACACGGGCGCGAAAACCATTCGCGACATCAAGGAACAAGAAGTTTTCTACGGCGATATTCCGTTGATGACCGAGAACGGCACTTTCATCATCAACGGCACGGAACGCGTGATTGTCAGCCAGTTGCACCGCTCGCCCGGCGTGTTTTTCGAATCGGCAAACAATCGCAGCTACTTCCTCGGCAAGATTATTCCTTACCGCGGTTCGTGGGTGGAGTTCGAATACGACACGAAGAACATTCTCTACGTGCGTATCGACCGCAAACGCAAATTCCTGGGCTCGATTTTCCTGCGCGCGCTGGGAATGAAGACCAACGAAGACATTCTGCGCACCTTTTACCAGGTGGAGCGGATTTCTCTGCGCGACAAGGACATGTTCTGGAACGTTTCGCCAGGACTGATCGATCGCAAGCTGACTCACGAAATTCGAAACCCGAAATCAGATGAAGTGATCGTTGGCGCGCACAAACGCATCAACGAAAATCTTTTCAAGGAAATGATCAAGGCGCGCATAACGCAGGCTCGCGCGGCGTTACAGGACCTCGAAGGCGCGTATTCGGTGGCCGATGTGGTCAACCGCCAGACCGGCGAAGTCTTGCTGGAGTCCAACAAGCCGTTGACCGCGGAAATCTGGCAGGCGTTTGCCGAAGGCGGGATTGCGGAAGTCGATGTGTTTTTCCCGGAGCGCGACGACATTGGTGTGGTGCTTTCGCGCACGCTGGATAAGGACGCTATCCGCTCTTCCAAGGAAGCGCTAATCGAAATATATCGCAAGCTACGCCCAGGCGATCCGCCGACGCTCGAGACGGCCACAAATCTTTTCCGCGGAATGTTTTTCGACCCGCGTAAATACGATTTCAGCCGTGTCGGCCGCTTGAAGTTCAACATCAAACTCGGTCTTGATACACCGCTCGACAATCGCACGCTCGATTCGCCGGACTTCGTCGCGGCCATCAAGTATTTGCTGAAACTGCGCAAGAGCATTGGCGTAGTGGATGACATCGACCACTTGGGTAACCGCCGCGTTCGCGCAGTGGGCGAATTGCTGGAAAACCAGTTCCGCATCGGCCTGGTTCGCATGGAACGCGCCATCAAAGAAAAGATGAGCGTGTACCAGGAAATGTCGACCGCAATGCCGCACGACCTCGTCAACGCCAAGCCGGTTATGGCCGCGATTCGCGAGTTCTTCGGCAGTTCGCAGTTGAGCCAGTTCATGGACCAGACCAATCCTTTGAGCGAAATTACGCACAAGCGGCGTCTTTCGGCTCTTGGACCAGGCGGTCTTTCCCGTGAACGCGCGGGATTCGAAGTGCGCGACGTTCACCCAACCCACTACGGCCGTATTTGCCCGATTGAAACGCCGGAAGGTCCGAACATCGGCTTGATCAGCTCGCTCAGCTGCTTTGCGCGCATCAATGATTACGGCTTCATCGAATCGCCTTACCGCAAGGTGAAGGCTGGCCGGATCATCGACTACGTGCAGGTGGTGAATGCGGGCGACAGCGAATTCAAGGCTGGCGAAATTATCGAGAGGGATCGCGTCGAAGAGCTTAACGACGAACTGAAACGCCGCAAAGTGGTCTACGAGCCGTACTGCTTCTATCTTTCCGCTTGGGAAGAGGACAAGTACGTGGTCGCGCAGGCCAACGTTGCACTCGACGAACGTCTGAAGATTACCACCGAACTGGTGAACTGCAGGCAAGCCGGCAACTTCGTATTGAAGAGCCGCGAAGAGGTCGATTACGTGGACGTGTCGCCGAAGCAGTTGGTCAGCGTCGCGGCCAGCTTGATTCCATTCCTCGAAAACGACGACGCTAACCGCGCGTTGATGGGTTCGAACATGCAGCGTCAGGGCGTGCCTCTGATTCGCGGAGAAGCTCCGCTGGTCGGCACCGGCATGGAGCGCGTTACGGCGCGCGATTCCGGCGCGGTCGTGCTTTGCAAGCGGGACGGCATCGTGGATCAAGTGGACTCCGAGCGCATCATCGTTCGCGTGGAGTCCGACCACTCCGGCGTACTGAGCCGTGAAGTTGGCGCGGACATCTACACCTTGACCAAGTTCAAGCGTTCCAACCAGAACACTTGCATTAACCAGAAGCCAATCGTTCGCGTGGGCGACCGCGTGAAGAAGCAGCAGGTTCTTGCCGACGGTCCTTGCACCGACCGCGGTGAACTGGCTCTTGGCCGCAACGTGCTGGTGGCGTTCGTGCCATGGCGCGGATACAACTTTGAAGACGCGATTCTCGTTAGCGAAAAGCTGGTCAAAGAGGACTACTACACCTCGATTCACATCGAAGAGTATGAAATTGAAGCGCGCGACACCAAGCTGGGTCCGGAAGAAGTCACGCGCGACATCCCCAACATCAGCGAATCGTTCCTGCGCAACCTGGATGAAAGCGGCGTGATCCGTATCGGCGCCGTCGTAAAGTCCGGCGACATTCTGGTCGGCAAGGTAACGCCCAAGGGCGAAACCACGTTGACTCCGGAAGAGAAGTTGCTGCGTGCGATCTTCGGCGAAAAAGCCGGCGATGTGCGTGACGCTTCACTCTATTGCCCGCCGGGCATTGAAGGCACCATCGTGGACGTCAAAATCTTCACCCGCAAGGGCGGAGAAAAAGACGAACGCCACAAGGCCATTGAAGCTTCGCAGGTATTCAAGTTGGAGAAGAACCTGGCCGACGAAATCCGCATCCTCACGGATGAGCGCCTGAAGCGGCTCTCGGATTTGCTGGGCGGAAAAATTCTCCAAGCCGACCTGCACGACGAAAAGACCAACAAGCGCCTGCTCGTTAAGGGCACAGAGTTGACGCGCGAGCTGATCGAAAAAATCTCGACGCGCAACCTGAAGCGCTTGAAGCTCAACGAAAAAGATCCTCTGCTGATCGAGAAAATCGAAGAAGTCGAAGAAATGACTTCACGGCAGATCGATGTGCTCCGGAAAATTACCGAGGAGCGCAAGGAAAAGCTGAAGAAGGGCGACGAACTGCCGCCGGGCGTAATCAAGCTGGTCAAAGTCTATATCGCGATGAAGCGCAAGCTCTCCATCGGCGACAAAATGGCCGGCCGCCACGGCAACAAGGGCGTAATCGCGCGCATCGTTCCGGATGAAGACATGCCGTACATGCCGGATGGCACGCCAGTCGAAATCGTTTTGAATCCGCTGGGCGTTCCTTCGCGTATGAACGTGGGACAGGTTCTCGAAACGCACTTGGGCTGGGCCGGCAAGGAACTGGGCAACAGCTTGAAGCGGTTGCTCAGCAAGGAAGTTCGCGCTGAAGCGGTTCGCCGCTGGTTCCGTGAAGTCTTCACGGACACCACCATCTGGAAGACACTTTCCAAGCTGGACGACGATGAATTGCTAGACATGGCGGAAGGCTTCCGCGAGGGCATTCCGTTTGCCACGCCGGTATTCGATGGCGCGCGTGAAACGGAAATTCGCCACTTGCTAGAAGTTGCGGGCTTGCCGCATGCCGGAAAAATCAACTTGTACGACGGCATGACCGGAGACATGTTCGACCAGCCGGTTACGGTCGGCTACATCTATATGTTGAAGCTGTCGCACTTGGTGGACGACAAGATTCACGCTCGCTCCATCGGTCCATACTCGCTCATCACTCAGCAGCCGCTGGGTGGTAAAGCGCAGTTCGGCGGACAGCGTTTCGGCGAAATGGAAGTGTGGGCGCTCGAAGCCTACGGCGCAGCGCACATCCTGCAGGAATTGCTTACGGCAAAGTCCGACGACGTTTATGGCCGCGCGAAGATTTACGAGGCCATCGTCAAGGGCGAGCCGGGCATTGAGCCGGGCGTGCCGGAATCCTTCAACGTGTTGGTGCGCGAGCTACAGTCGTTGTGCCTGGATGTTGAGTTGATGAAGCGGCAAAAGCCGGCGGAAAAAGCAGCCGATTAGGAATTGTTCCCGTAGGGGCACGGCACGCCGTGCCCTTGCCTGAAACATAGCGAAACTTTTAGAGAAGTTTTTGTTTGGGTTCTCAGCCGGTCTGTAATTCGAAAGAGTTCCGGACCGCGGCTTTCGCCGCAAGACGAAGGCAGGGAGGAAACAACCTTGTATCGCAGCAGCCCCTATGATCGCGCAAGTCTGATCGCTGATTTTGATTCCATTCGCATCAGCCTGGCCAGCCCGGAGAAAATCCGCTCGTGGTCCCATGGTGAAGTGACCAAGCCGGAGACCATCAACTACCGTACGTTCAAGCCCGAACGTGACGGACTATTCTGCGCAAAAATTTTCGGTCCGGTGACGGACTGGGAATGTTTGTGCGGCAAGTACAAGCGCATGAAGCATCGCGGCGTCATTTGCGACAAGTGTGGCGTCGAAGTTACCTTGTCCAAAGTTCGCCGTGAACGCCTTGGCCACATTGAACTGGCATCACCCTGTTCGCACGTGTGGTTTTTCAAGGGTCTGCCCAGCCGCATCGGCTATTTGCTGGACATTTCCATGCGCGACCTCGAGCGCATTCTGTACTTCGAAGCATTCGTTGTTGTGGATGTTGGCGAAGTGGCCATCCTGAAAGACCGGCAGGTCCTGCAGGAAGAGGAATATCGCAAGCTGCAGCAGGAATATCCGGGACAGTTCACCGCGCGTATGGGCGCGGAAGCCATCAAGGAACTCCTGAAGCGCGTAGAAGTTGAAAAACTGTCTGACGAACTTCGCGTCAAGATGAAGGAAGATCCATCGCTGCAGAAGCGCATCAAGTTCGCCAAGCGCCTGAAAGTCCTGGAAGCCTTCCGCAAGAGCGGCAACAAGCCGGAGTGGATGATTCTGGACGTGATCCCGGTTCTTCCCCCGGAGCTGCGCCCGCTGGTGCCTCTCGATGGTGGACGTTTCGCCACCTCCGACTTGAACGATCTGTATCGTCGGGTCATCAACCGCAACAACCGCCTCAAAAAGCTGATGGAACTGCGCGCGCCGGACGTCATCGTTCGCAACGAAAAGCGTATGCTGCAGGAAGCTGTGGACGCCTTGTTCGACAATGGCCGCCGCGGCCGTGTGCTGCGCGGAACCAATAACCGCCCGCTCAAGTCTTTGAGCGATACGCTCAAGGGCAAGCAGGGCCGTTTCCGCCAGAACCTCCTCGGCAAACGCGTGGACTATTCGGGTCGTTCGGTAATCGTGGTCGGGCCAGAATTGAAGCTCAACCAGTGCGGTTTGCCGAAGAAGATGGCGCTGGAACTTTTCAAGCCATTCATCTATCACAAGCTCGAAGCGCAGGGTCATTGCACGACCATCAAGCAAGCCAAGGAAATGGTCGAGCAGCAGGAACCGGTGGTCTGGGACATCCTCGAAGATGTCATCCGCGAGCATCCGGTGATGCTGAACCGCGCTCCCACGCTGCACCGTTTGGGTATTCAGGCGTTCGAACCGGTGTTGGTCGAAGGCAAAGCCATCCGCATTCACCCGCTGGTTTGCACCGCGTTCAACGCGGACTTTGACGGCGACCAGATGGCGGTGCACATTCCGCTGTCGCCAGAATCGCAAGTCGAGGCATCGGTGTTGATGCTCAGCTCGCGCAACATTTTGTCACCGGCTCACGGTCTGCCTCTTGCCGTGCCGTCGCAGGACATGGTGCTCGGCATCTACTACATGACCAAATCCAAGCCCGGTGCTAAGGGCGAAGGCCGCGTATTCGGCGGCTCGGATGAAGTCGTTCTGGCGTTGGAGGCCGGCGAAGTCGAGTTGCTCACCCCGATTCGCTTGCGCTACACGGGCGAAGTGATCGACCTCAACACGGCTTACGACAACCAGGACGTCACCCACACCGAACCGGTGAAGATGGAACGGCAATTCATCCAGACCACTGTCGGCCGCGTGATCTTTAATTCGAACTTGCCCGAGCAAATGCCGTTCATCAACGGCTTGCTCAAGAAAAAGGGTGTGCAGCAACTGGTGTACTTCGCGTACCTGAACTACGGTCTCGAAGGCACGGTGGTGCTGCTCGACAAGTTGAAGGAATTGGGATTTGCGTATGCCACCAAGTCCGGCATTTCCATCGGCATCGACGACATGCTCATCCCCGGCGACAAGGTAAAACTGGTTGACGGCGCGGAACGCGAAGTCGTCAAGGTGCAGCAGCAATACCTCGACGGCGCAATCACGCACGGCGAACGCTATAACAAAATCGTTTCCCTCTGGGGCGACGTGACGGAAAAAGTCGCGGACGAAATGTTCAAAGCCCTGGAAAACCACGACAAGGAAGGCATTATCAACCCCGTCTACGTCATGGCGGACTCTGGCGCCCGCGGTTCGAAGCAGCAGATTCGGCAGCTTTCCGGTATGCGCGGCTTGATGGCTAAGCCCTCCGGCGAAGTCATGGAAACGCCGATCACTTCGAACTTCCGCGAAGGCCTCACCGTGTTGCAGTACTTTATTTCAACGCACGGCGCCCGTAAGGGTTTGGCCGACACCGCGCTGAAGACCGCGGACTCTGGTTACTTGACCCGCCGCCTGGTTGACGTGGCGCAAGACGTGATCATCAATGAACTCGATTGCGGCACCAACGAAGGCATTTACGTTGAGCCGATTATCGAAGCTGGCGTCGAAGTCGAACCGTTGCGCGACCGCATCGTGGGCCGCGTTTCGCTCGACAAGATCAAGGACTTTGAAGGCCACGTAATCGTCGAGATCGCCCAGGAAATCACCGAAGAGCTTGCCAACTCCGTGCAGGCAGCGGGCATCGAGCGGGTTCGAATCCGTTCCGTGCTCACCTGCGAATCCCGTCGTGGAGTTTGCGCGCTGTGCTATGGCCGCAACCTGGCGTCGGGCCGCATGGTCGAATTGGGCGAAGCGGTCGGCGTAATCGCCGCGCAGTCCATCGGCGAGCCTGGCACGCAGTTGACGATGCGTACGTTCCACATCGGTGGAACCGCAACGCGCGTTAGCGAACGCTCCACTCTCGAAGTTCGCAACGCCGGTATCATCAAGTTCGTGGACCTGAAATACGTTCAGGGCCGTGGTGGCGCTGCCATCGCCATGAATCGTTCCGGCTTGATCGCCATCGTGGACGAAAAGGGCCGCGAAAAGGAACGCTATCACGTGGTTTACGGCGCGCGTTTGCGCGTAGCCGAAGGCGACAGCGTAACTCACGGCCAGACACTGGCCGAATGGGATCCGTTCACCTTCTCGATACTCACGGAAACCGGCGGCTCGGTGAAGTTTGACGATCTGCGCCCCGGCCTGACGATTGAAGAGCAAGTGGACGAAGTCACCGGCCTGTCGCAGGACGTTGTGACTTTGCCTCCGGGCGATGAAAAGCATCAGCCGGCGATCTTGATCCGCGACAACGCGGGCAAGGTCAAGAAAAAGTACCTTATGCCTTCGCGCGCTCACTTGATGGTCAAGGACGGCGACGACGTGCAGCCCGGCGACATTCTCGCAAAGATTCCGCGGGAAACCACCAAGACCAAGGACATCACCGGCGGTCTGCCGCGCGTGGTCGAGCTGTTCGAAACGCGCAAGCCGAAAGATCCCGCCGTCATCAGCGAAGTCGACGGCTTGGTACGCTACGGAGAAGTCAGCAAGGGTCTGCGCAAGATTTACGTCGAAAGCGAAGACGGAAAAACCACCAAGGAATATTCGCTGCCGCGTGGCGTGCACATCAACGTGCAGGAAGGCGAGCGTGTCAAGGCCGGTGAGGCTTTGATTGACGGCCCGCTGAACCTTCACGATTTGCTGGCCGTGCTCGGCGAAAAGTTCACCCAGGCTTACCTGGTAAACGCGATTCAAGAGGTTTATCGCCTGCAGGGTGTGAACATCAACGACAAGCACATCGAAACCATCGTTCGTCAGATGATGCGCTGGGTCAAAGTCGAAGACGTTGGCGACACTCAGTTCCTGCTCGAGGAACAGGTGGACAAGTTCCGCTTCCGCGAAGAAAACGATCGCATCATCGCCGAAGGTCAGCGCCCGGCAACGGGACGTCCGCTGCTTCTCGGTATCACCAAAGCGTCACTCTCGACCGACTCCTTTATTTCCGCCGCCAGCTTCCAGGAAACGACGCGCGTGCTTACCGAAGCCGCCGTGGCCGGAAAAGTCGATTACCTGCGCGGCTTGAAGGAGAACGTCATCATGGGCCGGTTGATTCCGGCCGGAACGGGTCTCGAGCACTACCGCAGCTTGCAATTGCTGACGGAAATGCCGCCGCCTGCGCCGGTTGAAGAGCTTCTGCCGGAAACCGCGGACCTGCTTGCCGATGACGGCACGGGTCTGGACTTCTTAAGCGACGACGGAAAGCTCGAAGGCGAAGCCGACGCAGCAGCCGAGGGCTAAAACTACATCAATCGTTCCTGCGAATGAATTTCGCCGGGAATTTCACAAGAGGGACGCGGCCTGGCTACGTCCCTCTTTTTCTTGTGCGCGCGATCTATGCATTTGTGTAACAGGTTCTCGCGTAGCCATCAACGGGAGTACGCTCGCAGGAGTAGTCTTCGAGGCCAGGCGACGAGTCTGCAGCCTTTTTCCGACGCCCGGCCAGCGGCACTTCTGCGTTAGGCTCTACGAGCGGCGGGCATTTCGCGAGGCGTAAGCGACAATGCACTCGTGGACAGGTATCCGTCACGAACTTGCTGGCATTACGCGCATTGCTGAGAGCCGCAACAGGCTAGAGAATAGTGTGAAGAACGCGGGTTTTCTGTATCCCGCATAGGACGACCTGGCTGATGCTCAATCCGTTTCGAAAAGAGTCCGCTGGCACTGGAGCCAAAGACACTCCACGCACCACTGTCGGTGATCGCCTTGTTCAATTCGAGCAGGGACAGCGGAAATTGTGGCGGTTGAACTACGGCTTGCTGGCGCTCGTGACAGTTGCTTTCGTCGCGGCTTCTTGGGACGCCCTTCGCTCTTTCGCGCAGCGTTACGAAGTTCTATTGGTGGGTGTAGTAATCGTCGTAGCCGTTTTCATGATCTACGCCTGGAAACGCAATCAGGAAATATCGGAACTCCGCGGCCTGGTTCGCGGCATCGAGCAGCGGGACACTTCGGCGCCCAGTGATCAACAGCTCGACAAGCTCTTTTCCGTAATCGAACGCTCGCAGCAGGGCTATCGCGACCTGATTGATTCCTTCGACGACGTGCTTGTGGCCGTGACGCTCGACGGAGAGATTCGCGCCGCCAATCGCAGTTTTGCCGACCTTGTAGGCGGCACGTTCCAGGACATCATTGGCCACCAGCTATCCGAATTCTTGCAGGACGCCGGAGGCGACGGGCCGAACCTGATCGAACGCACCATGCCGCGATTTATTGAAAAGCGACACTGGAATGGCGTAGCCCAGATTCGCCTGAAAATGCGGCACACCGTTCATTATTTCGAGTGCGTCATTCACGCCATGATGCGGGACGACGAAGTCCATGGCATGACCATCCTGGCACGCGATATCACCGCCTCGCGGCGCAACGAAGCGCGTTTTACGGAACTGTTCGAAACGCTGCAGGAAGGTATTTACATCGTCACGCCGGACGGCGAAATTCTCGACGCTAATCCCGCACTGGTCAGGATTCTCGGTTACGAATCAAAGTCCGAACTAATGGCGCAAAAGGTTGCGGGTATTTTTCCGGACCGCTCGCTGCGGAAAATTATTCGCCAGGAAGTGGATCAACAGCCGGTATTGTCCGGGCGCGAAATCACTTTGCTTCGCAAGGATGGCGTGTTCATCACCTGTTTGAATACGGCCGCGGCGGTTCGCGACCCCATGGGCAACGTGATCCGTTATCAAGGCGCTTTGATGGACATTACCGAACGACGCGAAATTGAGCGTCGTCTGCACAAGCAGCAGGAATTTGCCCACCGTCTGGTTGAAAGCTTTCCCGACCTGATCCTGGTTCTGGACACCCAGGCCAATTACACCTTCGTCAGCCCGCGCTGCAACGAAATTCTCGGTTATGCCAGCGACGAAATCAGCGAAATGAAGCTCGGCACACGCACCCATCCGGAAGATTTGCCAAAATTGATGGCTCTTTACAAGGACATCATTGGTGGGCAGCAAAGTTTCGCTTCGCTGGAAATGCGCGTACGCCACAAGCTGGGCGAATGGCGGAAAATTCTTTTCAATTTTAGTCCGTTGTTTGATGAGAACGAAAAAATCGAAGGCGTAGTGCTCTCGGGTCGCGATGTGACGGACTTGAAGCGAATGGAAGAACAACTGATTCAAGCGGAAAAACTCGCGGCCATGGGTCAGATGCTTGCCGGAGTAGCTCACGAATTAAATAATCCGCTGACCGCCATACTCGGTGTCACCGAACTGGTCCGAGAGCGTGAAGGACTAGATGAGTCCATGAAGCGCCAGCTCGACCTGACCCACCGGCAGGCGCGTCGCGCGGCTCGCATCGTGCAAAATCTTTTGGAATTTTCCCGCCCGGCCTCGCCGCAGAAGAAGGGAATCGACCTCAGCACGATTATCGAACGCACTCTGCAGTTGCACGAGCATTCGCTGCGCCGCAATCAGGTGGAAGTGGACTTCACACCACGCACTGATCTTCCGCCGATCGTCGGCGATGCCAATCAGCTCATTCAGGTCTTCCTCAATCTTATTTCTAACGCCGAGCAAGCCATTCACGAAGTGCGCGAGTCGGGACGAATCCAGATCAGGTTGACTCTGGCAGGCGATAATGTTGTCGTCACCGTGCAGGACGATGGCGTCGGTATTTCGCCCGAAGCCATGCCAAAACTCTTCGATCCTTTCTATACCACCAAGCGGCCCGGCGGTGGTACCGGTCTCGGCCTCAGCATCTGCCTTTCGATTTCGCGCGAACATGGCGGCACCATTCAAGCTGAATCCCTGCCCGGCGGTGGTTCAGCATTCAGTGTTTATCTGCCCGCGTCGGTGGAACCTTCGCCACAATCTTCGACCAAGCTCAGTGCCAAAAAGGGCGGTGCGGACAGCAGCAGCGGTAATTCACTGCGGCCTGTACCCACTTTATTGAAAGGAATCAGGGTTCTGGTATTGGACGATGAAGATAGTATTCGATCGCTGCTCGAAGAGGGACTGAGCGGTCATGGCTTGAAGGTCTCCTGCGCATCCAGTGCCGAGGAAGCTGCAGGCTTGGTCGCAAAACAGAGATATGATGCGCTGCTTTGCGATCTTCGCCTCAAGTCGTCCGGTCCATTTAGTGATGGCCGCTCGGCGGCAGCACATGTCCTGGCCGCAGCGGGTGCCCACAGGCCTTTGGTGATTTATATGACCGGCGAGTATATCGATCCGTCGTCGGCAACGGCGGGAGCTGACGGCGCAGCATTTTTGCAAAAGCCGTTCCGGATTTTGGACGTATTGGAGATCATGCGTGAAGCATTTGTTCTGGCCAAGCATGATTCACACAAGTAACTTTTTCTTGGCTATTTCATGCCCGACGTAACCGCCGCGAAACACAACCTTCACCGCATCAGTGTTTACTTGACGATCCCGCGGCGCTTTGTCGATCCACGCCGAAATCCCATACGTACAGGTTCACGCCATCCGGCAGAATCTCCGCGAACGCATATTCCCCCCCGGATAGCTCCTGGCTGAGAGTGAAACGATATACATCCTTCGCCACATCCCATCTTTGCATCGAGATGGAATTGCGATCTTCCGAAATATCCTGTCCAAACAGGCTGCGGATCGATTCAATCTGCCGCTTGCCGCCTTTCACGGTCAGTCGGACCAACTCGATCTCCGGTCCGTTCTCACCGGGGCGGCTGCTCTTTCTGATCGTGGACACCGCATCCGGATCAGGCGCCGGTTCACGCAGATAGAATTCCGGCCGCTCGGAATTAATTCGCCTGGATGCCTTGGCGCCGGGAATCTCAATGTTTCGTTTGTTCGGAATAATCGGCACCGGCGACAGAACCTGTTTAAGACGCTGTTTTCGGTCGTTTCGAATGTCCGCGCTCACCTGGTTCAGCGGTGTTACCGATTTTCCCTCCACCACGAACATTCCCTCGCCGGGCGGCAGAAAAATACCTGGCGCCACGGGCAGGCTGGCGTCGACATCCCTTGGCATCTCGGCTGTCTGCTCTGCTTGTTCGTGATGTACGGTCTTCAAGAACGCGTTTTCGTCGTTCACCGCTGCTGCCTCGGCCTTTGCCGTTGCGTCCCAGTCCACCAGCGCCGCGGGGAGTTCTTCCCAATCCCCACGTTCGGCACTAAGATAGCGAACTCGTTCGCCGCTCCGCTGATACTCGCGCGCAAGCTGAAAGGTTCCGTCCTTCAAAACCAGTTTTTTCCCGCGCTGCGAAGCGCCAGCGCCTACTGTGTTCTTATTCGCCTTGTTAGGAGGGGTTTGGCCGCCTTGGGATTGGCCGGGCATGCGCGGCGAACTGGCAAAAGCTAGAATCGTGGCCGCGAACGCCAGAATTGCAATGGACCTGAGAATACTCATAATCCGCTTAGGAAGGTTCGATGCCGTTTATCGGCCAACCTTTGCCCGATAGCAAGAGCTTAGCACATGGCCCACAGGTGCCCTGCAAACCGCATGAACGAACACTTGTTGATATATGGGAGCCGCTGGGTTTCAGCGGCTCCCACCCAGACTTCCTGCGCGGGCCTAGCTTTGCCCAGCGGACTTCGACATGCTGGCCATCTTGGCCATCCATTCTTTGCCTCGTCGTTCCATCTCCGCCGGTGCCACGTCCTCGGTATGCGTAGCCAGATTCCAGTGGTGTCCGAACGGGTCGATCACTTTGCCGAATCGATCTCCCCAAAACATGTCTGAAACCGGCATCGCCCCTTGGCACCCGGCGGCCACTGCCTGGTCGTAAGTTGCGTCAACATTGGGCACATACATGTAAACCGCTTGCGATGGCGGCGCGCCCTGCGGTGGCGCGGCAGACATTCCGGGGAACTCATCCGCCAGAAATATCATGGAATCGCCGATTTGCAGTTCGGCATGCATGATTCTTCCGTCCGGCCCGGCGAACCGGCTTCGTTCGGTCGCCCCAAACGCTTTCTTGTACACCTCGATAGCCTTCGCGGCGTCTTTGCATGTCAGACCGGGCGTCAGGCTATGAAATCCTTGCGGGATCGCTTGCACTGTCATTGGAACCTCCGTACGCTTTCTCTTTGCACCCTGCGATTGGGCGGTAATCCCGGGCGCGCAGAAGCCTTTCATACCCTTGGAACTCGTGGAAGTCAACTAGCGTTTGCAGGCCAGCTTTGCGTTTAGCGAGGCAGCAAGGCTGCTGCCACTGGTAGTCCACGAAGTCGCCAATTACACAAACTTTCCAGAGGGCTTAAAGCTTTCAAGGTATGGCGTCCGGTATTCAGGCAACGCATAGTGAATTCCACGCGAGCGGTTCGAAGCCACCTTTCCTTCGCACTGCCGCACAAGTAGTTTCCTCCGACGAACCCCGAACGAAGAGGGAGCAGCTTTACCGTGAAGCTTCTCCCTCTCTTCCCTTTCAAATCGATGCGCAGCCGCTCTATGTCTAGCGAAACAGTACGTTCATTCCCCGCCAGGCCCTGGGCCAGGCCAACAGCTTGCCCCACCCTCCGGATGGAGCGGCCTTCTTCGTATTGGTTTTTCTTATAGCGGCTTCGGGTGAGCTGCCATGGTGTCGCGGAACGTTTTCACGTTGCTCTTGTCGAGGATAGCGGTTCCCGTGTCCACAAACGTCGGTATCGGTGCCGTGGGCGCCGTCCGCCAGTCCTTAAACTCGTGAACCGCGTTGTGGTGCAGATCGTCGGCAAACTTAATTGCGTAGTACGCCATCACGTACGGCTTTTGCGTGACCGTCGCCGTGATGCCGTCGCGATCGATCCAATCGAGCGTTTCCGGATCTTTGTCAAACCCGACGATTGGTACCTTGGCGTCCAGACGATGCAGCGCCTCCGCTGCACCGGAGCCCCCTGATGCTTCCAGGCAGATCATGCCATCAATTTTTGCTTTGCCCTTCAGCAGCGCTGACACCATGTCGTTCGCGATTCTCGGGTCGCCTTTATCATCAATCGTCTGTACGATCTTGATCGCCGGATATTTTTTCACTGTGTCGCTCACGCCGCGCAGCCGCTCGTCCATATTGAACTGTCCAGGGACCGTGATGATTACCACCTGTCCTTGTCCCTTCAGAATATCTGCCATCCGTTTGCCGCTTTCGCTGCCCGCACGGTAATTGTCCGTACCCACGAACATCACCCGCTTCGAATTCGGCGCGTCGGAATCCACCGCAATTACCGGAATGCCTTGGGCGACAGCGTTGTTAATTGCGTCCGTAAGCAGTTCCGGGCGCGTCACCGAAACCAGGATTCCCGCGGGCTTGCTATCTAGCACTTTTTGAAAATCGCGAAGCTGCTCCTGCGGATCAAACTTCTCTGGGCCGGTTAACTCCGCCTTCACGCCCATCTGCTGCGCCGCGTCCATCAGGCCCGCCTGCGCCTCCTGCCAGTACGGCAGGTTCACGTTTGAAGCCACAAAAACATAACGCTCATTCTGATCGTGGTATGGGGTTTGGCACGCCGCCAGTCCAACGGCGGTGACCAACAACACGGCGATAACACCCACGCGCTTGGGATTCATGGTTTTCCTCCGAACGATGTACGATTACGAATGATCTTATGTACACCCGAACCTGCGGCGAGGCGCAAACGGGGGAAGCCTACCACAAACCGGTTCAACCGGCGCGGCAAACTGCCCGCGCAGCCGGTACTTAGGAGACGGCAATGTCCTACGATTTTCTAGTGGAGACCTACGCCACCGAACGTATAAAAGTCCTCAGCGTGTGGGGCGAATTTCGCGACGATGATCTTCCGTTCCGTCCGCGTCCCGATGATTCCCGCGGACGCAGCGTGCGCGAACAGATGATTCACCAATGCGTCAGCGAAGACCTTTGGTTTCGCACCATGCTTGCTATTGACGTCGCCGCCCCGCCGCTGCCGCTGGTGGAATCGCGGATCGAATTCATCAAACAATATGCGCAGGACAGCGGAAAACGGCTTACGGAATTGCAGCGAAAGAAAACGCCGTGGTGGGAAGAGAATGCCAAGTTTTTCGACGTGGTGAAGTCTCGCGCCTGGATTATCACCCGGCGCTTGACTCACACCTCGCATCACCGCGGCCAGCAGATGGCCATGCTCAGGATGCTCGGTAGAAGTCTGCACAGCAACTACGGGCCAACCGCCGACACCGGAGGCTTAATGCAGAATCATGCGCCAACCATCTATGCCTACGACGACCTGGAGGCCCTGCTGCAAAATGAAGCATCAGGCGGCAAGAAATCAGCGCTTCCGGGCAGCGCTGGCGAGCCTGTAACCGAGCGCCCAGATTCCCGGAATAACTAGCGCGGTTACCCTGAACGAAAATTCTACTCAGCCTTGGTGATAACCCCGCAGGCGATTCGTGGCGGCGCACCACTGGTTGTCTCGGTGCTCACCGCATGAATCACAATCGCGGTCCCGCCATTGCTGAACACCGAGTGATCGTCCGTTCCCAACGTGACGTTCGGCGCAACCACAGTAACGTGCGCGGTTCCATCCGCGGCAACCACCAGCGAAAAATTCGGAATGTCGCCCGCCGCCGCGCCTGCTCCGTGCTCATGGCCGCCAGGCATACCGGAAAAGTGCGGGCCTGCCGACTTGAAATCCGGCGGCTCGCATTTCGCCACTTGATGAATGTGAATGGAATGTTCGCCGGGTGGCAACGACCGAATATCCAGCTTGATTCGTACACCCGGAGCGGCATCCGTCAAAGTCGCCGTACCCACACTCTGTCCTGATGAATTTTTAATTTCTACGACTACCGGTTTAGGCGCGGGCTTTGCCGCAGCCGGCGCGACCTGCATCGCACCACACACCACCAGAAAACCAGCTACAAGCAGGGAAGTCCTCTTCATTGGCAAAACTCCTTTTAGGTACGGGCGATCTTGGCGACATTGCTGTTGAACCCTGGCCATCTAAAATCTACACAGCAGTACGCCACGCGCGGATGAATTTCGCCACGCGGTTGCCCGCGCGGTTAACACGCTTTCGACGCCCAACCATGCCGTGCCCGTGCTTGCGCAGTCCTACGAGCCCTGGAAGCGCTCTCGCTTCCTCCGTCTCCAAGAGCTTGATATTCGCCGACTTGCGCCTGCGCACTTGCCGCTTACCGGTACATCTCGGGGTACATCCGCTTCAATCGCTCAACCTTCGGTATATCGTTAAACCGGATATACGCGTCGTCCGGATGCCTCCTTAAATAGTCCTGATGATAGTCTTCCGCCTGATAAAACGCGGAAAACGGAACAACCTGCGTTGCGATGGCATGGTCATAAAGCTTTGCCGCGTCAATCTGCGCGATATAGTCTTCCGCAATTTTCTTCTGCTCGGCATTCGCATAAAAAATCGCCGAACGATATTGCGTTCCGATATCTGGACCTTGTCGATCCCTCTGCGTCGGATCGTGCGCAACAGAAAAGAAAATCATCAATAATTTCCCATAGGTAATCTGCGACGGGTCATAGCTGACTAGCACCGACTCTGCGTGCCCGGTGCTTCCACTTGAAACCAGCTCATAGTATGGATTTTCGACCGTTCCGCCCGCGTATCCGGAAGTCGCACTTTTCACGCCCTTCAGGTGTTGGAAAACGCCTTGCACCCCCCAAAAACAGCCTCCCGCGAACAGCGCTTTTTCGGAAGCCGGTTGCGGCGCCAACGTCCCATCGATTGCCGGCGCCGGGAACAATCCCTTCGGTTCCGCAGGATGTCCCGAAGTAACGCGCACGCCCCACCAAACCACGAGCCCAATCAACACCAGCCAACTCATCGCCCGGCCAATAAACGGAGACTTCATCGTAGTTACCCTCGTGCTGCATTCGATGCCCAATCTGTGGATAGGTTTCCGCGAGGAGCCAGCCAGGCGATGGCAAATTGCGGTTCCGCGCTTCATCTAGTTGGAATCGTTCAACTTAAATACTGCCCGCGCGAATTTCCAACCGTCGCCGCAGCAAGGTATACAAAGGCAGCCGCGATACGTCAAAATAACTGAAATCAAAGGCACTGACCTTCACCATCAAGGTGGCAGCGATCTGGCATGGTTTACCGCCAGAATAGTTTCGCGATAGCATTACATCTACACCCTAAGCGAGGAATCATGTTTCTCCGCAGAAATGCAAAATGGCTAGCTGCTATTTCCTTCGTTCTGTTTATTCCGTTCCCAGGCGCGGCGCAGGTAACGCACGGGCAAAAGCCCAACCTGCCGCAGCCGTTCGCCACAAAGTCTGCAGGCAATGGGCCCGATAAGTCGCAAGCACCCCAAGGTTTTCTTCCCACCGTTCCATCGGGCTTTCACATCAACATTTTTGCTTCCGACTTCAAACGCCCGCGTTTGCTGACCGTTGCTCCCAACGGCGACATCTTCCTCGCCGAAACTGGCGCTAACCAGGTGGTTATTCTGCGCGACGCGAAGCATACCGGCGGCGCGCAAGAGCGGATTGTTTTCGCCAGCGGTCTGGTCAGGCCGTTCGGAATTGCCTTTCACGACGATTACGTTTACATCGGCAACATGTCCAGCCTGGTTCGCTTCAAGTATGACCCGAAGACTTCGCAGCGGACAGGCGAGGCCGAGAAATTGCTTGATTTGCCCGGCGGCGGGCACGACACCCGCAACGTTGCAATTACGCCGGACGGCAAGCACGTTCTAATCGCGGTCGGCTCGGCGAGCAACATTGCTACTGGCGAGCCTCCCATGCGCGCGGCCGTCACCATTTGCGATCTCGACGGCCAGAACCCGCGCCAATTTGCCACTGGTCTGCGTAATCCTGTCGGCCTGGCGATCAATCCTGTCACGGGAACTCCTTGGGTCACGGTCAACGAACGCGATGAACTGGGCGACGATCTTCCGCCGGACTATCTCACCAGCATCAAGGATGGTAGCTTCTATGGATGGCCGTACAGCTACATCGGAAGCAACGTCGATCCGCGCGTCAAGCCGCAAATGCCCGATCTAGTGCCCAAAGCGGTGATCCCCGACGTTTTGCTCGGAGCGCACGTCGCTCCCTTGCAGTTTGCTTTTTACAGCGGCAAACAATTTCCAGCCAGCTATTTTGGCGGCGCTTTTGTCGCTGAGCACGGCTCATGGAATCGTGCCAGCCGCGCTGGCTACCAGGTAGCTTTCGTTGCCTTCAAGGACGGCCAGCCCTGTGCCGATCCAGTTCCATTCATGACCGGACTCGTGCCCGATCCCAAAAGTGCTCTCGTTTACGGCCGGCCAGTAGGCGTCACCACCGCTCCGGACGGCTCCCTACTCGTTGCCGACGACGGCATAGGCGTAATCTACCGCATCAGCTACGGCCACTAATGCCTTCAAACTCTCTGCTAGGGGCGTCACATGCCTGCCTGCCACAGGCAGGCTGAGCCCCAGCTTGCCCGGCTGCAAACATGCTCCACAGAGCTCTTCGCGGATCAAAAATCGCGAAGCAAAACTCTGCCTAATACCATTTCAATGAACAGTGAGCGTAAGTTGTATCGTCTGCGGCGTCAGACTTCCAGAACTCGCCGTAACCGTGATTGTCGGAATACTTAACTTGCGACACCAGTTGCAAAATGGAACAGATTTCGGCCCTGTCTGCCCCGACATTTGGACCATTTCCAGCTCATCGCCCATGTTTCCGAGTTGTAACAATTTGTTTATGGACGAGAAATGACCGCCGCGCTACCCTTTTCCCCTATGCAACCAGCGAAATTGGATATTGCCCAGATTCCTTCCACCACTGGAACCGTGGTCGCGCAGCTTACCGGCAAATTGAGTCTGGAAACTGTCAGCGGCTTTTTGCAGGAGCTGCGGCCCGTCATCGCCGACAAGCTGGTCCTGAACATGAGGGGGATCAGCTTTCTCGATTCCGCCGGCGTTGGCGCGCTGGTTCAGCTATTCGTCCACCGAAAAAGCAAATCGCAGAAGTTTGCGCTGGCAGCTCTGACTCCACAGGGCGTTGCGGTAATGCAGGTCTCTGGCCTGGTGAAGCTCCTGCCAACCTTCGCTACGGTAGAAGAAGCCTCCGCAGCCTAGTCGCAGCTGGCAAAAACGTTCGCAATTTCCTGGATTTTATTTTCGAGCTGGGGATGCCTGTCGGAATGACAACAGTGTAGCGGAGTCAGTGCGGCGTCCAAGACGGATGCGGCGAAAACAATCCGTCCGCAATTCCAATCTGGTACGCAACCACCAGTCCGAACACCAGGCTCAACACGCCAGTACCCGTAACCATGGTCCGGCTGACCCACGCGAAGCGATTTCCGGCGACAGTAACCGGCACTGCAAACGCCAGCGTTATCAGCATCATTCCTGTGATTGTTCCAATACCGAATAGCAGCAAATAGAAAATCGCCCAGCGCGCATCATGAATCGTTCCCAGCACTAGCAACGCCACCGCGGCCGATCCGGCGAGCCCGTGCACGATTCCGACTAGCAGCGGACGCAGCGAATGAAACCAGCCAAGCTTTACGAACGGGTCGGCCAGCCAGTGCGGCGGATCGACTTCTTTTGCGTGGTGTTGCGTGCTGCCCTGGTGTGAGTGCGGATGAACATGGATTTTTCCGCCGTGAAAATGTAAGTGCGAGTGTTCCTCGGCTCGCGAGGAAACTAAATCAGGGTGCGTCGGAGAAAGTTTGTGGCTGATCCACTTCATCGCGCCGGTCAAGTTCAGCACACCAAGCAGAATCAACATCAGCGCCACGGAAAATTCCAAAGCCAGGCCCAGCCGCGGAGGAATCACGAGCCCAAAAAGAATAATGGCCGCGCCGACCACCAGAACGGTGATGGTGTGCCCAACGCCCCAAAGCACCCCAATCCATCCCGCGCGCGGAATCGACTTCTCCCGGCTGACGATGGTAGACACCGCAACTACATGATCGGGATCGGTGGCATGCCGCATCCCAAGAAAAAATCCTATTGCGAGGATCATCAACGCGCTCGTCATGGCTGCACCCAAGATTAGTCGAAATATGGCTGGTGACGATAGCGAGGAATCTGTCCCGCAGATGGGTGCACGACAAGAAAGTGAGTCATGCGGCCCTCCGTTCGGTTCTGCGTTCCCAGAAATCTTGAAAGCGACCACTAAGCTTGGCACAGCGGAGAGCGATGATGGCGTTGGAGCCGCGAACGGTCCAATGCATGCCGGCGCGTTTGAGACGGGTACCGATGGCCACCTTGCATCCGGCTTCCACAACGCCGGTGGAAGTGCACAAGCCTTGGGCGTGGAACTCCGGGTAGCGCATACGGTCTCGATTGGTCTGGAAATAGTGAAGGCAGCGGCGTGCTTCTTCGCAGCGAGAGATCTGGCGGCGGATGGCATGGAGCAGCGCTGGAAATTTTCCGGTGTCGAGTTCTTCTTGCCTACGTTCTGTCCACTCCGTTGCGCGTGGATGGGTAAGACCGTATAGAGCTTTTCCGAGATCGCTCAAGTGTTGTTTGGCATGATAGCGGTCAACAATCTGGGTGGCATCCGGAAACTGATCCTCGGCGATATTCCAAATCCAAAGCGCCCCATCCCCGAGCACGACTCTACCTGATGCATGGCAGAAGCGGCGGCGTGTAGCCTCCCGCCAGACCCGCTGGGCAAAAGGAGCGCGTGCAGCGGCGGTATCTAGCGCGGAAGCGCTTTCCAAGGCCGCCGAGTAGGTGACCGATCCTGCATCGCGCATGGGCGTGCCTTCTTCATCGAGCGATTCCGCACTCCAGATGGTGCAGAGTTTCACCTCGCCGGTCTTCGCCGATCCGTCTGGTTGCTTGCCAGTGCGGCCCGCGAGCTCTTCGGCGCGTAAAGGAATCCCGGTTCCGTCCATACCGAGATACAAGGTCTGTGGCAGAGGAAGCATATCGGATGGTTCGCTGTGCTGGCGTTCGTCTTCGGCGATCTCTTGGCCCAAAGCTTCTGCGGTTCTCTCCACCTGTTTGGCATCCACCGCGACCCCGGCTAGTTCGCTCAACAGTTCGCTGCCTTCCTGGAAGCTGACCATCGCACCGACCGTGCCCACCATGCGCGTGAGGGCGGGAGACAAGGAGGTGTTTTCTATCCCCAGATGTGCATCGCGAGGACAGTAGCCGTGGCCACAGGCGGAGCAGTGATAGTAGGCGCGCTCGAGTCGCAAGGGACCCAGCACGCTGACCACGTTCTTGGTCCGGCGCGCAACATAACGCGCTGCGTTCCCACAAGGACAATGCAGTGCACTCGCTTCATCGGAAAGATCGGCGTTCAGACGCTGCTCAATGGCGCGGGCCGCGAGGCGCAGGGTACGCTGCCGCAAAGCGACTTCCAGGGCCTCGAAATCCAACTCTGCGAGGGCTTCCCGACCTAAGAGGGCTTCGACTTCTTGGACGACTTCGGCTTCCAGCGCTGTTTGGAGCCCCTTTTTTGGGCGGCCTCGGAAGCGGCCGCCGGACCTTCGAGTTGGGCATTGGCCCATTGCTCGCAAGCCTCCCAAAAGGCCTCCACTTGACGTCGGAACTGTTGGCCGGCCTGGACCTGACGGCGCACCAGTTCGGCCTGCGCGGCAGCGACAAAGCGAGACTCGGTTCGTCCCCCGACTCCCCGCGTCAGACTGAAGTACGGGCCGTGCCGTGCGTTGGCGTCACTGGCACAGGGACAGCCAGGTTTACTGCACTTGACGTAGCGTTCCGAGAATGAACCTCGGCGCATCGGCCTAGCCTGCGCCAGCTGCGCAGCGAGATCACGAATACGTGCCGGGACTTCGCGAGAATCAGGCATGGATTCCTCCTTACGGCTATATTAGCCGTAAGAATACTTCCTTACCACCCTATTCTCACGCCTTTCCCACTTCTATGTCGTGCACCCCCCGCAGATTCTTGGATTGACTCACCTGATGGCATAGGTATAAGCTAGATGTAATCTAGCTGTATCGAAGGAGGCTTTTTGCGTCGTTTTGGATCCTTTGAAGCAAAGAATAAGCTCAGTCAACTCTTGGAATTGGCCGAGCAGGGTGAAGAAATTCTGATCACTCGCCACGGCAAGGAAGTCGCCAAACTCGTTCCAGTTCATCGCACTCTTGACCGCGAATCCGCTAAACGAACCGCCGCCGAAATTCGTGAAATGCGCCAAGGCGTGACCCTGGGCGGCCTGCAGATCAAAGACTTAATTAACGAAGGCCGAAAATGACCTGCGTGATCGACGCCTCGGTAACGCTGCGCTGGTTTTTCGAAGACGAGCGAACCAGGCAGCTCGATGCAGTTCTCGACCTCGTTGCCGAATCCGGCGCGACGGTTCCGGGATTGTGGCCACTGGAAGTGGCAAACGCATTCTTGGTAGCGCATAAGCGCGCCAGGATCAGCACCGCGTTTCGACATCAGGCCATCGAACGGCTCACGAGACTCCCCATCGTCATCGATCTTGAAACGAATACTCGCGCTTGGACCAGCACGCTCCCTCTCGCCGAAAAAACCGAATTAAGCGTTTACCATGCTTCCTATTTGGAGCTGGCAATTCGATTGAACGTACCCCTGGCAAGCGCCGATCGCAAACTTTGCGATGCCGCCAAGCGCGCAGGAGTGCCGCTTATCGCAACTGCCTAAGAGTGTGCAGCAGCGCTCATCTGACCGCGAATTAGCGTTTGCGTGGTTTTTTTGAACGAGCGGAATTTTCGCTCTGCTGCGTGCCATTAAGGAAGATCGGCAATTCATATCTGGAGCGGCTGTCGCAAGCGTCTATTCCGACTTAAGCAGGCGGACGAATTCACCCGCGGCGTGGGGTAGGCGGGCGCCACGGCGCGAGACAAGATACACGTGGCGAGGCAAATTCAGTTGCCGGACTTTCACTTCCTTCATCCAACCGTGATCGATTTCCCAGGCTACGCACATGCGCGGGACGATGGCTACGCCCATGCCCATCTGCACAAAACGCTTGATGCTTTCGATGGTGGGCATTTCGATAGGCATGTTTAGCGTGGTGCGATTGCGGCCGAATAGCTCGATCACCCGCCGCCGAAAGGGTGATTCCACGCTGTGCGCCACAAAGCTTTCGTTTTCCAGGTCAGTAACGTCCACTTCTTTGCGTTTGGCCAGCGGATGTTTTGGCGGCACCACCAGCGTGAGTTCGTCCTTCAAGATTTCCATGGCTTGCAGTTGCGCTTCGCGCGGCACAAACGAAACCGCGCCCAGATCCAGCCGGTAATTCAGCACTTCGTGAGGAATATCGCGGGAAAACATGCGATGGACGCGAATCTGTATACCCGGATGAAGTTTTCTGAACTGCCCAAGCGCCGGCAGTAGCGCATGAATCGAGCTTTCGTTCACGCCGAGAGAAAGTTCGCCGCGATTCAAACCAGTCAGTTCCGATAGGCCTTTTTTCACTTCGTCGCGCAGGTTGATTAGCCGCTCAGCATAATCCCGCAACAGCGTGCCGGCGTCGGTCATGCGCACAGGACGCGCGCCGCGTACAAAAAGCGGCTGACCGAGCCCGTCCTCGAGCTTGCGAATGGTCAAGCTGACTGCCGGCTGTGTGCGGTAGAGACGTTCGGCGGCGCGGGAAAAGCTGCCTTCACGCGCGACCGTCAAAAACACCTGTAATTCGCTCAGATCCATGAATTCCTCGCACGCCAGTATAAGCCAGAATTATCAATTGCAGAATAAAGATAAATTTGACCGACAGCCTCTGATTCTGCGTTACTACTAGCGAGGACCATCCCATGGACGTAGTGCGCATCTTCGACACCACTCTGCGCGACGGCGAACAATCGCCCGGCTTCTCCATGAACACCGACGAGAAGATTCGCATGGCCCGGCAGCTTGCCAAGCTGGGCGTGGACACGATTGAAGCAGGCTTTCCCATTTCATCGCGTGGCGACCTGGAAGCAGTGCAGGCGGTTGCGCGCGAAGTCCGCGACGTGCCCATCGCCGCTTTGGCGCGAGCCAAAAAGTCCGACATCGACGCAGCAGTGGAGGCCCTGACCCCTGCTGCTTCTTCGCGCTTGCACATTTTTCTCGCTACTTCCGACCTGCACCTGCAAGTCAAACTGCACATGACGCGTGAGCAAGCCCTCGAGGCCATCGGCTCGATGATTCGTTATGGCCGTCAGCACGTTGCGGAAGTCGAATTTTCCGCCGAGGATGCGGGCCGCACAGAGATCGCCTACCTGTGCCAAGTCTGCAAAACCGCAGTGGACGCAGGCGCAACCATTTTGAATTTGCCGGACACCGTTGGTTATGCCGTGCCGGAGGAATATGGCGAAATGTTCCGCGGCGTTCGCGAATTCCTGGGCGACCAGCAGGGAATTACTCTGAGTGCGCACTGCCACGATGATCTCGGGCTTGCTGTCGCCAATTCGCTGGCCGCAATACGAGCTGGTGTTCGCCAGATCGAATGTACCGTCAACGGAATCGGCGAGCGCGCCGGCAACGCTGCGCTCGAAGAAATCGCGGTGGCGCTGGCGGTTCGCAAAGACAGTTTCGGCGTCACCACCAACATCAAACTCGATCAACTTTTCCCTGCAAGCCGGCTGCTCACAGAAGTCACAGGCGCTGTCGTCGCTCCGAATAAGGCAGTCGTCGGCGCGAATGCGTTCGCTCACGAAGCTGGAATCCACCAGGACGGCATTATCAAAAATCCGCTGACCTATGAAATCATTTCGCCGGAAACAGTAGGCGTACCTTCTCGTTCGCTGGTCATGGGAAAGCACTCTGGACGAAACGCATTGCGCAGTAATCTGCGCGACCTCGGATTTGCACCAAGCGATGCCGAACTTGCGGAAATCTACCGGCGCGTTACCGCGCTTGCCGACGAATCGAAATCCGTCCGGCCACGCGATATTCTGGGCATCGCCCATGAAGTGATGCGCCGCGGCGCGTCAGCCGTGCCTGCTGAAGCTACTTCCGCGGCATGATGGCATAATGTCCGCACAAGATATTGTCGCGTAAGGGAAGCCATGAAAAAGTCCATAGTATTGCTGCCCGGGGATGGCATTGGCCGGGAAGTTACGGCTGCCGCAGCCAGCGTGCTGAAAGAATGTGCGCGCGAATTCCATCATGAGTTTCAGTTTGCAGAATACCCAGTCGGCGGCACCGCGATTGACGTGACTGGCACACCGCTTCCCAACGCCACGATTGACGCCTGCCGCAAAGCCGACGCCGTATTCCTCGGCGCCGTAGGCGGCCCTAAGTGGGATTTGTTGCCCGTCGGCAAGCGGCCGGAAAGCGGTCTGCTAGCTCTCCGCAAGGGCATGGGGCTGTACGTCAACGTGCGCCCAGTGAAATTACTGGAACCGCTGCGCGGCATGTCTCCTCTGAAGCCGGAGCGCCTCGGCGATCTCGATTTGGAAATTGTCCGCGAACTCGCCGGTGGTATGTATTTTGGCGAACGGGGAAACAGCATCGAAGGCGGCACCGAGCGTTCCTGGGACACCGAGTCCTACTCCACTCCAGAAATCGAACGCATTGCGACTTTTGCTTTTGCCCGGGCGGAGAATCGTTCTCACCGTCTCTGCTCCGTGGACAAGGCCAACGTGCTGACCAGTTCGCAATTGTGGCGGCGCACCGTCACCGACATGAGCGGTGCCTATCCGAACGTGCGACTCGAGCACATGTACGTGGACAATGCCGCTATGCAGTTGACCCTGAAACCTTCCCAGTTTGACGTAATGCTGACCACCAATATGTTCGGCGATATTTTAAGCGATGCCGCTGCTGCGCTAGTCGGCTCTATCGGCCTAATTCCTTCGGCAAGCTTCGGCTCCGGCGCGCCTCTGTTCGAACCAATCCATGGCTCCGCCCCAACGCTGGCAGGCACAGACTCGGCAAATCCCATTGGCGCAATTCTGAGCGCCACTATGATGCTCCGCGACGCCTTTGGCCTGAACCTGGAAGCTGACTGGGTCGAACAATCGGTAGTCCGCGTTCTCAGTGCGGGCTATCGGACCCCAGACTTGGCCGCTCCTGGCTCCAAACCCATTGGAACTACAGGGTTTATGGAAATCTTGCACGGCGAAATGCAGCGGACCCTGGAACACGCAGAACGCTATGGCTGGGGCGTCTAGACCCCATCAAGAGTCTCTAAAAACCCGTCATTCCGAGCGGAAGCGAGGAATCTCTCTTCTCTGGCGATTCAAGCAGCATCTCCCCGTAGTCTCGCTCCGACAGCCAACACTCGTAAACCACCACACCGCCGGACGCTTGTGACTAGCTGTTGCAAATTCCGGCCCAGAAGTTCACAATCTCCGCTCTGCTGAGGGCAGAAATGCGTCTATTCCGCCTGCTAATGTTGGGGTTGGCGTCCGCCTATCCGCTCTACTGGACGGCGCAATTCCTTTTATTTTTTGTGCCAGAAACGCTGCTGGGATTCTGGCTCGGACAGCCTTTGCAGGTCACCTCCGTTTCGTACCTTCAGGCCATGGCCGTGGTGCAACCTCATGCAGTCTTTCCTGCTCATTGGGAAGCATTGGCTTTTGCGTTGTTTTTCTCAGCGCTTATCATTGGCCTGCGGGCCGATCAGTTCTTAACCGGCGCACTCGCCATCGTTTTTCTGGGACAAGCCGCATTGCTGCCCTTCTTAAGTTTGGCGATGACTTCGTCGGGCGAAGTGCTGACCACCTCTTGCGCTGTGGGGCTGGCATTCGCTTTGATTATCCTGGGACTTCATCGAATCCTGCGGCTCACCGGAGGCTTGGAGTTTCTCGATCGTCTGGCGCTTTTGAGTCTGTTGGCAGTGATGCCACAAGCCACACTTTGGCTGGCGTTCAAGTTCATTTATCCATTTTTTGATGTGCGTTTCCTGCTGCTTCGAATCATCCCCCTGTATCTGGCAGCCATTGTGGCTGCATTGATCTATTCCCGGTCATCGGCGCCCGTATTTAGCGGTGTTCCGTGGACCGAGATCGTGGCCAGCTCCGCGGCCGCCGCCCTGCTTATCCTCGCCATTGGCCTTAGCAGTGGCATTGCGAGCGCGGCGAATTCGACTCCACCCGCCGGCCGTGTTCACAATCGTTCGACTCATGCAGAAAACTCCAAGCGTCCCTCCCGCCTTGCGGGACATGCCAATGGGATGTTAACGTAGCAAACTCATAAGAGACGCTGCCACGCGCCGCTGCAAAGACAACAAATGGCAGGGGATACCGCAGCTGTGGGCTAGAGTTTCCAGGCCATCAACGGGACCGGTAGAAATCAAATTGTCATACGCATTGCAGACGAGTGAACTCATGCGAGTCGCGCGCCGTTAGGCACTGGCCCGCCATGTCAGAGACTGCCCTAACACAAACTAGCGTTCAGCCTCGCAATCCGGTAGGCGCGCCCGTGTATTGGCGTGTCGAAGGCTCTTTTCTGGAGCTCAGCGCTCTTCGTCAGGTCGGATTCTTTACCTGGAACGCGCAAAGCTTTGCGGAACGCTGGCGGCGTCGCACCGGTATGGCTCTGATGACGCTGCTTCGTCCTATCGCTTACCTTCTGGGGCGAACCCGCGCCACTCGCTTGCTCTATATGCTGCTGCGCGGCGTTACTCGCGACCGTCTCGATCTGCTCGGTGAAGAATATTTCGAATATTTTTTGAAGCCGCGGCTGCAGAAAAAAGCCGTCGACGCTTTGCGGTTCGCGCAAGCCGACGGCCAGCAGATCGTGCTCGTAGGCCAGTCGCTCGACCACGTTCTACGCCCCTTGGCTCGCCATCTAGGCGTGCAACGCTTTGTTGCCAACCGCATGGAGTTTCGCGATGGCGTTGCTACCGGTCGTTTACTCCCGCCGGTAGTGCGTCCTCGCGGGCCCTTCGCGTGGATTGCTTCCGGCAATCCCGACGGCCGCATTCAGGAAGCTGCGCTGGTCAGCCAATTGGGGTTGCGCACGCCGCAGGAACTCTTGCACGGAATTCAGGAATCCCGCCGCAGCGTTACCTTGCACGCCCCGGCCGTGGTGCCGTTTGGCAGTGCTCCTCAAGTCGATTGCCTCAGCGTCCGTCGAGCGCTCGCCGGAAAAAACATCCTGTTGATCGGCGTTACTGGATTCATCGGCAAGGTCTGGATGGTGGACCTGCTCGAGCAAATTCCGGACATCGGCAAAATCACCCTGTTAATTCGCCGCAATCGCACCACCACCGCACAACGCCGCTTTGAAAAAATCGTCGAAGAGTCCCCGACGCTTGATGGCTTACAAAAGCAATATGGCGCGCGGCTGGGAGAATTTTTGCGGCAAAAGATCGACGTGGTCGAAGGCGACGTCAGCGTTTCCGGCCTTGCTTTGGAAGCAAGCGTTTGCACTAGGTTGCAGCACTCGCTCGACCTGGTCGTGAACAGCGCCGGCCTGACTGACTTCAATCCCGATTTGCGCGATGCCATTTCCTCCAACGTCGAATCCGCCGAACATCTCTTGAATTTTATTCGCTCCAGCGATCATGCCGCGTTGATGCATCTTTCCACCTGCTATGTAGTCGGCATGCGTGACGGCCGCGTAACGGAAAATTTGCATGACCACTACAGTCCGGCGAATGTAAGAAATTTTGATGCCGAACGCGAGATCGCTTCGCTGCGCGAAACCATGCAGCACATCGAAGACCGCTCCGAAAGTCCTGAACTTGCTCGCGCCCTCCGCCGCCAGGCTCTCGGTCGTGGTGCCGACGAAACCCGCGTTGCGGCTGGCGAACTCGATGGCGTACTCAAGCGCAACCGCAGCCGCTGGGTTAGGAACAAATTAGTCCGGGTTGGCATGCGCCGCGCGCAGCACCTCGGATGGCCTAACACGTATACGTTTACAAAAAGCCTTGGCGAATCCATTCTCGCGCGCTATGGCCACGATCTTCCCATCGCGATTGTCCGTCCATCCATCGTCGAAAGCTCGCAGTACACGCCATTCAGCGGGTGGAATGAAGGTATCAACACTTCTGGCCCGCTCTCCTATCTGCTCGGCACAAATTTTCGCCAATTGCCTTCGAACGCAAAAAAATGTCTCGATGTCATTCCCGTGGACATGGTCTGCCGCGGCATGACGCTCATCGCCGCCGCTCTGATCGAACGCAAAAACGCGCGTATGTATCAGCTGGCCACTTCCGGCATCAATCCCTGCGATATGGGCCGCAGCATCGAGCTTACCGGCCTCGCTCATCGCAAGCATTACCGCACCCAGCAGGGAATCGAGCACTGGCTCAAGGTGAAGTTTGAAACCATTCCCGTTTCCAAGCAGCGCTACGAGCGCCTGTCCATCCCCATGCAGAAAGCCGTGGTGAGTGGCATCAATCGCGTCGCGGAAAAACTCCGCTTCAAAAAATCGCCGCTCGCCAAAGCCGAACGCGATCTGAATCGCGCCGAAAAACTGATAGAACTGTACGAGCCGTTCATTCTGCACAACGAACATGTATTCGAATGCGAAAACGCTCGTCTGCTTTCCGCCGCGCTTCCTGAAGACGAACGCAGCGCCTTTGCGTTCGAACCGGAAGCCATCGATTGGTGGGATTACTGGATCAATGTTCACGTCCCCGCATTGCGCCGCTGGTGCTATCCCTTGATGGAAGGCCGCCCGCTCGAATCTCGTCCGCCCCGCGATGTCGGTTGGGGTCCTGAGCATTCTGCCACCGCGGCCGTCGCCACCGGGGAGAATCGCTAAGCCGCCATGGCGCTCTTTCTCACTGGCTCAACCGGATATCTCGGCAGCTATCTCGCCACCGGATTATTCCGCGGCCATCGCGACATTCTGAATTTATTGGTACGCGCGAAAACCCAACAGGAAGCCCGCGAACGCCTCTGGCAATCGCTGCAACTGCACATGGACTTCGACGAATTTCAGGAGCACATCGCCGCTCGAACCAAAATCTTTTTAGGCGACCTGACCAGCCAGCAATTCGGTCTCGCCGACGATGAGTATCATGCGCTCGTCGAATCAACCGATTCCCTGATCCATTGCGCCGCTTCACTTAATCGCAAATCAGAAAAGCAGTGCCTCAATGTGAATCTGCGTGGCACGCTCGAAGTAATTCAACTCGCTCGCAGAGCGCAGGATCATCATGGTCTGCGCCGTTTCTCCCACGTATCTACTGTCGCTGTTGCCGGAACCCGCCAGGACGAAATCATTCACGAAGATACCGCCATCGATTGGGCGCGCTCCGACTACGATCCCTACGCCCGTACTAAAAAATTCTGCGAACACATGATCCACCAATTACTCCCCGATGTGTCTCGCACAATTTTTCGTCCTGCCATCGTACTCGGCGACAGCCGCTGCCCCGAAACCACGCAATTTGATATGGTCCAGGCCTTCAGCGTACTCGCCAGCTTGCCTGTTCTTCCTCTGCGCCCAGCAGATCGTATCGATATCGTTCCCGCCGATTACGTCGGCAAAGCCATCGTCACCATTCATCAAAAAAAATCTCCCGCCTACCCGCGCTATCATCTTTCTGCCGGCGCCGGCTCGCAAACCTACCGCGAACTCACCGACGCCCTGGCCCAAGCCACCAACAGCTCTCGCCCAACGTATCTGCCTGCACTCAGTGGAATTTTTTCCGGCACCGTCAATTGGCTCTCCCACAAAAAAAATAATCTAGGCCGCGGCGCCTCGCTGCTGAAAGTGTTCTGGCCCTACCTCGTCTGGAACACCGTCTTCGACAATTCTCGCGTAGTCGAAGAACTCGCCGGCGAGACTCCCGCAAAATTTTCTTTCTACGCCCAGCCACTCTTGAAATTCAGCCGCGAAAATAAATTCCGCTATCCCGCCAAGCCCTGGCCATTGCAGAATGCGACTGTGCACACCGCCAGCGGAGCAGCGCGCGCATGACCGATTTTCTTCTCGTCGTTTGGGTCAGCCTCCTCATCGAATTCACCCGTCTGCAATGGATGATGGGCGGCGGCACGCGCTGGCAACCCGGCGAGAAACTTAAACTTCTCTTCGCCGGCTACAACGGCACCCGCAACACCGGCTCCGATGTTCGCGTCAACGAGATGCTCCGCCAAATCCGTCACGTACTCGGCGCGGAAAACGTCGATTTCAGCGTCATGAGCCAGAATTTCGATCGCACCAAAGCCTACTTCGCAGGCACACAACAAGTTTTTCTCCCCGATGTTTTTCCGCCATTCCTTTACAAAGAAACCCGCAAAAATCATGGTGTGGTGGCCTGCGAAGGCTCCATGTTCAAAAGCAAATTCGCCAACGCTCTCACCACCATGATGATTGGATCGCTCGGTTTCGCCTCCTCCGAAAATAAATTGTCCATCGGCTACGGCGCCGAAGCCGGCCATATGGACAAACTCATCGCGGACATGTGCGCTCGTTTCGTTCACGATTCGCTGGTCATCACGCGCAATCCCGAATCGCAAACCGTCCTCGGCAAACTTGGCATCTCCACCGAGCTCGGCACCGACACTGCATGGACGTTCGAACCGCATCCTGACGCCTACGGCCGCAAAGCCTTGCGCGACGCCGGCTGGGACGAAAAAACTCCCGTCCTCATCCTCTGTCCGATTCACCCGTTCGTCTGGCCCGTAAAAGCCTCCATGGCAAAATATATCGCGCGCATCACCACCGGTGCGTACAAGGACAGCCAGTACCGCACCGTTTATTTCCACGCATCCGGCGCGGAGAACGATCGCAAGTTCAAGCACTACATCGACGGCTTCGTCACGTCCACTCGCGCGTTCCAACAAAAGCACAAAGTATTCACCGTGCTCGCCGCCACCGAACGCCTTGACGCCATCGCCTGCCGCGCCATCGCAGACCAAATTCCTGGCCTCCCCATTTTCACTTCCGACGATTTCGACATGTACCAGCTCGTCTCCATTCTTCGTCAGGCCTCGTTCATGGTTTCTTCCCGCTATCACGGCATCGTCACCTGCATGCCCAGTCTCGTCGCTTCCGCCGGCGTTACCATGGACGAACGCATCCGCAACTTGATGCGCGAACGCGGCCAGAATCATCTTTGCGTAACCGTCGACGATCCCGATCTCGGTCCCAAAATGTTGCAGATGATGGAAACGCTCGTCGCCGAGTCCGACTCCATCCGCCAGGGCATCGGCGATACCGTCGTCCGCAATCTCAAAGTCATGGCCCGCATGGGCGTAATTTTCGAGGACCTAATGCGCCGCCAGTATCCCGAATTTCCGCTCCGTTCCGGCGTTCGTTCCTGGGAAGAATATCTTCCGCCGCTCAGCGAAAATCTTGTGCGCCTCGCCGAAAAGTACGATGTCTCTGAAGCTGCCATGGCCGCATCGAAATAATCTTCATGCCGAATTTTCTGCAAAACATTTTTGACCGGTTACAGCGCTCGGCAGACCGCGTGGTGCTGCGCGAAGTGCACGGCCAGGAATTCGTTTCCAAGACTGGCGTAGAGTTGCTCGGCCTCGTCGAAAAAGCCCGCCAATGGCTGCGCTCCATAGGAATTCAACCCGGCGAGCGCTGTGGGCTCATCGCCGCAAATTCAATCCACTGGATTGCCGTTGACCTCGCGCTGATGGCCGAAGGCATGGTCGTCGTTCCTCTTTACTATCGCCAGACGCCTGCCGAACTCCTGGTCATGTTGAAGGACTGCCAGCCGCGCCTGGTAATATTCGGCGGCGATGAATTGCACTACGCGCTCATCGCCGCCTGGCCTGAAATGCCACAGCCCTGCTCGCTAAGCGAAATTTTCTCTTGCAGTGAGCAACCACGAACTCTCTCTCCATCTCGCCAACGCTCCGACCATGAGTTGCTCACCATCATCTACACTTCGGGAACCTCCGGCGAACCCAAAGGCGTCTGCCTCACCGTCGGGAACCTAAATCACATGACCGGCTGCACGACCGAACGCCTCAACCAATTGATGGCTCCTCAAATGAAAAATGCCAACGAGCCTGATCGCATCTTCCTCTACGCCCCAATGAATTTCGCGGCGTCCTGGATGCTGATGCTCTCCGCTTTCTCGCGCGAAGCCGTCCTTACTCTCTCCAGCGACCTCAGCAAACTCGCCGACGAAATTCGCATCGCCGCTCCACACTATTTTCTGAACGTCCCCACGCTCCTCGAACGCGTCAAGCGCGGCGTCGAAGACAATATCGCCAAGCAGGCCGCGCCCATTCGCGCCCTCTATGTCCGTGCTCGCGAAGCCTGGCAGCGCCAACACGTCGGTCGCGGCAAATCCTTTGATGCACTTTGGCTCGCCCTCGGCCGCAAGTTAATCTTCGCAAAAGTAAGAAGCCGCTTCGGCCCAAACCTTCGCGCACTCATTTGCGGCTCCGCGCCGCTCGCTCCCGAAACTCAACAGTTTTTCTTGATGCTGAACATTCCCGTGCTGCAAGCATACGGCCTCACTGAAACCACTGCGCTCTGTACCCTCGACGATCCACGCATTCCCGTCGAGCCCGGCTACGTCGGTCCTGCAATCTCCGGAATCGAAATGCAACTTGCCGACAACGACGAAATCGTGCTGCGCGGCCCAAATATTTTCTCCGGGTACTGGAATCGTCCCGAGGAAACCGCAAAAGTCCTGCGCGACGGCTGGTTCCACACCGGCGATCAAGGCGAAGTCAACGCGCGCGGCAACTGGCGCATCGTCGGCCGCATAAAAAATCTTATCGTCCTCAATACCGGCCACAAATTTGCTCCCGAGCCCATCGAAGACAAACTCGCGCAACTCTTGCCCACAGCGCAGCATATTGTTTTGGTCGGTAACGCGCGCAGCTACGTCTGCATGTTGGTCACGGGAAAAGTCGAGTCCGCTGCCGTGCAAGCAGCCATCGACGCCATCAATCGCGATTTGCCGCACTACCGCCAGATTCGCAATTTCAAAGTCCTGCCAGACACCTTCACGCCGGAAAGCGGCCTGCTCACTGCCATGGGCAAAATCAAGCGCGACGCTATCGCAAGACGTTATGATGCAGAAATCGATTCAATGTACGAGCGAAAGGCCTCCGCATGAAATCGTTCAAAGGCGAAACGCTGCGCTGGGAATGGCACGAAGGTGTCCTGGAACTGACTCTAGACCGCGCGCCTGCCAACGAAATCGGCACCGTCATGCTCCGCGAACTCGAACAATTTGTTGCCGCCGCAAAAAATCTAACTGCGGAAACTTCCGCCTGCATTATCTCCAGCGCGCAAAAAAGCGGGTTCTCCGCGGGCGCTGATCTGCGTGAACTGTACAACGGTGCCGTCTCTCTAAACGAAAAGGATCGCAGCGCAGGCATTCGCGAGTTTCTCGAACGCATCCACTCTTTGTTGAATTGGCTCGATGAAGCTCCGTTCGTCACCATCGCCGCCGTTCACGGCGTCTGCTTCGGCGGCGGACTCGAACTCGCGCTGGTTTGCGACGTAGTCATCGCCGACAAAATGGCCCGCTTCGCCTTCCCCGAACTCCGTCTCGGCTTAATCCCCGGTTTCGGCGGCATCCCCCGCCTAAAACGCGATCTAGGCAACGGCTTCGTCCGCGATCTTCTGCTGACCGGCCGCAGTGTAAACGCCACCCGTGCGCAATCCGTCGGCCTGGTAGCTCAACTAGCCGCCGAAGGCCAATCCCTAAAGCTAGCCAGGTCCACCGCCGCGCAAATCATCAAATTCGACTCAAGCACTCGTATCGCCGCAAAAAAATTCATCAAGCCCATCCCCCACGAAGAACTCCGCCAGGAAATCGCAATCTTCTGCGATCTCTTCACCCGCCCCGCCGTAATTGCCGCCCTAAAAAAATTCGTAGAAAACCCCGGGCCGATGCCCTACCAGCCATAAGCTTCGGCCTGACCTGCTCGAATGAGCGGGTTCCTCCTAGCCGAACGGCGGATGTAGTCGTCCCTGTACATGTCGCATCTTGTTCATGGAGGTGCGGAATGTCTGAAGCACTCATGGAATTATCGAATGCCCTCGCGGCGGCCACCGAGCGCGCGGCGATACACATTGTTGCAGTTCACACCGGTCCGCGAGGCTCTTCGAGCGGCGTCATTTGGCGCGCAGGGATTATCGTCACGGCGGACCATGCTTTGCGAAGTGACGAGGAAATTAAAGTCACCCTGCCCGACCAACGCGTTGTCTCTGCAACCCTAGTGGGAAGAGACGCGACCACCGATTTGGCAGTCTTAAAATGCGCAGAAGCTGCTTCGCCCGTGCCCGCTTTCGGCGACGCGGCAGAGCTCGCCGCTGGACACTTAACGCTCGTCGTTGGACGTACACGCGCGTCTGGCCCAGTCGCTGCGCTTGCTGCCGTCAGCCTCGCTGTAGCCGAGCGCAGGCAGTGGGGAGGAGCCACTCTCTCGCCGTACATCCGGCTCGATGTCGGCCTGCAGCCAACCGCGATCGGCGGAGCCGTCGTCGATGCGCGCGGCAACGTTGTCGGAATTGCTACGCCAAAGTTTGCCCGCTTCGGCGCTATCGCCATTCCTGCAGCCACGGTGAACCGCGTCGCTGACGTACTGCTGAGCAAGGGCCGCATTCCCAGGGGATACCTCGGGGTCGGCTTACAGCCCATTCGGCTGCCTGCCGAGCTCACGCAATCAACCCACCGAAAAGGAAAAACAGCCACAATTGTTCTGGACGTTGCGCCCGATGGCCCCGCGCACAAAGCAGACCTCTTGATTGGTGACCTCCTGCTTTCTCTCGATGGCCACGAAGTGCTGCATCCCGGTGATGTTCATTCGGCTCTGGGCCCCGATTCGATCGGAAAGACGTTTGTCGCGCAGTTGTTGCGCGGTGGTGAGCTCCGCGAAGTCCGTATCAGTGTCACCGAGCGGGCCAATGGAGCGGAATGAAATGGCGTTCGCGGCATTCGGCGAAGTGGCGGAGCGCTTGCGTCGATCCACAGTTCTCATTCACAGCGGCTCCGATGGAAGCCGAAGCGGAAGCGGAAGCGGTTCCGGTGTAATCTGCTCTGACTCAGGCCTGATCGTCACTAACGCCCACGTCATTCGTGGTTCACATGCGTGCGTGCAGCTGTGGGATGGGCGCGAATTTGAAGCGCAAGTTACCGAACGCGATCACTCGCGTGACCTTGCTGCCCTGCGTATCTCGGCACAAGGTTTGCCCCGCGTTTCCATTGCGGATTCCTCTCGGATTCGCGCTGGTGAATTGGCGCTCGCCATCGGAAATCCGTTGGGCTTTGTAGGCGCTCTTTCCACTGGTGTGGTGCACGCGGTGGGTCCCGTTCGCGGATTGGGACCTTGCACGTGGGTGCAGGCGAATGTCCGGCTGGCTCCTGGAAATTCCGGCGGACCGCTTGCGAATGCCGCCGGCGACGTTATCGGTATCAATTCCATGGTTGCGGGCCGTCTCGCGCTCGCAATTCCCAGCAATAGCGTGAGCGCGTTTCTTCAGACCGGCGCATCCACGGCTTGGCTCGGAGCGAGCGTTTATCCCACTTGGATTCCGTCTGTTGGAAAAAAACTTTTCGGTCTGGTTGTTCTGGAAGTCCAGGAGGGCAGTCCCGCCGCAACTGCCTCTCTGTTGCCGGGAGACATTCTCCTCGGTACTGAAGAGCACAGGTTCGGGAACACGGCTGATTTGCGCGCTCTTCTGCAAGGATCAGGCGCGCGTCAGGTGCGCATCGAATTCCTGCGCGGAGACTACAATCGCATTCGCAAGGTCACGGTGTTGCTAGGCACTGCGCACCGGCCAGCACAAGCTCAAGCCGCGTAAACACCGCATGATCAGAGTCATCATCGCCGCTGAATCCGCGCTCGCGCGAAGGGGAATCGAGCAGCTTCTTCGTGGCTCAGGCGTTGAAATCGTCGCGAGCATCGCGCCGCTTTCCTCGCTTGCCGCCGAACCGGAAGAGCCAGACTCGGCCGACCTTATCATCGCCACCGCGGAACCGTCGCACTTCGCCACCACGCTGCAGAAATTGGCCGACGCAGATCTATTTCGCGATTTACCGGTGGTGTTGCTAGCTGAAATTCTCGACCCACAAACCACCGCACAAGCCTTGCGCATGGGTGCGCGTGCCGTGTTGCCGGCGGAGCTCCCCAGACCGCAGCTTCTTGCTGCTCTGGAAGCTGTTTCGCGCGGCTTCCTCGTCGCAATGCCGCTGGAAGCTGAAACAATCGTTGCTGCGTCTCAGATTCCCGCGTCAGCAACAAATGGTGTCGAGGAACTTCTCGAGCCGTTGACCCCGCGCGAACAGGAAGTCCTGCGCATGCTTGCGCTCGGTCTCGCCAACAAAGAAATCGCCGCCCGGCTAAACATCTCCGAACACACCGTTAAATTCCACGTGGCCGCAATTCTAGGAAAGCTTGGCGCGGCCAGCCGCACCGAAGCCGTCGCCCTCGGCATCCGCCACGGCCTAATCCTTTTATAGAATCGCTCTCTAAAATATTCGCCGCGATTATGTGAAATAGACTTGCCACCTTTTCTCAAGGCCCGTCAGTTTTGCTACTAAAGCGGCACAGATAAAAGCGATTCTCTGAAGTGTCCGTGGGAAAGCGGGCAGGTAGCCTTGGGTGGTCCTGACAAATACCAGCCTTGCGCCAAGATTCTTGGGTAATCCATCTTTGGCTGCGCCGCCGTCGTTGGCAATCCCGTAGGCCAACTGAAATGGCTCCGTTTTGATTGTGAAAATCACCGGCTTATCGTGATCGTTGGCAAATCTATGTGGCTGCCGGATATGCGCGGTCGCACTGTCTCCTGGCAAAAGCAGCAGATGTTTCTGGTCTCTGTCCACGTAGATGTCGGAGCTGTCCCTGCTTCACGGTGAATGTCTCGATGAAGTCCACATGGTAATGAAGCGGCGGACTGGGGCGGCGCGGCGGCAGACAAACTTCGTAGAGCTGGCATGCACCGCTGTTCTCCTCCTCGCTGACGAGCATGGTTAACGTTTCGCCCGTTGCATTGCTCCTGATGACTCGATTCTTCTTCATCCGTATTCCTGACTATTAGCTACCTCCCTATTTGATTCGGCGCCAAGCGAACGAGTTGCGGTGCATTCATCCCTCAATAGCCACGGCGATCCTGGCTGCTGACGGCTTTTTTCGGGAACGTTCGGTTGCGGCGAACAGCGGCACCTTGGGAAACAATCCTGCCTACCTAACTCAAACTGAATTTTTCTTCTTTCTTGGGGAATGATAAATTAACTGCTGTCATGCCCACCCTCGAACAGACCACCCAGGAAGTGCTGAATCTAGCCGCCGCGCACTTCAAACTCGCCCCGGGCACTCTTGCTCCCGAGGATGACTTCTTCAAGAAACTCGGCATCGACAGCTTGCAAACCCTGGAACTCCTCTCCCGCATCGAAAATCACTTCAACATCGAACTCCCCGACTACGAAGTCCAGGGCGTCAGCGACTTCAAAACCCTAGCCGAGCGCATCCAGTCCCGCCTGTAAAAGACAAGATTTGCCACAGAGTCACAGAGCGCACAGTGAAGAAAATGACCGACCTGCAGCGAGGCCCGCTAACCGACAAAATCATCGGCTGCGCCATCGAAGTACATAAGCGGCTCGGACCAGGGTTGCTCGAATCAGTTTTCGAGTCCGCGCTCTGCGTAGCGTTAGACCACCACGGTCGCAACTTTCAATGCCAGGTCGCTCTGCCGCTGAAAATATCGTGAGCGATTGATTGGTGAATTGAGGCTCGACATCGGGGTAGAGAATTCTCTGATTCTGGAATTGAAAAGCGTCGAACGCATGGACCTGCTATTTGAAGCGCAACTCCTCACGTACTTGCGCCTAAGCGGCATCAAAACCGGTCTCCTGATAAACTTTAATAGCCGTCTGCTCCATCAGGGAATCAAACGATTCGTACTCTGATAATTCTGTAGTCCGAACTCTGTGGTCTCTGTGACTCTCTGGCAAAATCCGCTCTTGGCATGCTGAATCTCGCCAACTATTCCTCCATCGGAGCTGCCCTAAAGGACGCCATGCAGCGTTTCGCGGATGAAGTCTGCCTGATCGAAGCCGACCGCGAACGTGAAAAAGAACGCCTCACCTATCGCGAATTTAACGCACGAGCCATTCCGCTCGCGAGAGCCACACAGGACGCAGGTTTCGCCGCGGGCGACCGCGCCAGCATCATCATGACCAATCAGTCCAAGTGGCTGATCTCCGCCTTCGCCATTTTTTATTCGGGCGGCATCCTCGTTCCGCTCGATTACAAACTCACGCCCGCCGAACAGTGGCAACTTCTGCAACACTCTGGCGCAAGAATCCTGATCACCGAGTACCCCATCTGGCGACAACTTAGCTCCGCTCCGGGCCGTTCCACTGCTTTTAACATTCAAACCGTCCTCGTCACCGAAGCGCCGCCCAACGCCGATCTCGCTGGCGCCCAACGCTGGGAAGAATTTCGAGGCAGCGTCGCGCCCACCTTCGTGCCCCGCGAACGCAAGGACATCGCGTCCATCGTCTATTCTTCCGGAACCGGCGGCCGCCCCAAAGGCTGCATGTTGACCCACGAAAATTACCTCGAGCAGTGTGTAGCGCTCACTTCTGTCTATCCATTTTGGCCAGGCGTGCGTTACCTCAGCATTCTCCCCACCAACCACGCCATCGATTTTATGGTCGGCTTTTTCGGCCCGTTCACCTGCGGCGCCTGCGTCGTGCATCTGCGCACGCTACGCCCCGAATTCGTCCGTGAAGCCTTCATGCGCTACAAAATTACTTACGTCAGCCTTGTCCCGCTGGTTCTGAAAAATCTCCAAAAAGGTCTGGAAGCAAAGTTCGCTGAATTGCCACCGGGCAAACGAAAAGTTTTCAACGCACTCGTTGCCGTCAATAAATCGCTAAGCAAAAGCCACCCGCGTCTCTGGCTCAGCCGGCATCTTCTGAAACAAGTTCACGCCGCATTCGGCGGCGAACTCCAAGCCATCATCGTCGGCGGCGCGTTCACCGAACCGCAGACCCTGCAATTTTTCTACGACCTCGGCATACCAGTCGCCAACGGCTACGGCCTCACTGAAGCCGGCACCGCCATCACCGTCAACGATCTAAAACCATTTCGCGCCGATACCGTCGGCAAGCCGCTCCCCGGTATGGAAGTTAAAGTCGTAGATCCCAGCCCTGACGGCATTGGCGAAGTCTATGTCCGCAGCAAAACCGTAATGTCCGGCTATCTCAACGAACCGGAACTCACCGCTGAAACAATCGTCGATGGTTGGCTACGCACCGGCGATCTGGGCAAATTCGATGCGCAAGATCACCTCCATCTCAGCGGCCGCAAAAAAAACATGATCGTCACCGAGGAAGGCAAGAACATCTACCCTGAGGACATCGAAGCCGCGTTCGAAGGCCTAGCAGCAGAGGATGTAAAAGAATTCTGCGTCTTCGCCGCAAATTACATCTGGCCCAAGCGCTCGATGGTCGGCGAACAGCTCATCATCGTCGTTCATCGCGAATCTGGCCAATCACTCACAGAGCGACTCAAACAAGAAATCATCCAGCGCAACCATCGCCTGCTAAATTACAAACGTATCCATGGCTTCGTTCTCCACGACGAAGACTTCCCACGCACTGCATCCCTGAAAATCAAACGCAACGAACTTGCCGAACGCCTAAGCAAACTCGACCGCGACCGAGTTATACTCCCGCTCTAGTCCCCATGGCCCCGGCAAAAGACCGTTTCTTCGCCATAGTCAATCCCGCTGCTGGCGGCGGCAAATCCGCCAGACTCGCCGGCCCCGCTCTCGCGCGCCTGCGCGAAAACGGTCTGCACATCGACGTTATCGCCTCCACGGGCCCAGGCCATGCCGTGCAGCTTGCACGGGAGGCCTATGCTCAGGGCTACCGCAAATTTCTCGCCGTCGGCGGCGATGGCACCGCACACGAAATTCTCAACGGTGTTTTCCTGAACCGGCGCAACCCGGAGCGCATCGCACTCGGCTTCCTACCACTCGGCACCGGTAACTCTTTCTTGCGCGATTTCACAGACAAAGGTGCCGAAGCTTCTCTTGACGCGCTGGTCACAAATCGCTCCCGTCCCGTGGACTTAATTCGCCTGACGCACGCCTCCGGCGAGATTTATTCCTTCAACATTCTAAGCGTCGGATTCACTGCCGATGTCGGCGCTATCGCCAATCGTGTTTTCAAGCCGCTCGGCCATCTCGGCTATCTGTTCGGTGTTTTCGTCCGCCTAGCGCAACTGAAGCGCTGCGCCTTCATCCTGCGCTCCGACGACGAACAAGAATGGGACACCCGCCGCAGCCTGTTTCTCACCTTCAACAACAGCAAATTCACCGGCGGCACCATGCTGATAGCGCCCGACGCCAATCCCTCCGACGGTCTTATCGAATTCGTTCGCTGGGGACCGATCAGCCGCTTCGGCCTGCTCCGCATGTTGCCGAAACTCTACGACGGCACCCACATCAAACATCCCCTAGCCTCACGAAAAGCAGTCAAGCACGTCGAATTCAAGATTCCAGTTCCGGTCGACGTATTAATCGACGGCGAAATCTTTTCGCTCGAATGCAGATCTCTCGACATCCTACCGTCCGCCGTGGACATTTACATATGAAACGCGCCTGGTACGTTTTGCGCAGCGCGTTTCTTTGGATCGTTAGCCTTTTGCATTTCGCTATCGCCGTCCCGATCCTGATCGTACTTGCCATTTTTCTCGATCCCAAAAAGCACGATTGGCTGCAGCGCACCTTCTGCCGCCGCATCATATTTTTTTCTGGGGCAAAAATTGAGGTAGTCCGCTCACCCGGGTTCGACCCGCAAAAAACCAGTTTCTTCATCTCCAATCACGTAAATCTTTTCGATCCCTTCGCGCTGTATTGCGCGATCCCGCAATTCGTGCGCGGCTGGGAGCTCGAATCGCATTTCAATATTCCAATTTATGGCTGGCTGATGAAACGATTCGGCAACGTTCCCGTGCCCGACGTCCGTCGCCCGTCCGATCTCAGACGCATGTGGCGACTTACCCGCGACGCCATCAATGGCGGCACCAGCCTCATCGTTTTTCCAGAAGCGAAGCGCACTCGCGACGGCCGCGTCGATGAATTTCAGGACGGCGCTTTCCGCGTCGCCCAGCAACTGGAAATTCCCATCGTGCCCGTCAGCATCGTCGGCTCCATCCAGCACCACCGCACCGGCCACTGGATGTTCTGGCCCGCCACCATCTCCGTGCACTTGCACGACACCATCGACACCTCTGGCATGTCCAAAGAAGAGGTTCCAGGATTGCGCGAACGCGTCAGGGATTTAGTGAAAGGATCGGTCGAAGAGTCACTGAAAAATACCGCCGAAGAAAAGTCCGATTCCGCGGAAACAGAAGCTACAAACTGAGCCGAATTCCCGGCAGCGTGCGTCCCGCGCGCGTTTCCTGCCACGTAAAAACAATCCGATGAATTACAGTGATCGTTGAAACTACCGCAATCACCCACAACACCGGTCCCATACGATTAAAAACTCCGCCAATGATCAGCAGCACCAGCCGCTCTGGCCGTTCCATGAATCCAACTTTACACAGTGGAATCAGCGATTCCGCGCGCGCGCGTGCATAGCTCACCATCACCGATCCAGCGGTAGCCACCGCCGCCAGCACTACGTATGGGGTTCTTCCGCTCACCGAGTAATACACCAGCAGGCCCATGTACAGCGCCATGTCCGCATAGCGATCCAACGTCGAATCGTAAAACGCTCCGAACGCCGTGACGCGATTCTGACGCCGCGCCACTTGCCCGTCCAGCATGTCCAAGAATCCCGCGAAGAAAATAATCGCCGCGCCCAGAAAAAATTTCCCGACCGCAAAGCTCGCCGCCGCACCGAAATTCACCACCAGGCCCAGAAACGTCAAAAAGTTGGGATTAATCCCGGTGGCCGCGATTGCGCCCACGATTTTGTCCAGCAGCCACTTGCTGCCGGTGCCGATTGCTCCAGTGAGAGTCGCCATTTTTGCTGGGATGGGGCATATTCTCTGAGAATACGCAGGTGCTATCGTAACGCAGCAGTACAGCCATCCGCAAACCTGCGATTTCACAGTCCAATTTGGAAGTCCCTATCTGCGCCGGCGTTTTGTTCTATCGTTTCTTTTGCATTGACGTTCTCGCGCGCAAGAACTACAGTCCAAAAAAGAAAGTTAGGCAAACTTTTGATCACTGAACTCGATCGTAGAAAGTTTTTGACTCGTGGCATCGCCGCGCTCGGCGCAACCTGGACCGCCGCCCACTGGCCCGCTGTCGTCGCTGCAGCGGAGCATGCTCACCACATCGCGCTATTTCCCGAAGATCAAAAATGGGAATTTTTCACTCCCGCGGAAGCCAAAGAAGTCGAAGCGCTCGCCTCCTGCATCATTCCCAGCGATGGCACTCCCGGCGCACGCGAAGCCGGCGTCGTCTACTTCATTGACCGCGCTCTGGTCACCTTCGCGACCGACGATCAGAAAACCTATCGCGAAGGTCTTCCTGAAATGCAAAAACGCTTGCACGAACTTTTTCCCGAAGCTGCTACTTTCTCGGCCGCAACTCCTGAGCAACAGGAAACCGTTCTTGCATCGCTCGACGAAGCCGGCGCAAAGATCGCGCCTCGTCGCCCGCGTGGCAATTTTCGCCCGAGTTCTGCCGCACAACCGCTCTTCGAACTTCTGCGAGTGCACACAATCGCCGGTTTTCTGATCGATCCCGAAGTCGACCGCAAAGGCAATCGCGGCGGCGTTGGCTGGGCGCTGATCGGCCGCGAACTTGGCCACAGTTTTCAGCCGCCGTTCAGCGCCATTGACAGAGATTATCCTGGCTGGCATCCCGCTGACTCCGTTACAGCATCGTCGAAGCAAGCGGCCAGGAAAGACGCGGACCAGAAATGAAAATCGATCAGCCCAAGTACAAAACTTCTGACGCCGTCGATTTCGTGATCGTCGGTTCTGGCGCAGCAGGCGGCATTCTGGCCAAAGAACTTTCCACCAATGGCTTCAGCGTCGTGGTGCTCGAACAAGGCCCCTACCTCCACGAAAAGGATTTTTCGCACGACGAAATCAAGGTCCTGCAGGAAGATCAGCTCACCAATCACCCTAAGCTGCAGCCCAACACTTTCCGGAAAACCCCGCAGGATAAAGCCAAGCCACAGCGTGCTCTGGTTTACGGCCGAGCCGTCGGCGGCACCAGCAATCACTTCACCGCAAACTTTTGGCGCTTCCACGAAATCGATTTCAAGGAACGCAGCAAAATCGGTGCAGTTGCCGGCTCCACTCTTACCGACTGGCCCATTTCTTACGCCGACCTCGAACCCTACTACAGCAAAGTCGAATGGGAAGTTGGCGTTTCCGGACTGGCAGGCGCCAGCCCGTTCGATCCGCCGCGCTCCAAGCCGTATCCCATGCCGCCGCTGCCGGTGAAATCCAATGGCGTTATTTTTGAACGAGCCGCGCGCAAACTCGGATGGAATCCGTTTCCTGCTCCGATGGCTATTCTTTCGCAGCCGCGCGCCGGCCGCAGTGCGTGCATCAATTGCGGTTTCTGCCTGGCCTTCGGTTGCGAAGTTGGCGCCAAGTCCAGTTCGCTGGCCAGCATGATTCCCCTCGCCGAACGTTCCGGCAAATGCGAAATTCGCCCCAACAGCTACGTACACAAAATCGAGGTTGACGAGCGCGGCCGCGCGACTGGCGCAGTCTATTTCGACGAAAAGAAAAATGTGCACCTGCAGCGCGCCAAAGCCGTCATTCTCTCCGCCAACGGAGCGGAAACGCCGCGCCTGCTTTTGCTTTCCGCTTCCAGTAAATTTCCTGACGGTCTCGCCAACTCCAGCGGTTACGTCGGCAAAAATCTGATGTTCAATACCGGCGCGGTCTCGGTCGGCGTTTTTGAAGAGCAAACCAACGACTACAAAGGCTACGCTGTCAGCCGCATCCTGCACGATTTTTATGAACTGGACGCGCAAAAAGTCGGCTTTTACGGTGGTGGCGGACTCGATGCCCGTTTTGATCTGACCCCGATTGGATTCGGCATCGGGGGACTTCCGCCGGGCACGCCGCGTTGGGGAAAAGATTTCAAGGCGGCTCTCGCGCACAACTGGACGCGCACTTTTGAAATTTTCGGCCACGGAACTTCGTTACCCGTGGAAAACAATAGTTTCTCCGTCGATCCCGATATGAAAGACGCCTGGGGACTTCCCGCGCTTCGCCTCACTTACAAGGATCATCCCGACGATCTGAAGTTGGCGCACTGGTTGGCAGCCCGTTCGATGGAACTGCTCGACGCCGCCAACGCCAAACAAAAATGGACTTTCCCCATCGACGAACAACAATTCGGCGTGCACCTTCTCGGCACCTGCCGCATGGGCGAAGATCCCAAGACTTCCATCATTAATCCCGATCACCAGACCCACGACGTAAAAAATCTGTTCCTGTGCGACGGCAGCAGCCTGGTCACTTCCGGACGCGGCCAACCCACTATGACCATCATGGCGTTGGCCTTCCGCGCCGCCGACCGCATCATGGCCCTGGCCAAGCGCGGCGAACTTGGCGCCTAACTCGCACCTATGTCTTTGTAACAGCGACTTTAAATCGCCGTCTTGCCTTTTCCCGTAGGCGCACGACATATCGTGCCCTCTGCTCCACGAATCTTTCGCGCCTCTGCCGAAGAAATCCTTCGCGCCCAAAACATTTGCATAACCAATCCGTGCCGTCTGCACTCTAAATCATTTTCCTGGTAGTTCCGCGCTTGCGGTGCTCCCAAATTTTTGTTTGTCTGCAAGGAGGCATTTACATGAGTGAAGCTGCTCGTTCGATTTCCACCACATTTCCGGCAAAGACTTTTGCCGCGCATGATCCGTCTTCCCCCCTGTCGGCTCATACCATCGCTCGGCGCTCGCCGCGTCCTCAGGACGTGCAAATCGAAGTTTTGTTTTGCGGTGTCTGCCATTCCGATCTGCATCAGGTGCGCAACGAGTGGAAAGAAGTTATGCCCACCGTGTATCCCTGTGTTCCCGGCCATGAAATTGTGGGCCGCGTCGTCAAGGTAGGCAGGGCCGTAAAGAAGTTCAAGGAAGGTGACATCGCCGCGGTTGGTTGTATGGTCGATTCCTGCCGCGTCTGCGCCAGTTGCCTCGCCGGCGAAGAACAGTACTGCGAGAATTTCCCCACTCTCACCTACAACGGTGAAGACAAAATTCTCGGCGGCGTCACCTATGGCGGCTACTCCGATAGCATTGTCGTTGACGAAGCCTACGTCCTCCGCGTTTCCAACAAACTCGATCCTGCCGGCACCGCCCCCCTGCTTTGCGCAGGCATCACTACTTATTCGCCGTTACGTCACTGGAAAGTTGGCAAAGGACAAAAGGTCGGCATTGTCGGCCTCGGCGGATTGGGACACATGGGCGTCAAATTTGCTCATGCTCTCGGCGCCCACGTTGTTCTTTTCACCACTTCCGCAAACAAAACCGCCGACGCGCTCCGCCTCGGCGCGGACGAAGTCGTCATTTCGAAAAATCCGGACGAGGTAAACAAGCACGCTGGCAGCTTCAATTTCATTCTGGACGCGGTGTCCGCCGCTCACGACGTGAACTCCTACCTCAGCCTGCTCAAGCGCGACGGCACCATGACCCTTGTCGGCGCTCCGGAGAACCCTTTCCCAGTTTCCGCTTTCAATTTGATTATGGGGCGCCATAGCCTCTCCGGCTCCGCTATTGGTGGCATTCGCGAGACCCAGGAGATGCTCGATTTCTGCGCCGAACAGGGCATCACGGCGGACATCGAAAAAATCCGCATCCAGCAAATCAACGACGCCTACGCCCGGCTCCTTAAGAGCGACGTAAAATACCGCTTCGTCATTGACATGGCCTCGCTGCAGTAACTGCAGCAACAAGCCTGGTGGGCTGTAAGCGAGTTCGCTCTTGTAGCGGCCACCTTGTTACCCCGCGCTCGCGCGGCAGGTAGCCATCTTCAGCGTTCGCAATCCTGGAGCCCGGCGGTTTCGCGCGACGTGCCAAACGCAGCAAAGTCGGTACGTAAGGGCGTGCGAGCGTCCCACGGAAGATTCGCCCGATCGGTTGGCACGATTGGCGCCGTCGATTCCCATGGGCCGCGCGGGCAAACCGGAGGAAGTGGCGGAGGCGGTCCTGCGTTGTCCGGTGCAATCTCCGTCCGTGGGTAGTAGTGCGTGCGCCCCCGGAGCTGCCGGTCGGAGTTGACCATCTCCCAGTTCTCGCCGCCGTCGTCGGAACGCCACAGCTGCCCGAGTTGCCCGGGGCTATTCAGTTGCGGGACGCCATCGCCGGTTTTGATCTCCGCGTACACGCGGTTGGAATCTTTCTTGGCCACGCGTACGTGGTAGGCCATGCCCCTCCAGGCGTTCCAGGTGATGCCGCCATCTGTCGACTTGAACAAGCCGCTACCTGCACCGCCGCTGGTGCGGCCCCAAGTGTGAATCTCGATCTGCCACATTCCGGCATATAGGATTCGAGGATTGTTGGGATCCATTCCCATGTCGGAGCAGCCCGTGTTCTCATCCACGAAGAGCACCTTTTCCCAGGTCTTTCCGCCATCGGCGGTGCGGAAAAAGCTCAGCGCGCACGCCAGCACGACATCTGGATTGTTTGCGTCCTTTGATACACTCTTCGGGGTGAAGCCGCGAGGGACTCGATGAATCGGACCGCTCGCAAATCATTTCTTGTTACATCTGCTCTTGTCGTTGCGCTGGCTGCTGCGCTTCTGGCCGTACACGCGCAGAATCCCACGCAGGCAAGCGCTCCGCAAACTGGCGCGCCGGCGGCTCCCAAGACCGCGCCGCAGCAATTCAAGAATATTCAGGTGCTTAAAGATGTTCCCGCCGACCAGCTGGTCCCAGCGATGCAATTTATCACCGCATCGCTCGGCGTCGATTGCGAATACTGCCACGTCGAACACGCTTTCGATAAAGACGACAAAAAGCCCAAAGTGCTGGCGCGCAAAATGATGGAAATGATGATCACCATCAATAACGAAAATTTCGAAAGCCATCGCATGGTCACCTGCTACACCTGCCACCAGGGCGGCGCGCATCCGGTAAGCATTCCGGTGATTGCCGAGCACGAGAAAACGCCGGACATGATGGAAGGTAGCGTGACGTCTGCCACCGGCAATCCCGCGGCGGAATCGCTGCTAGATCAATATCTCGCTGCGGTCGGCGGAGCCGACGCGTTGAGAAAGATCAAGAGCCGCATTGCGAAGGGAACTGTCACCGCATTCGGCGATCAGCATATGCCCATCGATATTTATTCCAAGGCGCCAGACATGCGCGTTTCCGTCATGCATATGAAGGAAGGCGAAAGCGTCACCGCATACAACGGAAAAGTTGGCTGGCTCAGCGTACCTGGCCGCGTGCACATGATGAACGTGCAAGAATCGTTCGGCGCGCGCATGGACTCTGACTCCGCATTCGCCGCCAGCGTGAAATCCCTCTATTCAAAATGGGAAACGCTGCCCGGTGAAAAAGTCGACGGCCACGACACCTGGTTGTTGGTCGGCCACAACGAGGGTCAGCCGCCGTTGAGACTTTACTTGGATCAGAAATCCAACCTGCTGGTTCGCCTGATTCGTTATACGGATTCGCCGCTCGGCTACAATCCCACGCAGATCGACTACGACGACTACCGCCCGGCTGACGGCGTAAAGACGCCGTACCGCTGGACGATTGCCCGTCCCGGAAACCGTTTCACTGTCCAGGTCGATGACCTGAAGCAAAACGTTCCAATCGACGACGCCAAGTTCATTCCGCCCCCACCCACTCCTCCGCCGCCTCCGCCTGCACACTAACGACTGGTAGCTGCAACGTTTCTCTCTCTTGTCTTTGTAGCGGCCCCGCTGCGGCGCCTCTCCTCTTGACAATCAAAATAAGACGCGTATTCTTCCTCTTGATCCTCAAGAGGAGCGCGTTTATGGCCGACAAGTCGAGTGATCTCGTGCAAGGCACCCTGGATATGCTCATTCTGAAAACGCTGGATCTCGAACCCATGCATGGATACGGAATCTCTGCCCGTATAGAACAGATGAGCAAAGGCGTTTTCCGCGTCAACGCGGGTTCGTTGTTTGTCGCATTTCAGCGGCTACAACGCGCGGGACTGATCAAAGGCGAATGGAAGGCCACGGAAAATAGCCGCCGGGCAAAGTACTACGTCTTAACGGAGCAGGGCCGAAAAAGGCTGGACAACGAAACCCGCGAATGGGGAAGGCAAGTGGCCGCGATCGCCAGAATTCTGGAGGCATCGTAGGGCCATGCCTACTCTGCGAACCATAGCGGACGGGCTCCGGTCGCTGTTCCGAAAGCAACGCGTCGACACAGAATTGGACGAAGAGCTACGCAGCTTCCTGGAGATGGCAGCCGAAAAAAAGATGAAGCAGGGTGCGAGCCGCGAGGAAGCGCTTCGAGCGGTGCACCTGGAACACGGAAACCTCGAAGCCGCGAAGGAAGTCGTCCGCGATGCCCGATGGGAGTCCTTTTTGGAAACGTGCTGGCGGGACCTGCGATTCGCTCTTCGCACGTTGCGCAAGTCTCCGGGCTTCACGGCCGTCGCTGTACTCACCTTGCCGCTGGGCATTGGTGCGAACACCGCGATTTTCACACTCATTGCTGCGGTCATGTTGAAGTCGCTGCCGGTACCCAACCCCACCCAGCTCTACCGCCTCGGCGACAACAACAATTGCTGCGTGATGACTGGAACTCAAAACGAGGGCAGCTTCGTTCTTTACTCTTACCCGCTCTACGAGGATCTTCGCGATCACACGGCCGAATTCACCGACCTCGCTGCCTTTGAGTCCCACTTGTCGGATTTGAGTGTTCGTCACGAAGCCGGCTGGTTCGGCGATCGCTCTTCAGCGGTTCAGAAAACTCTGGTGATTGCGCAAGTCGCATTCTCGAGTGTGCTCTTGATTGGAGCTGGTCTGGTCACGCAAAGTCCGCGCAATCTCGAACAACAGCATTTCGGGTTCGTAACCGAAGGGCGCCTGATCGTGAATATCGCTCCATCACTGGCCGGCTGCACGCCAGATAAGCTCGATGGGCTTTATCAGCGGCCGGAAAAATCAAACTTGATACGCGGCGTTCGCGTGCCACGAACAGCTCGACGAAGTACACTCCTACCGGCAGTTCCGACAGCACAGTTCGATAGATTTCCCGATCGGCGATCATTTTCGGCCGTGGCTTTGACGAATATCGCCGCAGGCAGTAAGGGCATGTCTCATGCCAAGAAAGCGTGGCGCATGTCGTTTGTTTTCACCGCGGAAAACCGGTCCCAATTCAATTTGGTACGGCCGCATGCGGTTGGTTTCCAACTTGGAACGCATGCCAATTCATTTGGCAAGCCCGCGCAAGTCTGGCAAATGAATTCTGGGACATAGAGTTAGACCCTCTCCTACGCGGTATGCGAAGATGAGGCTGCGCTAAGCGACTCAAAATTGGGGCGTCATGCCATCTTGGCAAGTCTTCGCGTCTGATTTTTTCCTCCGTACGATTGCAAGTCAGGCGATATGCATGTCGCTGCTTCTCGTCTCTGCGCTCGCCCAGCAGGTTCCTGCAGAAAAGCGGAATACTCCGGAACAGCAGAGCGGAACGAGTACTGCGGGCGCGCACGCACCAGTGAAAGACGCCCTTTCACGACCGATCACTGCCGGTGGTTTTGTGGACGGAGCGCCGGTGGTTTTCGTTGACATTACCCACGCGGCTGGCCTCGACAAATTCCATCATCGTTCAGGTGGTCCCGAAAAAAGGACCGTTCTGGAGACTCCCGGCTCTGGCGTGGCGCTGCTCGATTATGATAACGACGGCTGGCTGGATATTTATCTGTTGAATGGATCAACGTTTCCCGCGCTCCAGGGCAAAGAAGCCCCGCCACGCGCGATGCTTCTGCACAACAACCATGACGGGACATTCACCGACGTGACAGAGAGAGCCGGCGTTGCGAATGAACGGTGGGGTTTCGGCGTCGCGGTCGGAGATTTCGACAATGACGGTTGGCCGGATATTTACGTATCGAACTTTGGCAAGAATCGTTTGTATCACAACAATTACGACGGCACATTCACCGATGTTGCGGAAAAGGCTGGCGTAACCCTCGGCGGCTGGTCGACTGGCGCGACCTGGGGCGACTACGATCACGATGGCTTTCTCGATCTTTTTGTGCCGGGTTATGCGAAGTTCGATCCCGACCATCCCCCGATCGCAGGCGAAGGCGGTCTGCCAGCTGGTTTTTGCCAATTTCGCGGAATCCCGGTGATGTGCGGGCCTCGCGGCCTACCGGGTGAGAGCGATCATCTATTCCATAACAATGGTAACGGGACATTTACGGACGCCAGCGCAAAAGCGGGAGTCGGCGACGCGAGAGGATACTACGGATTTTCGTCGGTATTCGTGGATGTGGATGATGACGGCTGGGTTGATCTGGTGGTTGCCAATGATTCCGTACCGAAATATCTGTACCGGAACAAACGCGACGGAACGTTTGAAGACATAAGCTACATCTCGGGATTTGCCTTGAATGACGATGGGCGTGAGCAAGCGGCGATGGGAATTGCAGTTGGCGATTACAATCGCGACGGCAAAGTTGATTTCTACATTACGAATTTTTCCGACGATTACAACACGCTGTACCGGAACGACGGCGATGCGTCGTTCACTGACGTCAGCTTTCGAGCGGGAATCGCGACGCTGACCATTCCGTTTCTCGGCTGGGGAACCGGTTTCCTAGACTACGACAACGATGGACTGCTGGACATTTTCGTTGCCAACGGACACGTGTATCCGGGCGTTGATAAACAGGATTGGGGCACAACCTGGGCGCAGCGGCCGCTACTGCTGCGCAATCTGGATGGATCGAAATTTGCCGAGGTGCCGGCCGCGACTGGAAGCGGTTTAGCAGTGGTTGTTTCCGCGCGGGGAGCGGCGTTCGGCGATCTGTTTAACGATGGTCACATCGACGTGGTGCTCAACAACATGGATTCGACGCCAACACTATTGCGGAATGTTGTCAAGAATTCGAATCACTGGATTACCTTGAAACTCGAAGGAGGCCCCAAGAGCCCCCGCGACGCGATTGGCGCCAAAGCGTTCATCACTGCCGGAGGAGTACGGCAACGAGGCGATGTCTTTAGCGGCGGAAGCTATGGATCGAGTTCCGATCAACGCCTGCACTTTGGCCTGGGAGCGGCGGCGAAAGTGGACAAGGTCGAGATTCAATGGCCGAGCGGAACGAAAGAAGAGGTCACAATTCCGGCGGTGGACCGCATCTACATGGTAAGAGAAGGAAAGGGAATTGTTGCGCCGTGATGAGGCGGCCGAAACTCGAGCTCTATCATTACCGCTGTCGCAAATTAGTTTTCTGGCCCGCAGTCGCGGTTCTGGGGATGCTGCACGTAGTCCCCCCGGAGCTCGACGCCAGACAACGGCAGACCCCAGACGCTGCTGCGCAGTCTTCGCAAACCCCCGGCAATTTCGTCGACATAACAGACCATTCGGGAGTTCACTTCAAACATCAAGCGTCGCACACGGCAAAAAAGTATTTGCCGGAAACCATGGGGGCGGGCGTGGCGATTTTCGACTACGACAATGACGGCCGTCTGGATATTTTCCTGGTCAACGGTGCACCGCTGAGCGATCCGACGCCGAAAGGAACGATTCCACAAAAAACGAATGCGAAGTATTGGAACCGCCTTTATCACCAAAAGCCAGACGGCGCCTTCGAGGACGTGACGGAAAAGGCGGGTCTGCAGGGGACGGGATATGGGATGGGAGTGGCCGTCGGAGACTACGACAACGACGGCTATGAAGATTTGTATGTTACTGCATACGGTGGGAACAAGCTCTACCACAACAACGGCGATGGAACTTTTACCGATGTAACAGCCAAAGCCGGAGTGGGAGGTAACGGATGGTCAACAAGCGCAGCCTGGGTTGATCTGGACGGCGATGGCTTTCTGGATTTGGTGGTGTTGCGATATCTGAAGTGGGATTTCGAAGATGTCTGGTGCGGCGATCACAAGGAAGGCTGGCGCGCGTACTGTCATCCAGACTTTTTCAATCCAGTCGCTCCGCTGGTGTATCACAACAACGGTAATGGAACGTTTACGGAAGTCAGCGAGAAAATCGGGATGGGCAAACCCGGAAAGGGACTAGGGATCGCAATCGCCGACTACGACCACCATGGACATATCGACGTGTTCATCGCGAACGACTCGATGGTCCAGTTTCTGTACCATAATAAGGGCGATGGACATTTCGAAGAAGTTGGTCTGGTGTCGGAAGCTGCTGTGGACGTTGACGGGCGGACTTATGCGGGCATGGGCGTGGATTTTGCCGATTACAACAATGATGGCTGGCCGGATTTAGTGGTAACGGATCTCGCAAACCAACGATATGCGCTGTATCAGAATAATGGAGACGGGTCGTTTACCTACGCGAGCGCGACGTCGGGTATCAGTCGAATGACGATGACGCATTCGGGGTGGGGTGTTCGTTTTTTCGATTACGACAATGACGGCTGGAAGGATCTGCTCATCGCGCAGGGCCATGATCTCGACACAGTCGAATTGAACTTTCCAAACCTTCGATATCGAGAACCGATGCTGCTGGCGCGGAACACGGGAAAGGGCTTTGTTGACGTGTCCACGAAATCGGGAAGCGTGTTTCAACAATCGTGGGTCGCGCGAGGCCTGGCGATCGGTGATCTTGATAACGATGGACGCCTGGACGCTGTGGTCACCACGAACGATGGACCGGCATACGTTTTGCACAATGAGACAGCCACGGAAAATCATTGGATACTGCTTAAGCTGGTCGGGCATAAGAGCAACCGCGATGCAATCGGGGCCCAAGTAAAACTGACCAGCGCGCGCGGACAGCAATTCGCGACGGTGAGCACCGCTGGCAGCTACCTTTCGTCGAGCGACAAGCGCATCCACTTCGGCCTGGGAGCCGACAAAACAGCGCAAGAAATCGAAATCCATTGGCCGAGCGGAATCGTTCAATCTGTCAAGAACGTGCAGGGCGATCAGATTTTGCAAATCGACGAACCCGCGCAAACAGATTCGCCGAAAACACCCACAAAATAATGCCGGCAAGATTGGCCTATCTTCGATCTGCGTTTTGCGCTCTGACCATCGCCGTGTTGGTTTGTCCGGCGTCCGGCAAAGCGCAATCGCTTAGCGAATATGACCGCGCGGTGGCGAGCTTCGCTGCGAAAGACTACCGATCCGCGGCTGCCAAGTTCGCACAGATCGAGACCGCGTCGCCCGGGTCTACGGATGCGCTTCTGTATGAAGCAAAGTGTCTGATTCAACTGCAATCTATACCAAAGCCGCGGCCACGCACACACCCACCGGCGATGACCTGAAGATCGTCGGGCTGAATTATGTTTTGTTGAACGACTACGCGGACGCGATCAAGTGGTTTGAAAAAGCCGTTGAATTTGAGCCCAGGAACAGCGACGCATGGTATTACCTGGGTCGGGCCTATTACTCGCAAACTCGAGTGCCGGACGCCAAGAATGCTTTCCTGACTGTTCTGAAGCTGGAGCCGTATCACTCCAAAGCAGAAAATAATCTGGGATTGATCTTTGAATCCGAAGCGAAGCCAGATGAAGCCTTAGTTGCTTACCGCAACGCAATCAACTGGCAGGAGCATAGCCCGACGCCGAGCGAACAGCCGTACCTGAATCTTGGAAGCTTGCTTTTGGAACAAGGTAACGCGAGCGACGCATTGCAACCCTTGGAGAAGGCTGTTCAGATCGCTCCAAACAACGCCTCGTGCCATCTGAAACTAGGTTCCGCACGTCTACGGTTAGGCAAGTTGAAAGAAGCACAGCCAGAATTGGAAGAAGCGGTGCGACTGGAGCCAGAGAATGCGGCCGCACATTTTCAACTCGGGCGGTTATACAAACAGCTCAAGTTGACGGACCGCGCGAAGAAGGAATTCGACCGTGCAGGGGAAATCCAGAGCCGCGAGGCCCTGCCACATTCGCAGCCGAAGCAACCCTGATTTGGTGGTTTATTGCAACTCTTCCAAAGACAGCTGCAAGAAGTACTTCCCGCCGCCGCAATCAACTTATTTTATCGGGAGGGAGACCAGCGGAAGGTAGCGACGACACCTGGCTTGAGAATGGCCGAGGCGTAGGCACCTCTCCAAGAAATGTTGAACGGCGCGATTGAGCCGCTGCCGTTCAGGACTAGCAGAACGATCGAGCCGTCGGGATTCTGGAAAGCAACATCTTCCACGCTGCCCTGGCCGAAAGAGTTCGATTCGATGCGAAATGCTCCGGGCTGCACGAACTTGCTCGCATGGCCCAAGGCAGTGAAGTCCACAGTTTCGATTACCTGCGCCGGCGAAGCGGAATCGTTTACGGTGATTACGCCGCGACAGGTAGTGCAGCCGCCCAGATATGGCTCATGATTCTGATTTAGCGCCAGATTCCACAAGACCACGCTTTTTGCCCAGTTACGCGTCGCTCCGATAATCAGGCGCGTCTGGTCCTCAAGCAGCTTTCCTTTCTGCCAATCGCCTCCGGAACATTCTGTGAGCCAGATATCTTTGTCTGGAAAACGGTTGTGCAATTCAGTCTGTGCGGTGACGCTTCCGCCGTAGCAATGAATCGCGATGCCGTCCGCGGCCGAAGCGGCTTTGGGATCGCTCAAAACCTTGATCGGAAAATCGATCAGATCCCAATTGTGATCGAAGATCAGGATTTTGCTCTTGATACCGGCATCGTGGAATTGCGGACCCAGATGATCGCGTAAAAACACGGTCTGCTCAACCGCGGTCATTCCCAATCCAGGATAATTGTTGGGAATGTTGAGAGGTTCATTCTGAATGGTCACGGCGTATATTGGGATTCCGGCGGCTTGGTACGATTGGACAAATTTGACGAAGTACTTCGCGAGTGGCGCATACGCCACAGGCAACAACGAGCCTTGAATCATGGAGCCGGAAGTTTTCATCCAGCCCGGTGGACTCCACGGCGAAGCGATGATTTTCAGATTCGGATTCACGGCGAGCGTTTCGCGCAGGATCGGAATGATGTAGGCGCGGTCGCGGTCTATTGTAAATGTTTTGAGTTCGGGATCGGTCTCGCCCGCGGGAAGATCGTCATAACTGTAGTCGTCGATCGCAAAATCGCTTGCCCCCATTGGCTGCCGCAAAACGCTCAGGCCAATCCCCTTGGTGGGACTGAAGAGTTTCTCGAGCGCTTCTTTTCGTTGCAGATCGGTAAGCTTGTGTGAGAGCAGCCACGCGGACGAGTCGGTCAGTGAGGCGCCGAATCCATCCATTTGCTGATATTTTCTGGTGTCGTCGACGATGAAGGTGAGCGAGGGTGAATGGACCGCCCCAAAATACAAAGCTGGTTTCTGCTGCAACGACTCGTGGAGATCATCCGAAGACTCGACAACCTCGATTCGAACCGTGTTTTGTCCTTCCGCGCGAGGCGCTTCACGCCCAGATTGTGCTCGCGAGCTAACGGCGACAAACGCGACGATTGCGCACAATGCTGATGTACGACGCAAAACGACGCTTGGGATTTCTGAGAACCAGGACATTCCTTGAACTCCTGAACTATTGAGGATTTTGCGGAGCCGGAGGCGGCTGGGCAGAATTTGAATTCTGTTGTGCTTCATACCGCTTTAGCGCCTTCTGCGAACTCTCTGCCGCTTGGTCTTTGAGCCTCCGGAACGTAGCCATGGCGTTTTGTGCTTCCTCCGTTCGGCGGAGCCGTCTGTAAACGATTCCTAGCTGATACCAGGATTGCTCGATGACCTCGGGGTCCGATCCGGTCGCGGCAGTGGCGCGCTCCAAATGCCGAGCAGCGGCGACATAATCGCCAAGCAGCATTTCTGCACGACCAAGGTTGTAGTCTGCATGGAGCATGCCCGGTTTCTCTCGCAATGCCGCCTCGATGAGCTCCTTGCCCTTTGCACCATCACCCTTTTCGACCGTCAGCACCCCCAGCTTGTATCTGGCGAGCGCGTTGTTGGGGTCGATTTCCAATTCGCGCAAAAATGCTTCTTCGGCTTCCTGCGTCTTTCCGAGGTTACGATACTCCGAACCCAGCTCCTCATGCAGACCGGGCTGTGCGGGAGCGAGTGTCACCGCCGCCTGGTATTCCACAATGGCGTCTACATGCCGATCGGCCTCGGCGTTCGCCTGGGCAATGACTTGATGTACGCGCCAAGAATGCGAATCAATCTGGAACATCCTGCCATAGCTGTTCTTGGACACGAGTAGGTGCGCGTGGCCGCGATGGTAAAGAATGTCCATGTCATCCGGCGCAAGCTTGGCAGCCTGATCCAGCGCCTCGGCCGCCTCCTCAGGCCTTTCCTGAGCGAGCCGCACCACACCTAGCCACATCCAGGCGGGCGCGTCTTTTGGGTAGGCAGCCGTCTCTTTCTGAATCGCGGCGACGGCCAGGTCCAATTGGTTGATGTGGAAGCGGGCCACACCGAGAAACAGGTTTGCACCATGAAGCCTGGGTTTCAAGAGCAAGGCTTTCTGAAAACTGGCAATAGCTTCGTCGTATCTGCTTTGCTCCTGGAGCACGAGGCCAAGGTTCAGATGCGCCTCTGCAAAACTCGGCGTTTCTTTGACGATCGCTGAAAAGCCCTCGCTTGCCTCCTCCAAGTGTCCTTCCCGCATAGCTACGGTCGCTTGACGGAATCTCTCATTGACGTCTGTACCGCGCTGCGCTGCAACGAGGCTTGCTGTCCACAAAAGCAGGCAAACCCAGAACACGCCGCGGGTGATTAAGCATCTGCTGAAGTTGGTGAAGCGTTTGCCCAGGCCGACATCGACCTGTTCGTGCAAAGAGGCGGTCATCAAGGGATGCATATGAGAAATTCTATACCTTGCCACGAACGCGGTAAATGTTGCAGAGAAAGAGAACCCCCTGTTCCGAATCGAAGTTCTTGCCGTAGGGTTGCCAGACCTTAGAATTGGTAGCGCAATGTTATCTGGATCACGCGACTCGCGTTGATGACGGCCCTGGGGCCTTTAGGTACACCGAACGTGCTGTCCCCGATGAAACCGTCCAAAGTTCCGAAGACATGCCGGTTGAAAACATTCGGGAGGTCCACCTTTAATATTAATGAATGACCCTCTGCGATCTGAGTCCGTTTGACAATCGCAAAGTCCTCACTGAAGTACGGATCGCTTCGCACGTTGCCAAGCGTCAGCGGCAAATTGCCGAAGGTATATCCGCGTTGCTCGACAAGGCCTGGAGCATTTTGGTCAATAAACGCGGCACAATTGAAGTAGTTATTTGTTGTATTGCTGAAGAAAGTACCGTCTACCGGATTCTCCGTGCAGCCGCTAGGCAATTCCGGGTTGAAAGACGACTTACTAGGGCTGTAAATTGAGACACCGGGTACACGGCTGTACTTGAAGTTACCGCCGCTGAATGGCGGGGATGGCGCAAAGCTGTTCATGATGACTGGAGACCCGGTCTGATACCTGTGCACGGCTCCAATTTGCCACCCACCGAGCACTTTGCTAGCCACGCCGTGGTTCAGGTATTTCTTTCCCGGACCGGCGGGGAGTTCGTAAAGATAGCTGATCACGACCGCATGTGGTGTGTCTTGATAGCTCAGAGTTTTTTCCGATTTCAGATTGAACGGGTTCTGCGCACCAAAGTTGTTAGACGCAAATGCTGAAAAGGTCGGGAAACTGCTGTCGGCGTCGGTCAAGGTTTTTGAGAATGTGTAAGAGGCCAGGAGATTGAGCCCATTGCGAAAACGCCGTTCGAGCTTTGCCTGCAGAGCGTGATAGCTGGATTGGCCGACGTTTTCAAGAGTCCCGGAGCTGATGCTCTGGTATTGTGGAAAAGGTCGAAGCAACTGGCCGATACCCTCGTCCTTACCGTAAAGCGGTATAAACCAGTCTGGGATGGTCACGCCAAGGCTGGCCAAGGTTGCTTGACCGTCCGGACTTCCAACGCTCTGCTGATCTAGCTTTGTGCCGAGGAAATAGTATTTGGGGTCGATGCTGTTGATTTGAGCAAGATTTGAGCGCAACCGGGTCGCGCGAGTTCCTACATACCCTACGCTCAAGATCAGATCAGTCGCCAATTGATGTTGGACTTCCAGGCTCCAATTTTGAACCATGCTGGGCCGGCCGTACTCCGGCGCCACATAATTGGGGAAGCCACCATTGAGAAGTGCTGGATCATTGGCGTTGGATGGCGGAGTAAAACTCGGAAAACCGCCGTCTAGCGACTGAACAGGAGTAAAGCGGTCCTGCGATACGAAATCCGGATTCACGGTGGTTCCACTGGTAAGCGAGTCTCCAAAATCAGAGTAGCTCAAAGCGGAATAGTAGATGCCGTATCCGCCTCGAATCACCGAACGGGGGAACCAACCAAACAATTTCTCCGGAGCATAGGCGAAGCCCAAGCGCGGACCGACATCTTTGTAGTGGGTTTTCGCGCCCCTGGCGCCCGAGCCGTAGATGAGAGCGCCCGGCACGGCTGGCGAAATTGGGACGTCCGCGTTCCCACTGTTGGGAGCCGTGAGATCCAAGACTGATTGAGCTCCCTCGGCCTCATGTCGGGGCGTGTCCACCTCGTAGCGCAATCCAATATTTAGTGTCAGGTCCTTCCGGAACTTGAAATCGTCCTGCACATAACCCGCATAGTAATTCGAGAGCCAGCGGGGATTATGGGATGAGATTTGTAAACTCTCCTCGTGCGGAAGCCCGAGCAAGAAGCTGGCAAAGGGGTCGCCAGTCTGGGTGTTATTGGGAGCGAACGCAGTTTGGAGATTTTGGAAGCTGAAGTTAGGCGACGTATTGGCATTAGAGATTCTGGAGAATTGTGAGTGCCGCCACTCAAATCCAAAGCGGAGCGAGTGACGTCCCCTAATCAATGAGACGCTTTCCGCAACGATCAGGCTATTGGGGATGGCATTATCGAAACTTCCGCCACCAAAGCCCTGATATCCGATGCCTAGCGGACTCCCGCCAAAGCTAAACTGGGGAAAACCGGGGCCATGAGCCCCGCTAATCCCAAGTACCTCCGGCCAATCCGCGCCGGTCACGGCTACTCCCTTGCTCGGGTCATTCAGCCGGTTAAAGCCCACGCCGAAGTGGTTCAGCAGACTCGAGCTGATTGTATGGTCCCAGCCGAAGCGAAGGTAATGAGAGACGCGCGTTCTGAAGAAGTTCTGATCGAGCGGGACAGGAAGGACGGGAGTTCCGTTCAAGGCTTCCAGGTCACGGTCGTTGTAGGAAAACCAGAATTTGTTTTTTTCTCCCCAAATTTGATCGATACGGAAAGACATGGTGGTAGTGCGAATGGGTTTATTGGAAAGAAAGAGGAAATTGTTGATGAGCCCATTCAAGTTTCCTGGGCTTGGAGGAATGTTGGGATGCACATTCAGGAAGTCGAGTACGTTCTGGGCCACAGTGCTGTTAAGGGGAACCTGATTGTTGGGAAAGGCGATGCGGCCACCGACGAAACCTGTCGGACAGGAAGCGGTAGAAGGATCGAAAATCTGACCTTTTCGGACCGGAGTGTTGTCGCAAGGGTTCAGAATCGGCTGGTTGTTCTGATCCAACAATGGTGCGCCTAGAACGGCTGAAAAATCGCCTGTTCGTTCGGCATCAGTCGGCAAAGTAGTGACGTTCGACGTGCCCACATTGTTGCGATACTGCTCGTAGGAGAAAAAGAAGAAGGTCTTGTCGCGACCGTTGTATAACTTGGGGATCCACACCGGACCGCCCAGACTTCCGCCGAAATCGTTTTGATGGTCCCTCGGCTTTGGTGCGCCATTTAGGTTATTGAACCAGGAGTTTGCATTGAGCTTGTCGTTGTGCAGAATGTCGAACGCAGTTCCGTGAAAAGCGTTGCCCCCGGACTTGGTTGTAAAACTCTCCACGCCACCGGTAGTCCTGCCGAACTCAGCGGGAATGGTGGACGTCGTCACTTTAAATTCGTTCAAAGCCTCCACCGAAGGCGCATTCTCGTCGAATGTCGAACCCAGTTCGGCGTGTACGATGCTCGCGCCATCAAGAAGTACTTCCGTGCTGAAGTTTTGCCCGCCAGAGAGCTTTGATTCGAAAACGCCGGAGGACGGACTGTCACTATTCGTTCCTGGGCCGACCGCCCCAGGCGTCAAAAACACGAAAGATTCGACCGAACGCAGAAAACTTTGCCCGGAGGCACTGAGGGACAACGGCAAATCCTGAATTTGTCTCTTGTCTACGACCGTGCCGATGTCGGATGACTCGGTCTGCAGACCCGGAGCATCCGCAATGATCGTCACCGTTTCTTTCAAGTCTCCAGCCTGCAATGAGAAATCCAGGGAGGCAGTGGAATTGATTTGCACCACGACGCCAACTTTTTCTTCAGTCTTGAACCCAGGCGCCGTAACCGTCACCTTGTAAACGCCAACGCGTAAGTCGTACAGGCGAAAGCCGCCCGTAGGACCAGTCGTGGCGGTATTGACGGCACGGGTTTCGGTGTGGGTCGCGGTGACCGTAGCGTCCAGCACTGTGCCGCCGGAGCTATCCAGCACAGTTCCCGCGATCGCGCCGCGGTCGGATTGACCGTGGGCCGCTAATCCGGACAATGCAAACAGAAGAGTGAAAGAAAGAATTCTCAGCAAGGACAGATTGAAGCGCATGTTCCCCCCCAAACTTTACTAACCCCTCGAGCGAATCTGCTGCAAAACCGGCATTACACTCAAGAACAGCGGTCCAGTTTTAGGCTGGACGCAGGGTTTCCGGTCGTTCGCTACATTGACGGCAAAGTCGCCTGAATTTTTCGAAGGTTTCCGATCGCCGTTGGAGGTGCGGAGAAACTATCGAAGACATTAGCAAGCTTGGATCTTTGCCAGCAGCCCCTTGTTTGTCGCAATTTCCTACATCCAAGATGTTGTTGTCAAGCATTAAAAATACAGATACCGTCAAGACAATCGTTTGTCTTGGTGATTTCTAAGCCTGAATGCTATATATCGCCGCGGCGGCGACGCTATCGGAAATGTCAAGTTAGCCCTGAAATCGTACTTCGCGATATCCTTATGGGAATTTCGAGCGACAAATCGAATGATCCCGGCCGCAGGAGAGCTGAGTCCGGTATGACGTTGCGAAAAAAAGACCGGGAGTCGCGTCAAAAGCCCGTCAGCTTAAAGATTCTCGCGGATTACTTGGGCCTCTGTCCGGCCACGGTATCCGTTGTACTAAATAATGTGCCGGGCCGTTCGATTCCTCCCGAAACGCGTGACCGTGTGCGCGCTGCGGCTCAGAAGTTCAACTATCAGCCAAGCCTTTTGGCGCGCTCGCTGCGAAAGCAACGCACCTTCACCGTGGGCGTGCTGGTTCCGGAATTGAGTGATGGCTACCACACGCTGGTGATGAGTGGCATCGGCGACCACCTGATGAGTGAAGGCTACTTTTATTTCAGCGCGCAGCATCGCCACAAGGCGGACATGGTTGAAGAATATCCGCGGCTACTGGTGGGACGCGGCGCTGAAGGCATCATTGCGATCGATACGCTGCTCCAACACGAAATGCCGATTCCGATCGTGGCCGTCGCCGGACACCGGAAAATTACGGGCGTCACGAATGTCACTCTCGATCACCGGCGGGCGGCGGAGCTGACGCTTCGTCACTTGCATCAGTTGGGCCACCGGCAAATCGCGTTCATGCGGGGACAATCGTTCAGTTCGGACTCGGATGACCGCTGGCGGAGTCTGCTCGCGGCCGCTAAGGAACTTGACATCGAGATTCGTCCAGAATTGACAATCCAACTGGAACGGGATTTAACGTCGCCCGAACTTGGCTATCCGGTGGTTCAGGAATTATTGCAGAACCGCCGCGCGTTCACGGCGATCGTGTCGTTCAACGACATCGCCGCCATCGGAGCAATACGCGCGCTAAGTGATGCAAATCTTCGCGTGCCAGACGATGTTTCCGTGATCGGGTTTGACGACATTCAGGTGGCGGCGTATCACAATCCGCGGCTCACTACCATCCGTCAGCCACTGCGTGACATGGGAGAAACCGCTGCGCGCATCCTGCTGCAGCGCATTCAAGGCTTCAAAGACTATCCCATTGAATTCGCGGTGCCTCCGGAATTGATCATCCGTGAAACCACGGCGCCGCCAAATGCCAGAGCTCTACGGCGGCGTGTTCGGCGTTAGGTTTGATCGACAACATACGATTGTTGTTGTGTTCAAAAATTGACTTCGTCAAATTTTCCGTGTGTCCAACATAGAATCGGCCAGACGCTTTGCTGCGGAGGATGTACGAGAAAGAGGGCATTGCGGTTTGGGGGCGACGGTGCGTGGTGTGCGTCGAAGCTGGGTGGATGACGCTCGGACTAAGCGCGAAATTCTTCCCGCGCGCGCGTACAACGCTTGCGGATGAGGCCTGCGACCTCGTGAGAGACCTTCTCTGTGATGTTTATTTTGTCTAGAGCTTCGATCGCAGCTGTGGCCAACTCGGGAACTCGGCGGCGGACAAGCGGTTTAGCAAGGCGCGCATCCCCCGCCAGTTGCTCGAAATCCTTTGGTGTTACTTTATCCGATGAGTATTCGCGCCCGATCCGCATAGCCATGTCGGTGTTCAGTTCGGAATAGTAAATCGTGCTGATCACATCGTAGAGCGGCGCCAGCCTGATTTCCTTGTCCGGGTACACGAGTGAAAAATTCTTGCCGTGCGCGTCGTTGTTGCCAATGAGATAGTTGAAAATCGCGGCGTCCAGAAGATTCGCAAGATCAATGACTGGTGCGGTCGATACGTTGCGCAGCAGGATAAAGCATTGCTGGAATGACGGCCCGCCTTCCTTCTGGTATTTCAGTTCAGAGACGATGTTCTGCGCCTGGCAGAAATCTTCCTGATGAAGGCGCTCGACTCCAGGCGCGCCGTCAATCGTTACCTGCTTGCGGTCGTAGCGTTCGACCAGTAGATACTCGACATCCTCGACTTTTCTGGTTTCCACTTTCGCTGCGGGAAGATTCATGTGCGCCGCAAGGGTCATGCACAGCGCTTCGTTAAACACTACACCTGCAAAGCGTTCGACCGCCGGCTTGAGGATGTGCGTGCTGGGCGCGCTGCCCAAGGGCAGTGAAACTTCTTCGCCTTCGATACGTACGGCGACTTTGTCCTGTGCGCCAGCCAGCGAAAGGCGAATGCCTTTTTCACCCGCGAGCAAAGGCCGCTTGGGCAGCTCTCTGAGGATTCCCGCCAGTTCCTTCGCGTCAAGCTTCCGGTAGTGGTAATCCCGTTTGGGCAACTCCTGTCCCGCGGGAATGAACGTCACTGCTCCCGCGCATTCGCCACCGATCTGTTCAAGCATGGCGTAGTCGTTGCGCGCGCTGATACCCAGATTGCGGGCGATGATTTCGCGTTTGCTCTCTTCCGGCAGAATGCCACCGAAAAATCCACGGCATTCCTTCGCCGGAAAACGCTCCATGCGCAGCGGCAGGGATTGCGACAAGGCCGCCGCTCCCGGTTGTGCAAGCCAGCTTTCGAGATATTCAAAGGACATCTGGCCACCGTCGTCCTGGATGAGATGGCCGACCAGGTGTTCCTGCAGATAGACATCGAGCATGCGTGCCATTGCACTATCCTCGCTTTGTCGCCGCTGGCGGTGGCGTCAGGATTAATTGAATGCCGAGCGTCTGCAGGATCGTCAAGACCTTGCCGATTTCGGCGGTCTCTTTGCCCCTTTCGAGTTCTATGATGAATCGCAGTCCCGTGCCTGAGGTCAGGGCGAGCGCCTTTTGCGTCACGCCAAGCCCCTTGCGGGTCTCGCGAACCAGCTTGCCTATGTCCTGTGATGTGTATCTCATGGCCTTCATCCCTTTTAGCAAAGCTACCGTACGGGAATATTTTAGCTGTTTTGGGCTGCCAGTCAACAAAATATTACCGTTCGGGAATATTTACCAGCTCCTGGCTCTGAGGAGACCGAAATGTTCCCGCTCGGGAACAAGGCGTATACCCACTTATTCTGGTAAGAGAACGCACGATGCTTGCCCGCTGCCGTATTGATGCTGTCGCTGATCGCCTGCAGCAATGTGGCAAACCTCTTGAATGGCTCGCGCGACGGCACGTGAAAGGGAGATGGCCATGCGCAGCACCCTGGGAGCGACGCGCACCCGGTTGATCCGTCAACTTCTTGTGGAAAGTTTCGTGCTCGCCGCTGCGGCTTCTCTCGTAGGTTGCGCCTTGGCCTGTTCCAGTTTGAGAGTCGTGCAGACGCTGATCCCCGCAGGCATGATTCCAGAGGAAACGTTGATTCGCATCAATGCACCGGTCCTCTTTCTCTCCCTGGGTATCACGGTCATTGTCACGTTCCTTTGTGGTCTCGCGCCCGCGTTCTATGTCGGGGCGAGGCGACTTGCAGCCGCGCCTCGCCGGAAGCGGCAATGGCTGCGGAGATCATTCTCGTCGCGGCAAGCTTCGCGCCGGTCTGGTAATCGCCGAAGTAGCGCTCTCGATCGTTCTGCCCATCGCCGCGGGACTCGTGATGCGCAGCTTCCTCATCCTCACGCGCGTCGATCTCGGCTTCAGCCCCAGGAATATCCTCTACTTTCGACTCTCTCTTCCGACAACGTACGACCATTCCAGGGAAAAACAGAACATGCTGACACATCAGCTTCTCGACCGCCTTCGAGCGCTGCCGGGCGTGACGTCCGTTGCTGAAACCAGCTGCAACCTCCGCTGACGTATGACTGGAGCGAAACCATAATCCCCGGTAAGCCTCACGCCGAGCGTTGGGAAGACTCGATTTGGAATCTGTAGCGCAGGTTACTTCCAAACTCTGGGACTGCCATTGCTTCGCGGCCGATTCTTCTCCGAAGACGATGTAAACGCGCAGCGGTGCCTCATGGTCGTCAGTCAAACGTTTGTTCGACAGTATTTTCCGGCCGAAGATCCTCTCGACCAAAAGGTCAAATTACAGGTTCTCGACCGTCCATTTCTAGACGCCAATTCTAAAACACCACACTTAAAGCGGCTACGTCACCTTTGGGTAGGGATTAGGAATGCTGCTGGTATTCTTTCATCGAACGTCGCAAGAATTGCGCTCTTCGCCTTGGCGAGTTGTACTAGATGACCGTCGGTAGTTTGCTTTGCAGTCTTGACCCAAGCTGGAATGTGCGAGACATCGTGATCGTCGGGGATGAAAGTGAACTTCAGGGAATTTCCTGTTTTAAGGCGGAGTAATAGGGTGCGTGCGTGGGCGATGGTGAATCCATACTGCGGTGCCTGTGCCAGGACCCGGACGAAGCCAAGTTCCGTAATCGAACAAGTTACCAGTTCCGGAATTCCCCTTGAGGCTAGGGTGTGCACCCAGCTAGCGACGCGCTCGTGGAATTCGTGCTGGAGGAAACCCAACGCAACAAGAACATTCACGTCGAGGAGATACTTCATGGGAAGTCGGATAAAATCTCATAGACCTGTTTGCTGCTCAAGAGTTGAGCGTCTGGACCCGCACTCAGAACCGGAAGGCCGGTAATGGGGTCAACGACAATACTTACTTTCCGTGAGCGCGCGCTTCGTGGCGTCAACACAATGCGCCCACCCTCCACCTTTGCGTCGAGTGGGTCTCCGGTCCGGAGGCCCAGTTTTCGGCGAATCGGACCGGGAAGAACGACCTGACCTTTCGTTGAAATCTTGGTTTCCATGGTAAGACAATCTTACCCTATTCCGTCTCCGGCAACAACCTCCAGAGTGACGGGCAAACAGGAAGGAACCAAATTACTTTTAGTTTGCGGACAATTTACCCGGAGCGCGGCATGGCCGCCAGAAATTCATTCAATCTTGGAGAAAAACCTGACCGCAGGCAAGGCAAAACCAATGCAGTGCTCACTCCTTGTCGCCAAACATGGGAAGGGGGCTCTTCGACGAGTCTTGCGAAGCTTCGTCCTGAATGACGTCCAAATCTCGGCTCGGTCACGGCGAATCCGCGCGAACCCAGCCATATTGCGTGTTGCTCGGCGCATTCAGTCCTGAGTGCTTGTAGGCCTTGCGTATTTTCTCAAGATAGTCGCCTGGCAACGGATTGCGCTTCGCCTCCGGGTCCACTCCGTACACGCGGGCAGCGTTGAGCC